>Ga0181574_10003978_pt1 | contig 12943 bp, 2 predicted proteins | sample 101ome_24_FD_145600 | JGI IMG/M metagenome (GOLD analysis project Ga0181574, IMG submission 145600) | Coastal salt marsh microbial communities from the Groves Creek Marsh, Skidaway Island, Georgia - 101410AT metaG (spades assembly) | ecosystem: Environmental > Aquatic > Marine > Intertidal zone... | reverse complement strand
GTATTAAATCGGTTTTGTTCGCGATATTATTTGTTATTTCAGAGAAATGATCCAGATCTTCCCTGGGTATCCAATCTTGAACGGACCACCTATTAAGTACACGCATATCTTTACAATGACCTATAATTCCCCAGTTTTTTATACACTTTTTAACTATAGACGGTTTGTTAAATGGTGAATCCCAGTACGTCCAAACTGTGTTACTAGTGATTGGTTTCTCCTGGTATGTCATTTTTTTGAATATTTGTATTAAAAGTAGTACAACGAGTATTGAAAGTAGTATTACCTTCACTCTTACCATACTTAAAGAATACAGACATAATAATTTCGTGATACCGTGGCCGAGCGGTCTAAGGCGCCAGATTAAGGCTCTGGTTCGAAAGAGCGTGTGTTCAAATCACACCGGTGTCATATCCTCTGTCATATAATGGTTAATATTCCTGGCTGTTAACCAGGCAATCTGCGTTCGATTCGCAGCGGAGGAGTTTTATTTTAGATAGGCGTTCCTATGTAAAATGTAATTTCCTAAATTCATCTGCGACATTTAATGCTTCTCTTTCCGTATCATATCTTCCTAAGTAAACATTTTTATTTTTTACATAAAAACTAACCAACCATTTTTTTCTATGATGATCATAATAACAATTTGAAGATTTTCTATTTCCAACCCTCTTACTTTTAGGTATTTCAAAATTATTTGGTTTGTCTGTAAACTTTTTCTGAACTTCTATAGCTTCTTCTCTTGTTTTAAATGGACCACCAATTTTATATGGGTGTCCATTTCTATGTCCATGAACAGACCATGAAGTTATAGACCCATCTTTTTTTGAAATGTTACCAACTATTCTACCAAGAAGACCATTTCTTCTCTTACTGATTTCTCTTTGTTTTTCAATCATGATGTTTCTCGATACATCGGAAACTTTTTCACTTCTTCCACCACCTTCGCGTATATTATATCCATGAGGTTCTAATGTTTCATATTCATTTATAAATTTTCTTTCCATTTCACCGAGTATATTGGAATCTCCTTCCCACAGAACAGATACATTGAAGTTTTCCCAATCATAACATTGAATGGCATTGGATAGAGCACGACACGCATTTTTGTTATATATTCTATGCTGACAAATACGTTTTTTTAGAGGTTGAATAGTTTTACCTATATACGATTTTCCTGTTACTTCACAAGTTATCTTATATATTATACCCATATACTATACTTAATGTCATATTAAAATTAAATTGCCGTGTCGCGGGTATTTTTTAAAAGGTGTGTCCCACATTTTAAAAAGTTTTGTAGTATAACAGTAATAGAGCAGGCCGAGCATGTTCTTATCGAATTGGATTGTCTTTAAAATCGTGTTAGCATCTTTAGGTCTTACAGATTATCCATTAGCATCCGACCTCGAGTTAGTATACGATGGTGCGAATAAACTTTATTTGCGTGGTGGTATGGTCAAAAATGCGTCAAACGTCGTTTTGTATAAAGGTGAGACGAGTTATGATATGAGTGTATCAGGTACAGATTTTTTAAATTCAAAAACATTGTTTAATAATAACGCCGGTGAAAGATTGGCAACTGAAGGCTGGTTTAATAGAAGAATTTGGTCGAACGGGGATGGTACACGTTTTGTTGTTTTAGCCCAAGAATATGGTTCATATGGACGCGCTTATGTATACGAGTATTCAGGTGGTTCGTGGACACAAGTTAAGATTTATGATAAACCAACTCAGAGTGGTAATCGTATGGGTTTATACTGTATTATGAACAGAGCAGGTAATAGAATATGGGTAGATGCAAACCCACTTTTATATTTCTGGGAACGTGGTTCAAGTGAATGGAATAATACACCTACACAGTCGTTTAACAATAATAATAATGCTAATAGAGGTCTTGGTATGAATGAAGCTGGTACTATATTGGCGAGTTGTGATGCATGGTATAATAATTATTATGGACAAACTATTATTAGATATCTAAATAGTTCTGGTAGCTGGTCATCAACTACATTAAACGGGTCTACTCAACATCATTGGGGATGGGAATCTGTTTTAAATAAAGAAGGTGATATATTATTTCAAGGTAGTATTAATAACGGTGTTAAAATATGGCACAGAACAGATGCATACGGTGCATCTTGGTCGCACGTACATACACCTGCGAGTGATAATAGTTTTGTTAGTAATTGTAAAAGTATTGCTATAAGTGATACGGGCTATAGTTTCGTGAGTGGTAATAGTGATTATGATTCGTCTCGAGGCCGTATTTACTTTTATTCGTACGATGGAAATTCAAACCCCGTACAACTTACGTTTATTGACGGTGAGAACCAAAACGACCAATTTGGACTAGGTATGTCAATGTCTGGTGATGGAACGGTATCTGCTGTGAGTGCACATACTTATCCAAGTAATACTAACGATGGACGCGTATACGTATATGTAAAATCAGGTGGATCGTGGTCTTTATCTCAGACACTTGATAAAATTCAGTCAGGTGAAATGTTTGGTTCGGGTGTTGCACTGAGTAACGATGGTAAAACCTTATTTGTAGGTGCATCTAGGAATGATAGTGGTGGGACTGATGCCGGTTGTGTGTACGTATTCAAAAAAGATATAGACGGGTTTTTTAACTACTACATAACCCAACCCGGAACCTACCGCGCCGATTTACAAATTTGCGGTATCGACTATAAGACGAACGAGGTCGAGGTGACGGGGAGTGTAACGCCAGAAAACAGTTTTAATGAAACTATCGTTCAGACTATTACTTCAAGCGACGCTGCGGCGAGTGACAATTTTGGGTATTCCGTTGCAATTGATGGGAACTATGCAATCGTCGGGGCATTTTATGAAGACCCTGATGGAACAACAAATGCAGGCGCCGCGTACATATATGTACGTAACACATCGACGGGAGCGTGGTTCGAACAACAAAAATTAACGGCAAGTGACAAAGCAGCTAACGACGAATTCGGGTACTCCGTAAGTCTAAGCGGGGATTACGCCATCGTCGGGGCACGTCGCAAAAATTCGTATGAGGGTGCCGCGTACATATACACACGCGACCCAACGTCTGGGCAATGGGGAAGTGAATATAAGATACAAGCAAGTGATAAAGCAACTGGTGACAGGTTTGGAGAATCCGTAAGTATAAGCGGGGATTACGCGAACGTCGGGGCACCGTATGGTGATGGTAATCTTGTTGATACAGGAGCTATATACATATTTACACGTAGCGGAACAAGTTGGACACAACAGGCAAAACTTAAAGCAAGTGATGCAATTGTAGATGGTGACGCCCTTGGGTATTCCGTCGGGATTTCGGGTAATTATGCTATCGCTGGGGCGTATCGTCATGTTGCAGAAACGGGGGCTGTTTATATATTTGTAAAAAATGGTACAAGTTGGTCGGACCATCAAAAATTAACGGTAAGCGATGGTGGTCGTTTCGGTTGGTCCGTCGCAATTGACGGGGACTATGCAGTTTGTGGATCGCCGACCAGTAATAGTAACACTGGTGCAGCGTATATATTCAAACGCGACGGAGTGACAAATACATGGTCGGAACATCAAAAATTAACGGCATATGATGCGGCGGTGAATTATTCTTTCGGGACTTCCGTTGCGATTGACGGGGACTATGTGATTGTTGGAGAATCAGATTATGATACGAGTACTTTGACTAATTCGGGTGCTGCCTATATATTTAAACGCGACGGAACAAGTTGGATACATCATGAAAAGCTCACGGCAAGCGATGCAGCTTCGAATGACGTATTCGGGAGGGGCGTAAGTCTAAGCGGGGATTACGCCATCGTCGGGGCGTTTGGTGAAAATTCTAGTACAGGCGCCGCATACATATACGAGTTAACTCCGGTCGCCGGTCTCACCTTCGACAACTATAACAAGTTCTCTTTAACGAACACGCCAACGTACACGTCCTCCAAACTCGTCTACTATTCGAACGTGTACGACGTTGGTGCATTAACAGACAAAATTTTTATCGATAAGACGGGTGAATATACGAGTGTAACGTTCGATACGTCGTCGAACGTGGCGTACTTTTCGAATACAAGCATACAAAACGTGACTGTAATAAGTGATTATATAGGTGAATATGGTATCGCAAATTATAGTACATATAACGGTGCAAATAGTTCTGGATGGACTATGGACGAATGGAGTTTGCGTCCATTAAGATGGAATCGTGGCGATAGAAACAATTCTTTATACGTACCTGTACCTGCATCTTCATCCGACCCGTTTGCGATAGATACACTCTTATACTTTTACGTACAGTCTCTAGTTGCTAACGGATTTTCGAGTGGTGGTGAAACATTCCCTTTCCCGACGAAGAATGGTGTTTTATGGGAAGTGGATATGAAAAATATAGAATTATCGTGTTATAATAATAATGCTCGTGTAACTGGGTCTAGCTTGGAAAGTACTTACAGTACAGGTAACAATAGTTTATTCTTTGAATTACAATGTAATTCACAAAATTTTGGGTATAATTCAAATGATGCTGTTTATATATATTTATTTTATAACAGAACAAGTTCAACTGGTTTAATATTTGATTTCCGAATGGACGTGCGCGTAAAAAATAACACGGTAACAACAAGTACACCGAGTACTTTTTGTTTAATACAGAACGTGGACTTATCAAACGATACAGTTTTAAAATACGGGTGGTACGCTTTTGATCCAATAGAAGGTAAACCTGAATTTTATTTAAGTATTGGTGGTCAAACCGTGAGTGAGAAGGTTTCCTTTTCACTTAATAACGCATATAGAAATTTCCACGATGAAGCGTATGGTGGGTGTCAAGTGAATAGACCACAAGATCCATATAATTCTAATTATAACAGTCACATGGGTTGGCCTTTCAGACACTTTATGGGTGGTGATACACGTAGTGGTGTGGGTGATAATAACACATCTGAGGGTCGAACTGGTTTGAAAAGAGGTTTAATTTTTGATATGATGTATTTTAAATATAATAACGTTTTCGAAAAAATTCCTAAAATAGATTTCGACACGTACAACAAACTCACGTTCGAGAACATAACCCCTACGGCAACAACACTCAAGTACGGCTCGAACACGTACGATTTAGGGACGGCGACGGACGTGTACATTGCAAATCAGGGAACGTACGAGGCGGCAATTACGGCGTCGGATAAGTTCGCGTTTGTGAGCAATGTGGTGAGTGCGATCTTTCCGTCTCTTAAACCGGAAGGTAACGTATGGGATTTTACAACTACATCTTCACTTACCGAACCTTTTTATAACAGTTCCCTAACGAAAACAGGGACCATTACACACAATGGTACAAGTTATCAGACGTCAACTACCATGTCATATTTGGGGTACACGTTTCCACCGATAACGTCGAACGTTTTAATACAATTTGATTGTAATGCTGCTACAGGTAGAACTTCTCCATTTTATTTTGGTGGTGATATTTTTCAGTTTTATAAAGCAAGTAATGATTATTGGAGATTTCAAGGTCAAGGTGGTAATTTTAGTGGTTTACTTAGAATATCAAGTATGACTCCTACACAGGGTTCATTTGGAACGTATACGTATTTCTTTGAAAAAACGAGTTCGACGGAAGTTACCATGTATTATTACGCAAACGGTGTTAAACAGAGTATATATAATGAAAGTGCATCTGGGTATACACTTTCTAATGGTGGTATAGTTTTTCCTATATCAGATATAAACAATATACCTACATTTAGTATTGGTGTTCATGGTCATAATGATGGTAATACATCTTATTTTAGTAACGTGTATATAGAGATGGAACAATTGAGTGGACGTGTTTTAACGACCAATTTAATAGGAAATCCCGATTGGTTTGGGTATACTGCATCCCCTTCCTTCACCCACGACGGGTACAACAAACTCTCTATACAAAACATAACCCCGATCTCAACAAGTCTTCGACTTGGCTCGAACACGTACGATATAGGCACGGCAACTGATATCTACATAGAAGATTCGGGAACGTACGAGTCGGAAATTACGGCGTCGGATAAGTTCGTTTTGGCGAGTAATACAACTGGAAATCTCGGTACGTATTTAACTTTACACGATAACGTGGCGATTTCACATACGACTGGTGGTGGAGATACAACCGTTACCGTAAACAATATCAAAGGTAACATGACGTATAAGATATATTTTAACAAACAATGGACGGATAGTCACGCATCTTATAAAACACGTTTTGGTTTGAAAATAAAAGATAGTAGTGACGTTGTAATTCGTGATATGAATCAATTTGCTGATTATTTGAACAGTCCAAGAGACGGTTTACTTTTATACGACGCTGGTGGTTCTTTTAATGAGGGTGCTATGACAATAGCAGATGGTTTTGTAACGGATGGTAGTGCTGGTTCAGTTACTGTAGAAATAGACGGTGGTACGTATGGTTCGACGTCGTCGCCGTTTACACTCGCCGATTCCTTTTACGTCGTACTTACTATGAGTACATCTGATGTAATTACAGGTAAGTTTTTCGTGGGTGATACGGAAGTCGTAACATACTTCTTAACACGGAGAAATGGTAATACAGGTACTATAGGCGAAACGGGTAACAAATTTGAATTTAGATTTTTTGATACTGCAACGATTAGTGGTGTTAACATGACGGTCGAGGAGTATAATCCGGCACCAAAACTTGATTTCGACACGTACAACAAACTCTCTATTTCCGGTATAACCCCTACGTCAACAACACTCAAGTACGGCTCGAACACGTACGATATCGGTTCAATAACGAACATATATATCAAAGATACAGGAACGTACGAGATAGAGACGAAAGATGCGAATACGTTCGCGTTGGCGAGTAACGTGATAGGTAGTGTGGCGTCCCCGCCTTCTTCTACGGTTAATGCGGGTAATTTCACACTCGCTTTCAGACACGGTACCGGAACTACCGATACGTCTTCTAACAATTGTACTTTGTATTCGGGTATGACTACGGGTGATTATGATTGGGGTACGGTGAACTCCGTGACGAGTACTTCTACAGAAACGACGTATAACGTGACGTTTAGTCAAATGAACAACGTTAATTACCTCGTTCTCGCCGGTGGTGGTGGTGGTGGTAACGACTACCCAGAAGGTGGTGGTGGTGGTGGTGGTATGTTAGACGGTACCGAAACCAGTATACCGGGTAATACGTACGATATAGTTGTTGGTAACGGTGGTACACGAAGAGTAAACGGTACCAATTCTTCCTTTCATACGTTTACTGCGGTGGGTGGTGGTGCCGGTTTAAGTGGTGTTGGTGCAGATGGTGGTTCTGGTGGTGGTGGTAGAGATAATAGTGCTGGTGGTAGCGGTGTAGCCGGACCTCCGAGACAGGGTTACAATGGTGGTACAGGTTACATAATAGATTACGGTTCCGGTGGTGGTGGTGGTGGTGCCGGTGGTAACGGTGGTAATGCAGGTAACCATGTTGGTGGTACTGGTGGTACGGGTCGAGTTTGGAGTTTTAATAATGTTAGATACGGTGGTGGTGGTGGTGGTGGTACAAGAAACAGTGCCGGTGGTAGTGGTGGTGCTGGTGGTGGTGGTAACGGTGGACAGCGTACCGCTGATGGTAGTAACGGTACAAATTATTTAGGTGGTGGTGGTGGTTGTAAAGCGAATGGTGGTTCAGGTACGGTGATACTAAACTTTGACGCGACACAGTCTTCTACACCACCACAGTACTTTACTTTTGATACATATAACAAACTTTCGATCGAGAACATTACACCTACGGCATCAACCCTCCGATTCGACTCGAACACGTACGATATTGGTACGGCAACGAACATATACGTCGAAGATACGGGAACGTACGAGATCGAGGCAAAGACTTCAAACGATTTCATTTTTGCGAGTAACGTTGTGAGTGGAACACTTAAAACGATAGAGCCGAAATTATCAGAGTGTCATTCTGCATCTTTTGCACTGACTTACGATGGTAAAGTCTATTCTTATGGTCAATCGGCTCAATACCAAACAGGTTTAGGAACAACTACAGATATTTCTTATCCTACGTTATTATCAACTTTACCTTCAATAAAAAAATTACATGAACGAAGTCCTGCATGTCAAAATGGTGCATGTATATCTTCCGATGGTCGAATATTTATGTGGGGTGATAATACATGGTATACGGTTGCTGGTACAACAAATACCAATCATATACAAACTCCATCTGATAGAACTACATATTTTGGTGATCAAACTTTATCATCAAATACTGTTACGAGTATATGTTATTCTAGAAGTGTTGGTGCATCTTTAACTGAAACTGGTAATGTTTGGACATGGGGTGGTTCTGTTTCAGGTAGACTTCAATTAGGTAACGGGAGTACCGCAACTAGTTTAATACAAGCAAACCCTGGACAAATTACATTTGGTGGTGTAACTGATAATATAACGAGGTTAGCTGGTGGACACGACCATCATATCGCACTCGATACTGACGGTGACGTATGGTTTTGGGGACAGATCTGGGCCAGTGGCGGTGGTTTAGATTATCCCGCATCTATGGGTACGGCCGAGTCTGTTCCGCAAGAAATTATGACAGGAAACAATATTGTTGGTGTTTCGAGTACATTTTTTACTCTATACGCATGGCAAAGTGACGGTACGTATTATGCGTTGGGACAAGACACTAATGGTCAAATAGGTGATGGTACAGCGACATCTGGTGGTCACGCGACATGGCAAAAAATTGATTACTTTTCGGCGAACAATATAACGATAAACGAAATATATGGAGGGGCATACTTCGTATTTGCCGATACGAGTGACGGGTATTATTGTTGGGGTAGCGGGGGTCATGGTGCTTTTGGGAATGGGGGTACAGGGAATTTAACGTCACCAACGAAATGGACGAACGTTTCGAATATAAAAGTGTTCAGTGCTGGGTCTTATCAATGTCCTCGCGCGATTACCGAAGACGGTAAATATTACGCGTGGGGTAACGGTGGGAATTATAAGAGAGGTGACAATACCACGGGTGACATTTCCTACCCCAAATACATAGACACGTTACCGAACATACTCGCACCTTCGTTCGAGTTCGACGGGTACGATAAGGTGCTCGTGAATAAACCGTATGTACAGGGACAGATTGTTAAATTTTCAAAAACTACTCAAACTTGGCCAAGACAAATTCTTATAACAGATGTACGTATAAAAGATAAAGATGGTAATATACTTCCCATAGAATATATTTATTTTCCATTGGGTGATGGTAGTCATTATCAAAACCTTGAGTATATACGACCTTCAGATTCACTGTTTAGTGCGGTTACAGATGGTTCTTATTCTCAGGTTGATTGTCAGTCGTCGGGATGTGCATTTCGTAACACTCCACAAGAAGATAGATTATTTTATGCACCTGAAAGTGTATATAACTCGTATCCAATTGGTACGGAATGGATGCACGTAAAAGCAGCGTCGGGATCTATTGCACAAGTACAAGTTATTTGGGATAGACAAATGTATATACAACCAACTAGACTTGATGCCGATGGTATGACGTATGATATACCACAAGGTAATCAGAGTACTCAAGGTGGTCAAGATGCTACATATACACTTACGGGTTCGTATACGAGTGAAAAATCATCAAAATACACAAAAGACGCCCACACCTATGACGCAAACCAAGCCCAAATCATAACCGTTTCGGATCCCGGAACGTATAATGCGCAAATAAAAGACCCCGAAAATTTCACCCTAACATCAGCAAACGTATCTAATACGTCAACCACGGGTCTGTATACGTGGGCATTCCACCACGGTAATTTCGATAACGCGTACGGGGACGGTGATATACTTACGGCGCGCGATAACGGTCGGTTCTATGCCGATACGCCGAGTTATACGGGGGATATTGGGACAATAAGTGCATCGTTAGGTGTACCCGGTGCAAGTACACAATATCCTAATGGTGGGTGGTTAACGAGTAGTACAAGTACTCAGTACCCAAGTATTAACAATAATGGTTTCATAACACAATTTACAAATTATTATAACGGTGTGAATAGTGAGAACTATAAGATTTTAGATAATGATGATACCACTGCTACATATGCACCCAATGATCAAGGGTGTGCTTTTGATTATTATAATAATATTGAAAAGGTTTATATAGAAAAAGTATACGTAGATTTTGGTACAAGTCAACCCGAAAGTGAAACTATATTTTTATTGGAATATGCAAATGACGTGAGTACAGTAACATCATCAACGTCTATTAATTCTAGAGATTCGTCTATTTTAAAAGTTATAAATAGTCGTAACGTTTGGGAAATAACTCTGAATAAAGTGTTACATAAATTTAGAATTGATTGTTATAACAATGGTAACAATAAAATGGGGTGTAGTCCTTATAATATGTATTGGACTGCATATACACTCGGTGAAGACGATGGAACTATATATACCTTCACCCCCGCATCAACCTTAACCGCGAACGTTTTGATGGTCGCCGGTGGAGGTGGTGGTGGTGTAGTATCTGGTTCGGGTGGAGGTGCTGGTGGTCTCGTGTATAAACAAAATGAGAGTATATCTACTGGTGCAAAAACGATTGTCGTTGGTAATGGTGGATACAGAATTAATACTGGAGTTTCTGATAGAAGTGGTGTACCTGGTAAAGATACAATATTTTTAGGGTACACTGCTATAGGTGGAGGTGCTGGATCTTCTACATCATCATCTGTACATTCTGGTGGCTCTGGTGGTGCGGGTACAGGTGCGTCATCTTCGGATGCATTACAACCTACGAGTACGACGGGTGGTTTCGGTAACCAAGGTGGTACTAACGATAGTGATAGAGCTGGTGGTGGCGGTGGTGGTGCTGGTGGCGCCGGTGAAAATGGTAATAGAAGTGTTACAGGTGGAAATGGTGGTATAGGTAAAAATTACGGGAACGTATTTGGTACGAATTATGGTGAGAACGGTTGGTTTGCCGGTGGTGGTGGTGGTGGAAGCAATAATGCTAATCATCCTGGTGTACCCCCGGGTTTCGGTGGTAAAGGTGGTGGGGGTAACGGAAATTCGTACACAAATGAACCAATACACGGTAAATCTCATTCAGGTGGTGGTGGTGGTGGTGGTGGATGGAGTGGTAGCAACTCGAACTATTTTGAATGTTCGGGTGGTTCCGGTATAGTTCTTCTCCAAACGAATGTTGCAACACCAAACGTGAATAGTGAAGTTAAAGTCCCTAAAACCGATGGATTTTTGGTTTATAACGACAATTTAGATTCAGTATCGAGAGGTCCCATACCAGGAGGTTCTTATAATTCTAACACGATAAAAACTGTGAAATTACCCAACGGGTCTGAAGGACCTGTATATTATAGCGCATCTGGGTATACATATTTTGGTGTACAACAAAATAACACTATTCAAGGTGACGGATCTTTCCAGACCGTGGAATCTGTGTTTATGCCTATATCGACGGGGTACTATACACACATTGCGTCGTTAATGTATAGCGATTCTAATTTAATGACACTTGGTATAGACGGTAATAATAAATTGAATATTCAACATAACAACAATGTGAGTCATAATGGTGTTACTACACTCACGACATCGGATTATGTCATGGAACACGGGAAATGGTACCACCTCGTTTTGACGACGGATTATTTGGGGAATGCAAAGGCGTACGTGAATGGGTACCTCGTTGCATCCGAAAGGTGGTCAAGTATGAACCCTGATAAAAGTACTGCTATGTTTTATCGTATAGGTGTAGATAATCACCCTACGCGTACATTTTTAACATCCACGTCACGATGTTATTATTCCGAACTTAACAAAAAAGAGATTATGCAATTAGCTGAATCAGTTGGTCTCGGCCCCAAACTCGAGTACGACGGACTCAACGCGATAAATGTCGTGAACACGGAACCGGGGTCGGAAATAACGATATACGAGAGTAACGTGAACGATACTTCAAACTTATACGTCGTGTCGTGTAACGAGAGTTCGTACTTACTTTCGAACGCGGGTACGTATTACGCGCAAATTAAGGGAACCGATACGTTTACGATAACAAAACCCTTAACGGTAACCGACGACCATTTCCCCCTGTACCAGTACCCACCCATTGACGGAACGACATCGAGTTTAACGGAAAGCGCATCTGCAGATACATGGAGTACGTGGACGATATCGGGTGCGACGAACGGGAACGGTTCATATAAAGCAAAAACAACACATGCTACGGATGGTACTAACTATTGTGCATATAGAGCGTTTAATAACGATATAGACGACTCTGTTGGACAACTTGTATCTACAACCATGGTAAATTTCGGGATTACACTCGAGTTACCTTCTGCAAAAACAATTCGAAAGTATATAATGTACCCGGTAGATCATAGTTTAAGTTCGGGTGCTTTACCTGGTTCGAGTACGGATCCAACGTTTCAAGCTGGGACTATAGATGATTATTCAAGACCCAATTCGTGGATACTAAAGGGATCGAACGATGGAACTAACTGGACAGACTTGGATACTGTAACGAATCAACCTCCATCTATATACGGGGATGTACACAGTATAGACTCTCCGGCGAGTTATCTATATTACCAATTGTTTGTGGTAAATACAGTAAACACATCTTCTACTCGTTTGAGATTAGGCGAATGGCAATTATGGGGCGACGCTTAAAATTAAACATTACGTAACGACGCGATAAAATTCATGGACGTTCGTTCTTGTTTCATAAAATCGTATTGGCTTAACGCGGCCTGCACTGTCGGAACGGGAATCCCGCAGTGCACGCAGTGCATGACAAACGATCGTACGTATTCGACGGTGGTATCCATGATAACCATGGGATCGTGAATTTCAAACATGGGACACGCCACGTTCGAGTTTTGAACCCACGTGGTAA
>Ga0181574_10003977_pt1 | contig 12943 bp, 10 predicted proteins | sample 101ome_24_FD_145600 | JGI IMG/M metagenome (GOLD analysis project Ga0181574, IMG submission 145600) | Coastal salt marsh microbial communities from the Groves Creek Marsh, Skidaway Island, Georgia - 101410AT metaG (spades assembly) | ecosystem: Environmental > Aquatic > Marine > Intertidal zone... | reverse complement strand
CGGTGTAGTCACAATCGTGGGTATGCGCCTCGATTGTGCAGCCCGGGGGATAGAACACCTTGAACACGGTGGGTGACTCCGGCCGGGTTGGGTCGCCCACGCGATACATTGAAGAAACCACGCCTGTAGGAAGCTCGATCTTGTCGAGGTCCTCCCAATTCAGGGCGTAGTGGCCCTTTCGTTCCAAGGCCTCTTTGATTTCGCGATCCGTTGCCTGTGCCATTTGCGCCACCTAATCTCTCGCTCGGGCGAAGAGACAGAGTTGTTGCAGTGCCACTGTCGCCGCGGCCAAAGAGGTAATGTCGCCTACGTCATACTGAGGCGCAACCTCAACAACATCCATACCGACCAGATTAATGCCTTTGAGCTGCTGCAGGATCTGCATCGCTTGATGCGTTGACAGACCGCCTACTACGGGTGTGCCAGTACCGGGCGCAAAACTCGGGTCAAGACAGTCGATATCGAAGGTCAGGTAGCAGGGACGATCGGCCACTATGCCCTTGATGCGCTCAGCCAGATCAGCCGCCTTCAAGTCGTGAACTGCTGGCGCATCAAAAATATGAAAACCGTGGTCACTGTCATTATGGGTGCGCAGTCCTATCTGTACCGAATGTGAAGGCGTAATAAGGCCTTCCCGGGCGGCGTGATAAAACATAGTGCCATGATTAATGCCCTGGTTTTCCTCCGCCCAAGTATCCGAATGGGCATCAAAGTGTATCAGCGACAGCGCTCCATACTTCTCCGCATGCGCCCGCAACAGGGGATAAGAGATGAAGTGATCTCCACCAATGGCTAGGAGAGCGGTGTTGGTCGCGAGAATTTGTTTGGCGCACTGATAAATTTCCTCGGGCACGCCAGCGGGGTTCCCGGCATCAAAATCGCAATCGCCGTAGTCAACCACCGCCAATTCGTCGAAGGGGGAAAAGCCCCAGCCTACCGCCTGTCGCTCCCACGCCAAGCTGGCCGAAGCCTCACGCACCGCGCGCGGGCCAAAGCGACTGCCCGGGCGATTGGTGGTAGCCAAATCAAATGGCACGCCCAGCACCGCCACATCGGCCCCGGATAAATCGCGCGAGTAGCGGCGGCGCATGAAACTGACAATGCCACCGTAGGTGGGTTCCTCCATCACGCCATAGAGGCTGTCTCTGGTCATAGCCTGATCAGTAGCGGACTGCATAGCGCTGGGTCACTCCTTTATTGAGTCACGCGATGGTGAGTAACATACCGCAAAAGACCTCGCCCTTTCTTCGACAAATCAGGCGCGCGGGGCTACTCAGGAAGCGGCCACCATGACCGGTCGCTTGCCATCTTTACCATAGAGGTTGACCTGAAGGCTGGAAATCGCGTGCACCAGGATAATGGGCTCAATCTTCTGCTTACCTGTCCAATGGATTTTCGGGAACCGCTCTAAAATGCGCTCATACGCCATCTTGAGCTGTAATTGAGCCACCCGGTTACCCAAACATCGATGCACACCATGGCCAAAGGCCAGATGCTTCTCGACGTTATCACGGGTCATGTCGAAATTATCGGGATCGGGAAACACAGAGGGATCTCTGTTGGCAGCGCCGTACCACATGATCACCTTCTCGTCCTTGGCAATCCGCTGTCCCGCAATCTCGGTGTCCTCCATCGCAGTGCGGCGCATGTGCATCACAGGAGAGACCATCCGTAACGCCTCGTGGGACATTCGCTCGATCAAAGACGGGTCGTCCAGCACCATTTGCCGCTGCTCGGGAAACTCGGTCAGTAGCCGGATCGTGCCCGAGAGAGAATTACGCGTGGTGTCATTGCCCGCAAAAATGATGAGCAACCAGGAGCCGTCAAGGTAGCTCTGGGACAGCGGCTTATCCCCGAGCGTCGCGTTGGCAATCGTCGTCAGCAAGTCCTGTCGGGGATTTTTGATCCGGTCGGACATCACCCGCTCTCCATAACTGAACATGTCATGGAGAATCTTCTCGAAGCGAAACGGGAAAGAAGGTTCAGCCAGCAGCATCCGAAATGGATGGGTGATGAACTGAGGCGCAAGCTCAAGATAATGCATCCATTTGATAATGTCGGCGCGATCTTCCTCGTCCACCCCGAGCATTTCGCACAGCGTAAACATGGGTAACTCAATAGAGAACAGCTTGGCGAAATCAACCACCGGGCCTTGCCTCTCCATGTTGTCCAACAGGTCATCAATTTTTCGACCCACTTTTTCTTTGAGTGTTTCTATGTAAGCTGGAAAGAAAAAGGCCGCCTGCTGGGTGCGAAGGTCCCTGTGCAAGTCGGCATCGAGATTAATGAGCGAATTGTAGGCCGCATACATTAACCGCTCTGCTTTGCCTTTGTCGTTGCGCAAGACGCTCATGTTGATGCTGCCGCGCTGAGACGAGAATATCTGCGGATTGAGCTCCACATGCTTGACGTCGTCGTATCGCACTACCGACCAAAACCCCGAAGAAGGCTTTTTGATCTGGGACCACATTACAGGGGCTTCTTCACGCATGCGGCGGTAAAAGTCAAAGGGCTGACCGCGGGTCCAACTATGAGTGACGCCCAATTTGAACCCAGAAAGTCGCGGATAGATTTCTTCGAAAACGGGGTCGCGTGCTCCGCTGTCCAACAATATATCGTCGCTAACAGCGGGATGATGTTGTATCGGTTGGGCGCTATTCATACTGTATCCACGGTGATCAAAGCCAATGCGATTGGCCCTTTTTGAGCGGCCATGTTAGGCATATTCGGCGAAAAGTACAGTTCAGATCAGACGGCAAGAGAGTGAATGTCAGCGCGCCTCTCGCCTTTGAATCGCTTCTGCACGTTACGCCGTATAATCCCCCGCGCCAAAACTGAGGAACCACCGTGAGATCCCTGATTCTGCTCATTATTTGCATGTCGCTGCCGCTCGCAGCACGAGCGGAGTACTCCCGCGCCTACCTCGATAGCTATCCCTTACAAACTGCCCACATCGGTGAGCTAGATATTGCCTATCGAATTGTGGGGCCGGGTGCTGACAAGCCCAAAGCGGTGGTCATCATGGGGCTTGGTGGCTCTAACGTAGCCTGGGGAGATGCACTGATTTCAGGTTTGACCAACGGGGGTTACGAAGTGCTGATCCTTGATAATCGCGATACGGGCGCATCTACCCGCTTCGACGAATGGGGACAGCCCGTGCTGTGGTGGGAACTGCTGAAGTACCGGTTCGGATTCTCGGTGAATGCTCCCTACACTCTTAACGATATGGCGGCAGACATCGCTGGATTGATGGATAAAGTGGGATACGAGGATGCCCATATCGTAGGCGCTTCCATGGGCGGAATGATTGCCCAAATCGTTGCGGCACGATATCCCGAGAAAACGCGTAGTCTGATCTCCATCATGTCTACGACCAATGCCCCGCATTTGCCGCCACCAACAAAGGAGGCGGAAATGAATCTGCGCAATCTTGCTACGGGCGAAGCGCAGGAGGAGCGCGAACGGTCGATCCGCGAGCGAGGCTTTTACCCTGAATCGATGCAACGTCATCTAATGGCGATTTTTAAAACCGGCGACCGATCAAATGAAGTAGCCGGGATCGGCACCCCCACCTTGGTGCTTCATGGCGCAGATGATGGTTTGGTGCCCCCGGAGCACGGGCGGCATACCGCTTCACTGATTCAGGGCGCTCGCTTCTCACTGATCGAGGGCATGGCTCACAACATGCCAGACGAGGTCATCCCCCTATTGGTAGCAGAGATGACGGGGCATATGGATACCGTCGACCGCATTGCCGCAAGCACCTTGTAAGCCTCCGGGTGGGCCAGGCATCGCCCACCCAGATCCCCTCAAAACTCCAGACGAAAACGCACACCAAGATTTCTTCCCGGCAACGGCACCTGGTCCTTCACAAAAGACGTATGGTTGCGCGCGATTTCGTCTGTCAGATTGCGGGCAAATGCCGTCAAGATGATCCGCCTGGCGTCATTAAAATGATAGGTCCATGACGCATCCGCATTGACCAGAGTGAAACCGTCCGTACTTGACTCACCGAGACCCACTTTGTTCTGGCGCTCTACGTCTTTAACCAAGAGCTTTGCGGAAAAGTCATCAAGGTTATAACGCACGGTGAGCAAGTTTCTCGCAGGCACGATGCGTGGCACGTCGCCACCCCGCGTGAACTCCGCGTTGACCTCGTCTCGACCCAGCGTCAACTCGAGCTCACCACGGGGCAGGTCAAACCGCGTGCCAAGCTGGATCTCGTATCCGGTAAATTCTGCATCCTGCTGGCTGTACTCCGAGAGAATCAAACCACCGTGATCAAAATGCGCACCAACTTCGTGCTCTTCTTCATGAAGCGCGCCTTCATGATCTTCCTCGAGATGCGCCGCATGCTCGTCCTCGAGTTCATCGCGCAGATAAATATAGCTATCGACCCGGTTGTAATAGACAGAAGCGGAGCCAAACCAACCGTGCAAATCAAAGTTGAACGCCAAATCGATATTATCGGAGCGTTCCGTTTCTAGATTGATATCGCCCACCTCATAGCGGCTGCTCGCCAAGTGCTCCCCATTCATAAACAGCTCAACCGCTGAGGGCGTTTTGCTGACGCTCGCGAGACCTAAAGACACAGAGGCGTGCTGATTCAGGTCGCGTCGAAACGTGGCCGCGGCACTGAACACTTCGTCGCTAAAGGTGGCGGCGGTATAGGCCAACTCTCCTGCACTGATAGCTTCATCATGATTGTGAACCACGAATCCGTCGCGCTCCACATGATCAAAGCGAACACCCAAATCTACTAACGCGAAACCCAAATCGTCAGAACTAAAGAATCCCAGCGTGGTTTCGGCAGAGTCGACTGGAGCCATGAAGGCTTCCTCGCCAATGATCGAAATTTCCTCCTCTGCGAAGTTCAGAACCACTCTGCGAATGCGCTCACTCGCGCTCAGATCGAACGCCAACGAGACCTCCATGGCCTCATTACTAAAAATGGTTGGGCCCTCGGCGTCTGGATTTCCTGCAACTGGCTCCTCCGCAGCGAAGTCCTCTTCAGCATGCCGCTCGGCCAATCGGTAGTCGGTTTTCTTTACGTCGACATCGATCGCATTTAAAAGCGGGATTGAAGTTTTAAAGGAGCTGCTGAATGCGATAATTTCCGAATCAGTTTCGGAGAAAATACGTTCATCACCAGACTCGGCATGATGGGCATTATCTTCTCCATCGTCATGATCCTCGTCGTGGCCCTCTTCACGGCCGTGTTCTTCATGAGTGGCCTCCGAATGAAACGGAATGCCATAAGTGCTCCTCAAGTCGCTGTATGAGACACCGATGTAGCCCCAATCACCCGTAGTGGAGATTCCCAACCGATGGGACGTGTTAGAGACGTCTGAGTTGGCGAGGGTATCCATATCCCCATCGCCTTCCTCATGTTCCTCGCCATCGTGATCCTCATGGACGTCCAGTACCGCGCCGGCAGGGATTTCATAGTCCTCCATGTCGATATTTTGGTAGCTGTACGTCAGATTCAAGCCCCCCATATGGCCACGCAGCGACAGATCAACCGCCTCACCGTCGTTGACGGCTTGCGCTTCGGCGCCCAGCGAACCGCTAAAGTCCTCGAGATCTGCCGCGGGGATGCTGTTATCAACCACGTTGACGATGCCACCGATAGAACCATTGGAGTACATCAACGCAGATGGGCCGCGCACGATTTCAATTTGTTGCGCGTCCCCCAGACTGACATCGACCGCATGATCGGGTCCCAGTGTCGACACATCGCGAATCACTGTGCCGTTATTCAGCACTTTGACTCGATTGCCACTCATGCCACGAATGATGGGCTGCCCTACCGCTGCGCCAAAATCAGCCGAGGATACGCCCAGCAGGGCGTCCACATGTTCCCCCAGTGACTGAGTGCCCTGTTCAGCCAGCGCGTCGCCGTCGAGAACGTGGATCGGCCGTGTTGCCGTTGATTCGTTGATGCCGACAAACGATGCCGTAACAACAATTTCTTCTAATAAAGTTTCTTCGCTCCCGACAGCCAACAACGGAATCACCGCTGTGGCTGCGAGAGCAGGAAGTGCTCCGCGCGACATGATCGCCTCCTTTAAAATTTCAGTGAACTAGGAATGAGTTCAGCTGAGAGGCGGAGCGCGGGCCTTAGAATTTGAGACGGGCGCGGCGACGTAAGCGCAGAAAACGAGCTCACTGCACGACGCATTAGGCGAAGAAAACGTAATCGGTTCCGCATGGCCAACAGCGGCGCTGTGCTCAACGGAGCAGTGATTACATTCAACATGACTTTGACTTAAGTCAGCACTGTAGTCATGTTCCATCGAATGCACGAGATTACCAACGGCGAACAACATCGCGGTAAAGAGCACGATGGGCGCGAGCGGCTTCATTCGATAAGCAGTCATGACATCGCGATGCTAAGTGAGTGACGGGGACTAATCAAGCACCTCACTGTCGCTAACTATAAACCGGCCTGATTTAACTACGCGAGTTTGCGCCACTAAACATCTCTAGCGACGGGCAGCTCCAATTGCACCATTTTGGGGCGCCCCGCTCCATTTCGGTAAGACTTTCATCAACGAGCTTATCGCGAAGTTTACGGAGAGAATGGTTGAAAAAAAGTAACCACCACTATACTTTCTTGATATCAAAAGCCTTTGTGTGCTTGCCATTTTTTATCGGATTTTCGGCATAGAGGTTGCATGCTAGGGACTCAGAGTCGTTGTCCACATGAATTGTAACTGCGGGTTAGTCGGTCAGGTAACGAATGACTTTGCTTAAACATATCTGGTGAGGTTAAACAGAACAATGCAGAAGAAAACGAAAGTAGTCGCACCCGGGATGTCATTGCTCTTCTCTATTTGCTTGGCCATCTCCCAGCCTTCATTTTCAGCGACCCTAACAGGCATGTCACCTGCGGGTAACGAGATTGATGTGGAAATCACCAAGATCCCCACACTTAAGTATCCTCGCCGGGCAGAACGGCTAGGCGTTGAGGGATACGTGGTTATTGGTTTTGATCTGTCCGCAGATGGCGAATTGATCGATTTGAGAGTAATTAAAAGTGATCCCCGTTTTATGTTCGATAAAGCCGCCTTGAAATATGTCGAGGGTATGAAATTCGCGATACCTGAAGAAGATGGCGAGCCCGTCATGACACGCGATATCCAGCACCGCATACGGTTCCAGCTTCAGTAGGTTAAAAGAGCACACATCATGACCATTAAAACTAAGATGCTAATGATCATCATCGCGGGCATCGGCGTCCTTTTCGCTGCGAATTACTACTCCTCACTCCAGATGAATGGCGCCCATAAGCAATACAGCTCCGACGAGAGCCTAACCGCACATTCTTCAGCGTGGTTTAGCAATATGGACACGCAGTTTGTCAGCAATCTACTGGCATACGACCCGGCGGATGGATCCGAGAGAAATGCCAGCTTTTGGGATCCTGAATTAGATGCATTTGAAGATTCAGATGGCGCAAATCCGCTATTTACTGCCATCTTGAAAAAGGATGCCAAAACTGCGGAAGCGCTGTTTGGGCGGGTTTTCTCTGACCCAATCATGGAAGAGCAGCTTACGTTTGCCATTGCCTACGACAAGAGAGGGCTTCAGCTTTACTGCGAGTCCAGCTTGTATCTCGTGGGTGTAGACCCTTGTGCGGAGTCCGCTCAACCCGACTATTTTCTGAAGTTCGGGTCTTTTGCCAGTTCGCTCGAAAACGGTTCGGTCAGGCGAGTTACCCAAATTAATGATCTTTCTGGAGAGCAACCTGTCTCTATAAATGACACTCTCGCTTTCCCTTTGATGGATAGTGACGACAACCTCATTGCTATGGTTGTGGTAGGCCGCAACGTAATTGACAGTCTGGAGCAATTTTCCGAGAACTTTGAGATTGAAACCGCAATTGCCATCGGTGAAAAAACACTCACGGTTCATGATTATTATGACGAAGAAAGGCCTCCAGAACTCAGCAAACTGATCCGGGCGGGATTGGCTCACGCGGCTGAAACAGAGACTTTTTCCTATAGCTTTGTTGCGGAGGAGCAAGGCACTCGCATTTCTTCGATTCCGTTCAGTAAAGAAATCAGAGCCAGCGACCTCAGGATTCTCATCTTCGATGACCAGGGGGAATTACTCGCCGCGCTCAATGAGGCGGAAAAAAGCGCACTTATTATTTTTGCGGCTGTTTCTTTGGTGATTCTTGGGTTGGTATTTGTCATGACCACCTCCTCTTTCAATCGAATTGTGGACGCGATTCATTTATTAGAGAAAATGGGAGAGGGCGATTTGTCTGTTGAGATGCCAACCAAAACAGGTCTGCTCTCTTCGAAAAACGATGAAGTCAGCCGTCTTCAAAGCACGATTGACGACTATCGACATCATCGCCAAGAGGCGGAGCTTCAGAGGCGAGAGCGTGCAAAGAGGCGAGACGAGCGCGATAAGATCATGTTCGAAAAAATGTCTTCCCTCGCCGAGCAGCTTGAGGGCCAAGCCAAAGAAATGCTCAAGAAAGAAATAAATGTTATGCGCGAAACGGTGTCATCTGGCAGCGATGAGGAAAAAGAGCGCGCATCGATAGAAGTCATGTCCAGGGCGTTTTCGAGAATGTCTGACGAGGTTGCAACTTTGATTGACGCTCGAACGCACGAACTCGTCGCTGCCAAGGACGAGATCAACAGTTCGATACGGTACGCTGCAAAATTACAGAATGCACGCTTGCCCAAAACCATGCCGGGCGACTTCGATATCAACGTGGAATGGCAACCAAGGGATCTGGTGGGTGGGGATATCTACTTCATCAAAGACTACCCCGACAGAGTCTACATTGCTGTAGTAGATTGCACTGGCCATGGTGTGCCAGGTGCGTTCCTGTCCATCATCGCGCGAAGTCATTTAGATAAGGCTATTGATGTCGATAACTACCAAAGTGCCGGCTCCTATCTTTCTGCCGTCAATGAGCTACTCAAAGAAACACTTGCACGGTCCGACCAGAAGAACACCAGCGAAGAAGGGTTCGATGGGGGCGTATGCATCTATTATCGAAAAGAACGGAAGCTCGAATTCGCGGGTGCAAAGTCCTCAATTTTCAACGTAAACGGTTTGGAGGCTAAAGAAACTAGTGGAGATCGAAAATCCGTTGGCTCCACTCGTATGGCCAAAGACTTTACCTTCACCACTCACACAATTGCCTCACCCTCGGGGGCATTTGTCATGCTGACCGACGGCATAACCGACGTAATGAGCCCCGAGGAAAAACCTATAGCCTTTGGCAGACGACGTGTCATCAAAATACTGAGAGAGTCACCCGATAAGACGCCGTCTACCATCGTCAAAAACATTATGAAAAGCGTTAACTTATATCGTGGCGATGCGCCATTTAGAGATGATTTGACATTGCTTGCCTTTTCGCTCATCGAGGACGATAGCGAGATAAGTAAAGCATCAGCAGTCGGAGAAGACCCATGATTTTTGAAGCCAGTCAGCGCACCCCTCGGGTAGAACTGACACCCACATCGTGCCTTATTCGTGGCGAGTGTTACCCAGAGAATATTTCGGAGTGGTCAGATCCCATTCTTAAGGCCTTGGAGAACTGTCTCGGAAATGATGCAAGCGAGTTTGTTGTCGACATCGAGCTCTACTACTTCAATAGCTCCTCTGCCAAATTTTTGTTTGATTTTTTTGAGTTCTTAGAAGAGAGCGCCGAAGGTGGAAAAAGCATCACCGTAAATTGGCGATACCGTGCAGAGGATGACACGATGCAGGAGGCTGGAGAGGACTTTGAGGAGGATCTCTCTACCTGCTCGTATAACATGGTGGTAGTCGAGCAGGCATAAAGGTAATTCCTGAGTAGCAACGTATTGTTCTAGGGACGAGAAAATGACAGACAACACTACGAGCACAGACACGGTTGGATTGCATAGTTTTATGCAAGAGCGACAAACTCTATTCTGCTATTCAGGGCCGCTCACAGAGGACCTCCTCACAACCATTTCGAATCCAGTACGTCATCAGTTATCAGACAAGGAAACCGAAGAAATCGTTGCTAAAAGGGTTTTCGGCGTATTTATAGAGCAGGCGCAAAATATTATTCGTTACTCTCATCACAAGACGAGGGCGACAGGAGATAGTATCGGTACGATAGCCATTAGCATCGCAGACGACGGATTCCTGATAGAAGCAGTCAACGTGGTAGATCCGTCAAAGAAAGACATACTCGAAGCCACCCTTGTTGACTTAAGCGTCAAGGATCAAAAAGAGCTTCGCGATCTGTACAAGAAAAGACTTAGAGAAGGCCCCCCAGAGGATTCTCGTGGCGCCGGACTAGGCTTCATCGAGATGGCGCGCAGGGTCAAAAAGTTCGAGTTCGACTTTGTGGAATCTGAAGAAGGTGCGCTTTTCGTCTATCGAGGCTGGGTGCAATAGGGCCACCTACGGCGACTGCTATTCTCCGTGGAAATCTTCCAACTCCTTGAGCGCCTGCCGTAGGCTGGATGCAGTTAACGCTATATCGTCTTCAGACATCCGATCGAGCACTAAAGAAAAGTTCCGCTTGCCAAGGTTCACCGAAATAGACTGTGAATCTATAGTGCCCAACACCTTTCTTGCTTTGAACTCGCCAATACCTTTCAGGTGAATGGGCTCTAGTTCTACAGCATCTATAGACTCCCTCACTAGGTTATACGTATCCTCAGATATAAAGATGGAACCATGATCTGCGGCAGTTTCTAGTCTCGACGCTCGGTTCACAGCCGAACCGATCGCGGTATAGTCCAGCCGCGATTCACTGCCGAAATTTCCGACAGTCGCGAAACCGGTATCGATGCCTATACGCATCTGCAAGGGCTCTTTCATGCCGTAGTTCACCCACTGGTCCGATAAATTATCAAGCTCTTTAAGCATGTCGAGGCCCATCTTGACGCAACTGGTGGCATCTTCTTTCAGCCCCTTGGTCTCGGGATCTCCAAAAAAAAGCATGATGCCATCGCCAATGTACTTATCAATCGTAGCGCCATAGTCGAGCGCAATGGTTGTCATTGATTCCAGATACAAGTTCAGAAGATTAGTGACGTCCTCTGACTCCATACTTTCTACGAAATTAGTAAAACCGCAGAGGTCAGAAAAAAATACCGTAAGCTTCTTACGCCTCGTAACTCGAGTGCCGGCTCTTGAGCCTGAAAAAATGGAGTTGTACAACTGAGGAGAAAGGAATTTAGATAGCTGTGAGGACATGCCCTCTAGCTGGGTGTTAGTCTCCTGCGCCTCTTGCTTTAATTCGTTGAGTCGTTGCTCATTTTTATCGCTCAATTTAATAATTCTTTTAGTGGTTCGCAGGAGCTTGCCGTACTGCTTTGTGAGGTCGGCGTAGCAATCAGAAGAGGCGGAACCCTCTTCCATCACCTTCTTGGCAGCTTCTAGGACTTTCTCCTCCTGCCCAAAAATATCTTTTTCCATTCGAGACCAGCCTTTAATTACTGTGACTTGAGGAGCGGACTCAGCTACCGCTTCTACTCCAGCAAGAATCTTGCCCCAGTTAACCGATTACAACAATGCGCTTAAAATGACAGCTCCGGCATAGAGACTAGCCAGATCCCCAAACTGCCGCAAAAGCTTTGTCGAAGATGACAAGGTCTTCTATCGTACCCATGCTGACGCGAGAGTAGGTGTCATAACCTTGATAGGCGCCCCGGATCATCACGTTTCTTTCTGCCATCGCTGCGGCAAACCTATCAGCATTCCGCCCGATATTGGCGTACACAAAATTTGTCTGAGACGCCAGGGGCTCAATGCCGTGGCGCCTGAAGGTGGCGTTAACCATCTCCCGACCCTGCAAAATTTTCTGCCGGGAAAAAGCAATAAAGTCCTCATCCAGATAGCTGTGGTAAGCCGCATACAGGCCAACACCATTGGGCCATGCCATGACGTGATCCCGAACCACTTTAACGATATCCGGGTGACCCATGCCGTATCCCACCCGCAATCCGGCCATACCAAAAATCTTGGAAAAAGTCCGTGTCAGTAGCAGGTTGGCGCCCCCACGGACGAGGTCCAGCATCGACGTGTATTCGGGCTTGTCGGTGAGTTCGTTGTACGCTTCGTCAATCAAGATAGGCACTTTGGCGCCCACGTCTCGACAAAATGAACGCAATTCGTCTCCATCGATCGCCATACCGGTCGGATTATTAGGGTTGCAGAGATAAACGAGGCTTACAGAGTCATCAACCGCCCGGGCGATGGCGTCGAGGTCTATCGCCATGTCATCCCGCAGCGGCACTCTCTCCACCTCAACACCGAGATTCTCTGCATACAGCAGATGGTCCGAGTAGGTCAGACTGGGCGAGAGCACCTTGCCCTGCTTGCCAAACGCCAACATCGCCGCCTGCAGTCCCTCATTGGAGCCCGAGGCCAAAAATATCTGCGAGCGATCCAATTGCAGTCGCTCCATAAATAACGCGATCAGCTCGCCCTCGATATCGTCGGGGTAATATGCGGTAAATGGCAGAATCCGCGCCACTTCTGCAAGCGCTTTGGGGCTCGGGCCGTAAGGGTTCTCGTTGAAGATCAACCGAATTTGGCCCGGAGGAATCTCAATCTGGGCAACGGACGCCGGCGACAACGCCATCCCTGCCGCACCCAGCAACAAGCCCTGCATCACGTGGCGGCGACTCAAGGCTAAAGGCCCGGTAACGCGACCTCTCAGTAAGGCCAGGGCATCTTCAAAATGCGCGACCTGATTTGCTTTCTGCATGGCCATTTTCCCCACTTCGACACATAGATCACCCCGGTACGACCTGATCGCCGACGGTTCCGGCGATCAGTGACAAGGCTTGATAATTCTTATCCTATTTTTACCGCTTTTCGACCTGTTTGGTTAACGAAATCTGCTTTTGGCTTTATCCTCTCAACCTTCAGAAACACAGTCTTGTCACGAGGTGCCCCCATGACCAACCCCATTGCAGAAATC
>Ga0181574_10003968_pt1 | contig 12964 bp, 11 predicted proteins | sample 101ome_24_FD_145600 | JGI IMG/M metagenome (GOLD analysis project Ga0181574, IMG submission 145600) | Coastal salt marsh microbial communities from the Groves Creek Marsh, Skidaway Island, Georgia - 101410AT metaG (spades assembly) | ecosystem: Environmental > Aquatic > Marine > Intertidal zone... | reverse complement strand
GGGTTCATATTGGCCGGCGTTGGGGTTGCTGGGGAGTTTACGCCTGCTTTAGGTCGGGGAAAATCCCTTTTTTCTCTGCCCCGGGTTGGCCGGGGTTGAGGTCGTCCGTCTAATAAAAAACGCTTTTAAACAGATGGTTAGCTCCACGGAAAGGGGCTGTTCGAGACAGGGTGTAGGTCACCTTCTGCATAGCGTGAGAAACGAAACGGGTCGAGGAGCCCGGGCTTGTCCCCACAGACAGTTTGGGCGACCAACTCGCCCACACCGATCATTTTGTAGCCGTGGTTGGAGTCGGCGATGACAAAGCAGTTCTCGCGCATGGTGTCGAACACCGGAAAGCTGTCCGGAGTAAATGCACCGATGCCGCCCGAGGGTTCTTTTTTGAATTGGGGCAGGGTGCCCGAGAAGCGGGCCTGGCAATGCGCCAGTGCCGACACCCACATCTCTGCGAATTCAGCACCCACCACAAACTCCGGTGAAGCCGGCCCGTATGGGTCGACTGACACCTCTGCCGCAGGCTTGTCGACGATAAAGGGTGCCGCGCCCCCCTGAACGCCACCAAAATGGAAGTCGGGCTTGTAGTAGATTCCCCAGAGTTGATCGGTAATCAGCCTGCCATCCTGGTCGGAATAAAGCGGCGCATCGGTATCCACGTGAATCACTGGCGGCATGGTGCCGTCATTGGTCACCTGCAGCTTAGGGTCGACGCCGAGCGTGCCTTCCTGAAGTGACCAATAGATCCACATGGGCACGCCTTCAGTCACGTCGTTGGTCGCAGGGTTGCGGATCCCGATTTCCATCGGGAGCTCCAACATTTCCCAGAAACTGCGAACCCAAGGGCCCGCCGCGATCACGGCGTAATCGCACTCTATACGCCCCCGGTCAGTATCGACTGCGGTAATAGCGTGACTGTTGTCACTTTCCAGCGCTTTGACCGTAACGCCGCTAATGATGCGAACACCCAGCGCCTCGGCTTTGGCGGCCAATCCAGACATCGCACGGGAGTTGTTGGCGTACCCACCGGGCATCTCATGCAGAACAGAGGTGATGCCCTGTGCGCGCCAGTCCGAGAACAGGCCCTTCATATAGCGCTCACTCTCGGCGGCGCCCTCGATGAAGACCGATTCATAGCCAATCGCCTGTTGTTGGGCATGGATCGCCGCCACATCTTCGCGCATGGATTCGCAACTGATCTGCATGTACCCCACAGGGTGGTAGCTGTAGGTCTCGGGGTCGCTCTCCCAAATGTTCACGGAGTGGGCCATGAGTTCGCGCATGGCGGGCTGAAAATAGTTATTGCGAATGACCCCGCAGGCAATGCCCGTAGCGCCCGAGCAGATGCCGGATTTGTCGAGAATGATAATGTCGCGCCCACCACCCTTGCCGGTCACTTTGAGTTGCAGCGCCAGGTGGTAGGCGGTGCTGAGCCCGTGAATCCCAGCACCAATGATGATGTAGGGGCTGCGCGCAGGAATGGCCATCAGATTACCTCGCCAATGTAGTCAAAAGGCTCGATCAGCACCGGCATGTCGTCAGTGCATTCGCGCCCGTAAGCGGCCAGTAGGCTGTTCCAATATGTGCGATGGAGCGGTATCCACACCTCCGGGTCCTGCACCGGCGGGCCATCGAGAGAGGACTCCGCGTAATCGATTTCCCCGAAGGTGGTTTCGCGCACATCGGTGAGGCGCACAATGAGGTGCGGTTTGCCGGCATAGTCACAAAGTACGATGGGCGTACCGGCTTCAGAGTAGGGGAAGCCGTTTGCCTCGATCACCCAGGGTAGGCTAAACGTCGCGACTTTTTCCCGCGTTTTGATATAGCCCAGAATCTGTGTGGTGGTCTCTGCATCGATCCCTAGCGAACGAACCTGGTAAGTGTCGCCTAGTCCTGCATACAGCGCTTTGGCCTGCTCCCAAAACCGATCGATCTCTGTGAGGTCAGGTAGCGCGGGACCATCGGCTATCAAGATATGGCGGGGCATAATCTACTCACACTTTTTTCTTATCGATGAAGCTTAGATAGTGCGCGAAAGCGGCCGATGTGCAAAGAGTTTGTAGAGGGCCAAATTGACTATGAGGTCAATGGCCCGCCCGGCAGGACTCGAACCTGCAACCTACGGCTTAGAAGGCCGTTGCACTATCCAGTTGTGCTACGGGCGGAGGGACCGCAGTATCCCACCCCTGATCAGCGGGGCCAAGTAGGAAAGCCTGCAGCGAGCAGTTTAAGCGGCAGCACCCACAACGCCGGCCAGCATCGTGCGGACGCTTTGATCCAGAAGCGCTTCAGGTTCAATGGATCGATCAAACAAGTTAATGAGCCGGTTGGCCTCAAGCGTTGCGATGCCGTGTCCCATCGCCCAGATTTGTGTGGCGAGATGCAGGCTGTTGACCTGTGAGTTGCCGTGGGCATTGCAGAACGCTTCTACCATATTCACCAGTACCATGAACGCGCCGTGCTCTTCCGCGACTTTCTCTCGCCGCTCCTCGATATCGCCCCGGTCCTCCCACATGAGCGAAAAAAAGGCATGCTTTTCCCGCGCGTAGGCCAGATACATGTGGCCCCCCGCGAGAATGCCCTCGATCGATCCGTGGGGATGTGCTGAGGCGGTCTCATCTGCCGCATAACCCAACCCCAGAATGGCCAATTCACGGACTCCGCGAAGGAGTTCTTCCTTATCGGTAAAATGACGATAGGGCGCGGCCGCGCTGACCCCCGCACGTGCGGCGGCCTCGGCCATTGTGAAATCCAGCGTGCCATCCCGCTCGATGAGTTCGGCGGCCGCAACGATCAGCGCGTTGCGCAAGTCACCGTGGTGGTAGCTGCATCGCGTTTTGCTCATGCCGCCTCTCGGAGCGTCACGAGCGGTTCAGGCGCTGACTGTGACTGCGGCTTGAGGAAGTGGCGGCCCGGATGCATCAGCAGAGTATAAAGCGGCGGGACCAGATAGAACGATACAACGGTCGAGAGCAGCACGCCGCCGGCAATCGCCATCGCGAAGGGCGGCCAGAACTGGCTGCCTTCCAAAATGAGCGGGAAGAATCCCCCAAAGGTCGTCACAGTCGTCGAGACAATATGGCGACTGGCGTCCATGACCACCTCAACGATAGCGTCGGGGTCGCCGGCTGTGGCGCGTTCATCCAGTCGCAACCCGCTGAGAATAATGATAGCGGCGTTGATAGAGACCCCTACTGAACCGATCACACCGATGAGCGCCTGAATACCCAGCGGGTACTGGAAGACCGCAAGCGCTAACAAGCTCAAGCCAAAGGAGCAGCCCGTTACACCAAAGGCGATGCCGGTGAGGCGCCAGGAGTTAAAGGTCAGCAGGATCGTGGCCAGCATGGCCGCAACAATAGTGCCGAGCGGGGCCATGAGGTCTTGAACTAACTCTCCCCGCTCCTGGCTGTCACCGCCGAACTCCAGTGCGTAACCCGTCGGCAAGGGAATGGGGTTGGCTTTTAGATCGGCCGCCAGCATCTTAAGGGCTTCCTCGGGCAACACGCCGCGTTTGAGGTAACCCTGGACATTATTGAGCCGGTCGCCATTTTTCCTGGCGATAGGGCTTTCATCGGGCACCAGCGCAACCGTGCCCAGTGCGCTCAGCGGGACGGCGGGCACCAGCGTGTCACTACCGGGGTTGCGGATGGGAATCCGGATATTACTCAGGTCATCAGTGCTGTCCCATTGTTCACGCTCCAGGATTGCGCGCACGGGTAGCCGCTCGGTGCCCTCGAGTAGTTCGCCGCCGAGGCGACCCTTCAGGGCGCTCTCGATCCCGCGGGCCACCTCGGCTTTGCTCAGTCCCACTCGTTTGAGGGCTGATTCATCGAGGTCGAAAACGACTTTGGGCGGGGCGGGTGCCATCGATACCTTGGTATGGGTGACATCGGGGAGGGCGGCCATACGCTGCCGAAATTGCTCACCCAGCTCTTTGAGAACGGTTGTGCTGGGGCCGTAGAGCTGGACTTCAAGCGGCGCCTCGACCGGTGGCCCCTGATCAATGCCGCGCACCAAAATTTGTGCCTGCGGGTACTCTCGGTCGACTTCCTTCTGCAGGCGTCGAATGAGCTCATCGGTTTGGTTCTCGTCAGTGGTCAGCACGAGGGCGCGAGACCAGCTCGGCACGCCTTTCACGTTGGCGCGCAGGTTGTAATAAAACTCGGGCGGACTCTCGCCGATTGACCAATCAACGCGCCTCACCAGGGGCTCTGCCCGCAGCTTTTCGTCTACCTGTGTCACTAAGGCGAGGGAGTCCTCGATCGACGCGCCCTCCGGGAGTTTGACGTCGAGGTACATCTGATCGCGGTCAGTGCCCGGGAAGAACTGCAGGGTCAGCGTGCCTAAGCTCAGGAATCCTGTCATGGGCAGCGCAAGGGCCAGCGCAAAGGAGGCCAGTGGATTTCGGATGGCCCACTGTAGCGAGCGGCGGAAGGCGGACGTTAGCTTTTCATTGTCCATGCCGGCCCGCCACCAGCGTCGTTCAAGCGCGATGCCGGAGGGGAGCCACCGCGCGGCCAGAACGGGCGTCACGGCAATCGCCAGAATGAAGGACGAGACCAGCATGGCGATTACCGCAACAGCAATGGAACCCAGGAAATCGCCTCCAGCACCAGGCAGGAGCACCAGCGGGATAAAAGACAATACAGTGGTCAGCGTTGAGGACATGAGCGGGATGCGCATTCGCGATACAGCAGCTTTCATCGCTTCAATCGGTGACAGGCCGCTCATCAAGCGTTTGCGAATCTCGTCAGTCATCACAATCGAGCCGTCAACCAAAAGCCCAAGCGCCACGACCAGCCCGGTCACCGACATGTGCTGGATCGGGATTTTGAGGTAGAAGAGGGCGATCATCGACAGCAGCGTGCACAGCGGCAGGATCACGGCGACAACGAGTGCGGCGCGCCAACCGAGCGTCACGAGGAGTACCGAGAGCACCAGTGCAATCCCCATGAGCAGGTTTTTAGCGACGCCTTGAAGCCGGTCTTTGGTGTAACCGGCCTGATCGAAGGCCGTCTCAATGCTGACGCTGTCTGGCGCGCTGGCGCGATAGGTTTCCAAAAACTCATCGAATCGCGCGCCGTATCGGTCGACCTGATAACCCGGCTGCATTTCCGCGGCGATCAGTACCGAGCGCTGGCCATTCGACAGCGACACACTGTCGAAAGGTGTTGTCTCGGTTTTGGTGACGTTGCCGAGGTCGGCAATCCGGATGGCGCGGCCGTCGGGAAGGCCTCTTACGATGACCTCGCGGACCGACTCGAGATCAGTGAACTCGCCGGTGAGTTCTACGGTGAGTGCAGCGCCCGCTCCAGTGAGCTGGCCGGCGGGTGTGCGCGCATCTGCGCGGGACAGCGCCGCGGCGACCTCATCGACCGAGATGCCCAGCATCGCCAGGCGAGTCTCATTGAGCGCCACGCGGACTTCTTCGCTGGGCAAGCCGTAGAGCTTCACACGCCGGGTTTGCGGCACGCTGCGTGCCGCGTCGGCGAATAGCAGAGACTGGCGCCGCAGTTGCGCCGGTGGGAGGTTTCGCCCGTCTTTGCCGGTGATGGAAATGATCTTGACGAATTCTGTCCAGATTTCATCGTCGAAGTCAGGAGGAGAGGTGCCCGGCGGGAAGGTGAGCGCGACGCGGTCAACAATGTCGCGCAGCTCAGACATGATCTGCTTGAGGCGCGCAGGTGGCGCCTTGTAGTCGACCTCAACAAAAATGAGCGAGACACCCGCCGCCGAAGTGCCATCGACTTCCATGACGTCAGGCTCCTCGCGCAGGGCGTCGACCATGGGCGTGGTAATCAGCGCTTCAACGCGAGCGGGGCTGGCACCCGGGGAAAAGATCTGAATTTTGGCGAACCAGGGCGTAATAGCGGGGTCTTCTTTTCTGGCCATGCCGCTCATGCTGGTATAGCCCACCACGACAATAGCGAGCATTACGAGTGCCAGGTAGCGCGAGTTCGCATGCAGCAGTTTTGCGATCATGATCCGTCACCTGCTGCGTTGCCATCAGGTGTCGCATCAGTGAAAACGGCTTCGACCAAATCCCCGGGACTGATGCGCTGTAAGCCGGATGCCACGACCGCAACATCGCTGGGGAGTGTCCCCCTGACAAAAACTTCGCTGCCTCGCGTGTAGAGAATCTCGACACTCTCGCGCCGGGCCCGGGGCTTACCCTCGGCGTCTGGCGTAATGGTGAGGACGTCCCAGAGGCCCCGCGAGGCCTCAAGCAGTGCGGTAACCGGCAGCCAACCACCGCTTGTTTGCACGAGTTCCGCGACTTGCAGCACCGCAGACTCGCCGACGACGCTTCGGGTGTCACCAGGCAGGTCAAAAATTGCACCGACTGTCAGTGTTGCAGGGTCCAAATCCTCTCGCACCGAACGCAGCTTTCCACTCACGGGTTGGCCTTGAAGGAGCAGTGTGTAGGTCTCGCCCGTTTTCAATCGTCGTGCCACGTCTGATGGCACGCCTATATGGGCTTCCCGGCCACTCGCGGTCACGAGTCTGAGTACCGGTGTGCCCGGCGCAACCACGGCGCCGGTTTGAACGAGTCGTTCGGCCACTACGGCGGCGTAGGGTGCCTTCAGCGTACTCTTGTCGAGTTCCAGTTGCGCGGATTGCTTCTGCGCAGCGGCGGTGCTCTCCGCAGCGACCAAGGCCTGTGCGGCGAAGCGCGCATCGTCGTAATCCTGCTCTGAGGCGGAGCCATCCTCCACCAGACGCGAAATTCTCTCTGCCCTCGCCTCGGCTTGCGCGCGCTCTGCCGTGACGCGCTCAAGGGTTGCGGTGGCGGCGTCGAGTCGGGCCTGTCTACGATCCGTCCCGAGCTGTGCGAGCACATCACCCGGCGCGACCCGCATACCTTCGGTTGCCGGTAGCGATGTCAGTACGCCAGCGACCTCAAAGCCGACGACGCTGTCGGAACCCGCGCGAACCACTCCCAGGTAGTTGGCGTCGCGGGTAAAGTTCGGTTGCTGAGCATAGATCACTGCTGCCACGGGCATGGGCGCGCGTTCTGAGGAGGTGGTGGTCTCCTTGTTCGCTTCGATCAGCGCGGTGCCCGCCAGAGTCAAGCCAATAGCCAGCGCAACACCCCACAGGGATTTCAATAAATTCGGATTCACAGCACGACTCATTTGTTGAGCAGGGGTGGTTTACGACGCCCGATGTTAACCGGATTCACATTATATGTAAATATTATTAACATTGCTGAAAAGTGCCGCTTCGGCGGCTCAGCTTGCGCCCGAGAGGGGATTTCGCGACACTACGCGTCCCGTCAGCTGGCGGGATTTGTGGTGGCTCGGATGGTCCCCTCGCAGCGATAAGTGATGAACCCCGCCAGGCCCGGAAGGGAGCAACGGTAGTCACTGATTCGGGTGCCGGGGTGCGGCTGTCCGAGTCGCCTCCTCAAATCACGGATGGTCCGCATGTCTCATCAGGTTCTGGCCCGCAAGTGGCGACCCGGCAACTTCACCGAGATGGTGGGACAGCAGCACGTATTACAGGCACTGGTGAACGCTCTGGAGTCTGGCCGACTTCATCACGCCTATTTGTTCACTGGTACGCGCGGCGTGGGCAAAACAACGGTAGCGAGGATCCTCGCGAAGTGCCTGAACTGCGACACTGGCGTGACGGCTAGCCCCTGCGGAGAGTGTGGCGCCTGCGCTGAAATTGCCGAAGGTCGCTCGGTTGACTTGATCGAGGTCGATGCGGCATCAAAAACCAAGGTCGAAGACACGCGTGAGTTGCTCGAGAACGTGCAGTACACGCCGACGCGGGCGCGTTTCAAGATCTACCTCATCGACGAAGTGCACATGCTCTCAACTCACAGCTTCAACGCGCTGTTAAAGACGCTTGAGGAGCCGCCACCTCACGCGATGTTTCTTTTGGCGACCACGGACCCGCAAAAGTTGCCAGCAACCGTCCTGTCGCGATGTTTGCAGTTCAACCTTAAAAACATGCAGGCGGACCAGATCGTGGCGCACCTTGAATCCATTCTGGCTGCCGAATCCGTTCCAGCCGAGCCCGAAGCGCTTGCGCTCATCGCGCGCGCTGCCGAGGGATCCATGCGCGATGCGTTGAGTCTGACCGATCAGGCCATTGCATTTGGCGAAGGAAGACTGAAGAGCGCAGAAGTGAGAGAAATGCTTGGCTCGGTGGACCGCGGCCAAGTTTTGGATTTGGTATCGGCCATTCTGGATGATGATCCCCGTGCCACGCTGGCACTGGTTGCGACTATTGCGGAGCACGCAGCCGACTTTGTTTCGACACTTGATGAACTGAGCAGTGTGCTACACCAAATAACGATCGCTCAGATGGTGCCCGACGCCCTGGACACCAGTTGGCCTGATCAGGCGCGGGTGGTTGAGCTGGCATCGCGGGCAACCGTAGATGATGCGCAGCTCTTTTGGCAGATGGCAGTGGCGGGACGTCGAGACGTACACCTGGCTTCCTCGGCCAGAGCGGGTCTGGAGATGGTGCTGTTGCGCATGATTGCGTTTAGGCCCGCAAAGGTGATTCAGCCGGCCGCCAAGGCGGGAGAAACCCCTGCAAAAAAGCCTGAGCCACCGGCTCTGCCGGTGGAATCGCCAGCCAATAACACCGGGGACACTGAGCCGCTTGGTGCCGATAGAACGATGCGTTCGAGCGCTGATCAGTCTGTTGCCCAGGAAGTGCCTCAACACAGCGCTGTAGCCAGCGGGAAGCGTGAGCGCCTTAACGAGACCGAATCGAAGGATGCCAGCCGCGACCCCGCGGCCGCGACGCCCCCCGTATCCGATCCAAATCGCGATGCATGTGATGATTCAGATCATGCGTCGGAAGAGCGGGGGTCAGAGGTTCGACAAAGCGCTCGGCTGAACGTGGGCAAATCTAGCCCGCTGGATTTGGAAGGGGCAGGTGAGCCGGTGAGTGATATTCCGGTAAACGATGAAGAGCAGCCTGCTTTAAAGGGTACTACGGCTTTATCGCTGACGACTGACACATGGCCTGAACTATTTGAGCAATTCCGCTTCAGCGGTATTTTGCACAACATTGCCCTTCACCTCGAACTGTCCGGGCGGGCGGGCTCCAGCCTGCAGTTCGCGATTGCCGAATCAGAAGCGACGCTGCTGAACGAGCGGCACCCTGGTCAATTGGCGCAAGCCTTGACCCAGCAGTTGGGGGAACCGGTGGTGGCTGAGATTGTTGTGAGCGCTCACGGCGGTCGCACCCCCGCCAGTCGACGGGCGGCCGTGGCCGCCGCCCAATTGGCGGCGGCTGAGGATGCCATGTCTGACGACCACACCTTGCACGCGATATTGACTGCGTTCGACGGTGAAATCATTCCCGGCAGCATTCGCCCCAATTTTGCTGACGTCGATCAAGGCGAGATCGAATCCGATTCAGGCAGGGCCACCTAGTGGCACCCGATACGTGGCTCGGCGTGGAAATACGCACCATAAAGGTATGATTTAAATGAAGTTAAGCCCTTCTATTGAGCGACTGATTGACAGTCTTCGACACTTGCCCGGAGTGGGACCCAAATCAGCGCAACGGATGACCTTGCACCTGCTCGAACGGGACCGCGACGGTGCGCAACAGATTTCTGATGCGATTGATCAGGCGCTTGAGCGCGTGCAGAACTGTAGTCGCTGTCGCAATTTTACCGAGTTATCGGTTTGCGAAATCTGTGCCGACCCCAAACGTGACGCCAGCACCCTGTGCGTCGTGGAGGCGCCGGCGGATGTGATGGCGATAGAGCAAAGCGGCAGTTTTCGCGGCCACTACTACGTTTTAAAGGGCCATCTCTCGCCGATTGACGGTATCGGCCCCGAGCAGTTGGGCCTCGATGAGCTGTGTGCGCGATTCGGTGATGGGAGTATCAACGAGGTCATTTTGGCGACTAACCCGACCGTTGAGGGCGAGGCCACTGCTTATTATATCAGCCAGCGCGCAAAGGCGGCCGAGGTCACTGTCACAAGGATAGCCCATGGGGTGCCTTTGGGCGGAGAGCTTGAATATACCGACTCCAGTACACTCGCCCATGCGCTGAGTGGTCGCACGGTAGTGGGCGAGTGACCAGCCACTGGATCGACAACAGTGAGGCACTGGACGCGCTACTTGTCAGGTACCGGGGTGCGCCCGCGGTGGCGATTGATACCGAGTTCCGACGACGGGATACCTTTTACCCTAAGGTCGCACTAGTGCAATTGTGCTGGGGCGACGAGGCTTATTTGCTGGATCCGCTTTCCCTTGACAATACAGCCTCTCTCGAGGGCTTACTTTCAGATCCCACCGTGATCAAGCTCATCCACAGCGCCAGCGAAGATCTGGAGGTATTCTCCCGATGGCTGAGCAGGCTCCCTTCACCGCTGTTCGACACGCAGCGTGCTGCGGCGTTACTGGGGATGGGTGCCGGTTTAAGTTACCGCGCGCTGGTGGCAGCATTTTTTGATATTGAGTTGCCAAAAGACGAAACGCAGTCCGATTGGTTGCAGCGGCCGTTATCGTCTAAGCAAATGACGTATGCAGCCCAAGACGTGACTTACCTATTTCCGGCCGGAGTAAAGTTGCTCGACAGGTCGCGAGAGCTGGGGCGCCTCGATTGGGTGCTGGAAGATGGGGCACGCATGCTCCCTGGCGGCAAACCCCCTATTGGCAAGTTCAAGTCAGCGCATAAATTGCCCGTGGCTCAGCAGCGCGCCCTGATCGCTGTGGTCGAGTGGCGCGAGCATGAGGCGCGCAAGCTGGATCGCCCACGGAGTTGGATTTTGCAGGACAAACTGGTGTCTTCGGTGGCGCGAGCCCTGCCAGAGACGGTTCAGCAACTGGCATCCGTTGCTGACGTACCCAATGGGTTGGTGCGTCGAGCGGGTGAGACGCTGGTTGCTAAAGTTCAGCGTGCAGTAGCGGATTCCGGGCTGGATTTGTCACAAATTAGTCCGCCGCCGTTGCCCGCGTCCGCGCGATCGCTATCGGCTGCGCTCGCCGATCGGACGAACAGAATTGCCCAAGAGCAGGGCATCGCACAGGAGGTGCTCATGGCCAAAGCAGATCTCGAGCACCTCATTCGCCAGTTATCTGATCCGCTGCTACCGGATCTGCCCGCATGGTCCGGCTGGCGTCAGGCTGTGGTGGTGCAGCCACTCAAAACGTGGTTGCTTGAGGCGCGTCCGCGATGACGACCCGCAGACCAATTGAAGTCGACGTATATAAGACTTCCCGCAAACCGAACACGTTCTTGTACGTACCAAAGGACTTACTGCCCGATAATTGGCCTGAGGGATTGGCGCAGGTGTTTCTCGCTCCACAGAAAGTCATGACACTACTCCTGACGCCAGAGCAACCTCTGGCCGCGCAGCCAGCCGAGGTGGTGATGGACGGGATTGAAACGCGAGGCTATTTTCTTCAACTGCCGCCTACTGAGAAGGCAGCATGGCGCTCGCAGGAGGGTAAGACATGCTGACTACACAATCTTATCTCGTAGCCATTGCGATCTACGGCTTGGCAGCGGTCACCGGCGTGGCCATGCTCCGCAAGCTCTGGTTTGCCACCCCGCTGACCAGCAAGGGCGCTGCGCTGCTTGGGCTGATCTCCGGGACTTTAGTCACGCCGGCTTTCCCCGACTCAGAAGTGGCCACTGTGGCTCCCGCGCTGATTGTTGTCACATTCAACTTTTTATTCGGCGACGGCATTCAGTCTGTGTTGGCTCCCTCGCTTTGGTTACTAGGGGGAGCTGCTGCAGGCCTTTTACTTGGGCTGTATTGGCGCCGATGGCGACTGCGGCCCGATGGTTGAGCGGTGGTTTGTCTATCTCACATAGGTTAGTCTGCGCGGCCCCATAAATCCTGAAACGAGAGACAGTTGGTATGAAGTTTGAAGGAACAGAACGTTACGTTGCCACGGATGATTTGCGCATGGCGGTTAACGCCTCCGTGGCGTTGCAACGCCCCTTACTGATCAAGGGTGAGCCGGGTACCGGCAAGACAATGCTGGCGGAAGAGGTCGCAGCCGGTCTGGGAAAGACGCTCATCCAGTGGCATATCAAATCGACTACCAAAGCCCAGCAGGGTCTCTATGAGTACGATGCGGTGTCTCGGCTCCGTGACTCCCAGCTTGGAGACGGCAGGGTTGAGGATGTGAGTCAGTACATCAAGCGCGGCAAGTTATGGGAGGCGTTCACTGCCGAAGAGCAGGTGGTGTTGCTAATCGATGAGGTCGACAAGGCCGATATTGAGTTTCCGAACGACTTGCTCGTGGAGCTCGATCGCATGGAGTTTTTTGTTTACGAGACCGGTGAAACGGTCAAGGCTAAACACAGACCCATCATTATCATTACGTCCAATAATGAAAAAGAATTGCCCGATGCTTTCTTGAGGCGGTGCTTCTTCCACTTCATCAATTTTCCCAGCAAGGAGACGATGAAAGACATCATCGCTGTGCACTACCCGAAAATTAAAAAAAGTCTGGTGCAGGAAGCGCTGGAGGTTTTTTTTGAGCTGAGGGAGATTCCAGGACTCAAGAAAAAACCCTCGACCTCGGAGCTTATCGATTGGTTAAAGCTGCTCATGGCGGACGATATCCCAGACGAGGTGCTTAAGAATCGTGATCCGACGAAGGCAATTCCTCCGCTCTATGGGGCTCTCTTGAAAAATGAGCAAGATGTGCAACTGCTTGAGCGGCTAGCGTTCATGCATCGACGCGAGGCGCGTTAAGCCCGTGTTGGTTAACTTCTTTCATGTATTGAAAGATACCGGCGTGCCGGTCACCCCCAGGGAGTTGCTGGACCTTCTCGAGGCAATGGAGCGCCGACTCGCCTTCGGCGATATGGATGACTTTTATTCACTCTCGCGCGCGATTTTGGTCAAGGATGAAAAGTACTACGACCGATTCGATCGCGCCTTTGGCCTGCATTTTCAGGATCTGGAGGCGCTGGATGATGTCATTGAGGCCATGATCCCTGACGACTGGCTGCGTTCCGAGTTCA
>Ga0181574_10003962_pt1 | contig 12979 bp, 24 predicted proteins | sample 101ome_24_FD_145600 | JGI IMG/M metagenome (GOLD analysis project Ga0181574, IMG submission 145600) | Coastal salt marsh microbial communities from the Groves Creek Marsh, Skidaway Island, Georgia - 101410AT metaG (spades assembly) | ecosystem: Environmental > Aquatic > Marine > Intertidal zone... | reverse complement strand
GTTAGTACTATCTGCTGCTTCAAACAATATACCATTATTGACGTTATTATTTACGTCAGATTTGACTGATAAAACACTAGCAGGACTACTCGTACCAATCCCGACGTTGCCAGTGCCAGTAACCTCTAAAATACTTGTGCCTTCATTGTTTGATGTAATTTTTAAAGGTCTATTACCAGCAGTATTCCAACGAGTATCAATCCATAAACCGCCACCAGCATCAGTACCATTAAAGTTTTTAATCTTTGCTGCATAAGCTGCTGCGGTTGTATAAACATCAAGGTTGTAACTAGGACTAACACCAATCCCCAGCGACTCTGCCGAAGCATCCCAGAAGAACTTCGCAGTCGTGCCAGTGTCTTCGTAGAAGCTGATGTCTCCGTTAGTGGCAAATAAAGCACGATTGGTGTCGTTTGTTTCTATGCTGAATGAATGGTTTGATTGTGTTCCTACTGTTGCGGTGCTGTTAAATGCTTGAAGCCTCGCCTCAGCATTATTAGTTGTATCTATTACACTTAGTGCTGGACTTGAACTTGCTTGAATAGTTGCACTGCCATCAACAGTCAAACCATCAGCAGTCACAGTACCCGTTACGTCTACGTTGCCGCTTGGGTTTAACCCAATTTCAACAACTGACCCACCAGAGTCCTCTGTGTACAAACGTCCATTTTCTGTATCTACTGCAAGCTCACCGCGCACTACGTCAGAGGCTAATGGAGCGCCTGAGCCATATTTTGTAATAATAGTCGAAGCCATTGTTTATCCCTTAGTATGTGCCGCCGGAGAGCGTACCTTGTATTTCATCAAATGTTAGGCCGGAGCCTGAGTCAATCCAATTAGCGCCATCGTATACACGCATGACACCAGTGGTTGAATTATAGTATAGTGCACCAGTAACAAGAGCGTCCCCGTCGTTGTCAAGCGTTGGGTCCGAAGCTTTGCTACCTAAGTACCTGTCGTCAAATGAGTCTAATGCTGTGGCTGCTGATGCTGCACTGCTTGCCGCCGCTGTTGCGCTAGACGCTGCCGCTGTCGCACTGTTAGACGCATTGGTCTCTGAGGTTCCAGCGTTGGTAGCTGACGTTGAAGCATTGCTTTCACTGGTTGCAGCGTTTGTTGCAGACGTAGCAGCAGCCGTTGCACTAGAGGCAGCGTTAGTTTCGCTTGTCCCTGCATTGGTTTCTGACGTGGCTGCATTGGTTGCACTCGTGGAAGCGTTGCTTTCGCTAGTGGCTGCGGCTGTAGCACTTGAGGCTGCGTTAGTTGCTGAAGTCCCAGCATTAGTTTCACTTGTGGCTGCATTAGTGGCGCTAGTAGCTGCTTCTGATGCTTTAGTAGCCGCTGTTGTAGCACTGCTGGATGCGTTGGTTTCTGAAGTCCCAGCATTAGTTTCTGATGTAGCTGCTGCTGTCTCACTGGCTGCTGCTGCCGTTTCACTGGCTGCTGCATTGGTTGCGCTAGTGGCTGCATTAGTTGCGCTTGTGGAAGCATTGGAAGCACTGGTTGCTGCATTGGTTTCTGAAGTTGCAGCATTGGTTGCGCTAGTGGCTGCTTCTGATGCTTTAGTTGTTGCTGTTGTGGCGCTACTGGCTGCATTTGTAGCCGAAGTTGCTGCATTGGTCTCGCTAGTGGACGCATTGGACTCGCTAGTGGATGCGTTAGTCGCTGATGTAGATGCGTTGCTAGCACTGGTTGCTGCATTGGTTGCGCTGGTCGCTGCATTAGTTTCGCTTGTGGATGCGTTAGTTTCTGAAGTTGCAGCGTTGGTTTCGCTTGTTGCAGCAGCTGTGGCCGAAGCAGAAGCCTCGTTTGCTTTAGTTGTAGCAGTCTGAGCATAAGTGGCAATTTGACTGGCATAAGCGTCCGTAGAAGCGTCACCAGTGCCGCCTGAACCTCTATAGATACCCATAGATTGCTCCAGCTAGTGGAAAAAAGAAAGGGGGCCTGTGAAGACCCCCAAGAGTTTTACTCGTCGCAAACTGCGAGAATAAAGCCAGCTTCTGGACGATATGCTTCGATACCGTACAGAGTGTCAGCGGTGTACAAGGTTGAAAGGTATTCTTGCTTGTACTGCGTCTGTGAACGTACAGACATTTGTTCTGCGAGGACAAGAGCGTCCTTGTGGAAGAACATACAGCCACGAGTGTCGTCTGAAGAAGCAGAGTTCTGGGCAGCTACTTCGATAACAGGACAGTTAGAAGACACATAAACGTCTACACCGTACAGGTTACCAATGAGGCCGGACTCAACACCACGCCCACCTACGAAGTCAGAAGACACGTAGCGGTCAATACCCATGATTGACTTACGTACAGCAGGAGGAACTACGATTACTCGTCCGTCCATAGGTACGTTAGCATCATCCATAAGCTTGATGGCTTCACGGAAACCAAGGTCCGTAAAGTTGTCGCCTGAAGTTACAGTGTCAACAGCGTAAGCTGCAAGGCCAGAAGAAGCATTGAAGTAGTAGCTGTTGCTGTTTACCCAGTCAGCACCAGTGTTAGCTGGAGACTGAGTACGCGTACCGTCACCAAAGCCAGTACCAGCGTTCATGAGGTCCGTGTCTACTTTGACAGCCAAAGCGTAACCAGCGTCGTCCGTGTAAAACTGACGCAAGCTGCTGAGAGCTTGTACTTCAACAATGTCCTCAATCAAACGTGAGTACTCGAAATGACGATCAATGTCAACAGTCAGTTCACCTTCAGTATTAGCAATGATCGTTACTGCAGTGTCAGCAGCCTTCGCATTTGCGTCACCACGTACAGGCTTAGGAATGTGGATCTTGTCACCCTTCTTGCCTGACATAGCGAGTCGCTTGACAAGAGGAGCCATCTTGAGGTTCTTTTGGTAAGCAGCGATAATTTCATCCGACCAGATTTCGGGGATAAAAGTAGCTGCTTCGGTTTTCGCAGTATTACCAGCTGCGCCCGGATAAGTAGCAGTAGCCATTAGTCACAATCTCCTTAAGATTATTTGACTCGACCCTCTGCGTATGCTTTTAAGATTTCATCTGATAAAGCTTGGTAACGCTCAGGGTCTGTTTTCATTAGTTTAATAATGTCGGCCCTGCGATACACTTTCCTACGGCTACCTTCAGCACTGCCTTGTGCACTGCCTGTGTTAGCTGCCTTCAGCTGCTGCTTCCGTGACTGCTTTTCTACTGCAGCAGTTTGCTGTGCAATATTCTTACGCTCTTTCCAGAGAGTAAAGAGTTCGTCAGCGGCTTCAGCGTTGTACTGTTGGTCAGCTGCTACAAACAACTGAGTCCTAATTTGTGAAGCTTTGATCCACTCAGCAAACTTAGGATCCTGCAGAATTTCCTGCATGTCCGGGTGTTTGCTGTTTAGCATCGCAAGAGACGTTTGCTTCTTGTATTGGGCAGTGTACTCTTGAGCTTCTTTAATCTTAGGATGATTCTCAATAGCACGATTGACAGCTGCTTGAGGATCCGTAAAGTAGTCTATATCGTCTTCAGGCTCAACGTATTGTTGAGGTGCTTGTTGTTGTGTTTGACTCGTAATGAAGTCGTCCACAACTTTACGAAGTTCTCCTACTTCTGATGATTGACGCCCAAGTAGCTTCTCAGCTTCCTGGTGCATCTGTACCACTTCCTCTAAGGATTTATTTTGGTACTTCTCAGGTATTGTAGGTTGTTGTTCTTGAGGTTGCTCAGCCTCTTGCTGAATCTCTTCTACTTCGTTTTCAATGGTCTCTGCGTTGTCCTCTTCTGGAGGCACATCAATCATTGTTGCTCTTGACATAATTAAACTCCGTGAACATTAGTCATTATGGAGGTTGTTTCTTTGGCCTGCCTTTTCGTGTTCTCTTACCCAACGCATGTGCCTACCAGGAAAGTCCCCAGAAGCACCATTAAGGATAAAAGCCGGAGCAGACAACATTTTTGTACCTATAGCGCCGCAGTCGCACCTACTGACTTCGACACCGCTACGCACAAATTTCTCAAAAGTATGTCCCTTAGGACATCTAAAGTCATAAACTTTATACATCTTCTACAACTTCTTCGTTATCAGCTTCTGCTTGTTCTCTAGCTGCTGCAATAGTATCTGGAAGATTAATTACAGAAGCTAAAGCTGCCACTTGGCCTTTACGAAAGTGTAGATCTTCTGCGTCTTTTACTGTCTGAATGTCAGCTAGACGCTGTGCATTAGTAGAAAGCTCTTGTACGAGTTGTTTGAAACCTTCGCTACCAAATAGTACGTTGTAGTTGTCGAAGTAAGCTTCAAGCTCAGTGTTCATAAGTTTCCTTTAGTTGTTAACTACAGTTATAGTATAGCATATTTTTAGGCAAAAGTCAAGCTTTATTTCTTGGGCTTCTTTACCTTGGTCATCTTTTTACCAGTGCGTTTAGCTTCCTTCTTAGCTGCTTCCATACCGGACTTAGTGTATGAATAGTGTTTTCCACCTACTTTAGGCATTACTTTTCCCTCCTTTTGGTTGTTTTTGCTGCTTGTCGGAAAGCTTTGGCACTTGGTGCACCTTTGGCACCCGGTTTCCGCATCTTCTCCCCACTACCTGCAGCAATTCGTTTGCGCTTAGCGTGTATATTTGCATAGAGTCCTTGTTTAGCCATTACCATTTCACCTTGTCTGCCCAGTATGCTGCTGAGCATTTTCCTTTGGCGATGTTCTTAGCGTGTCTAGCTTTGAACGACTTACGCCTTGCTTTTTCTTTAGCGGTTTTCGGATTCTTGCCTGCACCACTTACGCCTTGCTGACCAAACCGTATGGTCTTAATACTCCCGTCATCACATTTAGCTACAACTACGTGAGACTTCGTAGGGTGGTTAGGTGTCCTCTTCGGTTTGTTGAACCCGCTTACTCCCGCTCGTTTTAGACTTGGGTGCTTCTCTGTCATTGCATAGGTCCTCTACCTTGCGTTCCAACTCCTCCAAACGGAGCCACTTGGGGTCTAGGTGTGCTTCTACTTGTTTCAGGAGAACTGTTAGCTCTTTGTCCGTTAGCATTTTCATTACCTTTGATTTGTCTTTCTTTTAGTAGAGTTTCAGCAACGCGCATACGTCTTTCAAACTCTTTATCTTCGGCATCACCTTCACGTAAGTTTCTAGTGATGGCGTTGATTCTGTCGATTTCTAGCTCCATTGGTACAGCCTGAGCTTCAGCAGCCAGCTTACTAGCCCTAGCTGAAGATTCCTGAGCCTGTGCAGACAAAGCTGCTGTCTGGGACTGCTGGAACTCAAGCTGGGCTTGTTGTGCTGCTTGTGCTGCCTGCTGAGCTTCTGGGTTAGGCTGCATAGCTTGTGCCATAGCCGCCAGAAGTTCCTCACGGTTAGAAAGATTCATGTTGTCTATAATTGACTGGATGAGCGTGTTGTACAGCGGTGAGTCCTTCTGCATAGTCTGCAAGAGTTGTACCAACTGTGTCACCTCGTATTCTCTAGCAATGATACCCAGAGTGCTGCTGGCGTTGAACTTGTAGTCAGCAACGGGGTAGTTCTCAGGATCAAACTGCATGTAGCGGTAAGCAGCTTTCTTAACAAAAGGAATCAGGAAGGACTGCTGGAAGTTAATCAGAGTGCGCTTGTGGCGCTTAATGATAGCACCAAGAGACATGCTAATGCCAGCTGCTGTGGCTTCTCCATTGACCTGACCCGCGATGCCAGCAGAGTCAACGGCACCAGTAGCCTGCTGAACCATCTGCTGTAAAGCACTGGCTTGAGCGAAAGTAATCTGGTTGACTTGACCAAAGTTAAACGGCTGGAGTACTTCACGAGGATCTCCATTTGTTAGGATCATTTTACCTGGGCGTACTTCTGGCTTAGCCCCTCGTGGCAAACGTGTGGCGTCAATAGCAAGCATTGGATGGATTGTAAGGCTCAGAGCGTCAATCCTGGCTCGTAACTCAGTGTCAAGAGCTTTCTGTGAGTTGTAGCCTTTTTCACACACACCACGGCCCCAGAATCTGCTGGGTACTACGTCCCAAGGAAAAGCTACTACGGGTCTGTCCTGCATCATGTAAGGGTTAGCTTCTGCTTTTAACAGAATACCACCGTTGGCAATAACAACAACTGCTTCTACGTACCGTGACTTTTTGTCCTCTTCAAGTTCTACTACTTCTTCGTCTTCGTTAGTCGTAGCTGCTTCAAGTAGTTCTCGTGGTACTAAGCCGTAGTACTTAGTCAGACGTACTTTGTCGTCACTGTACATTGTGATGTCTTTGTCCGGCTCTAAGTCGCTGTCAGGAGCAGCACTTTCAACGTACACGTCTCTGTAGACGCCCTGTTCCTGCAGCATTTCTACGTGGTGTCTGCTTACGAACTCGTCCACAGCTACACCCATGGCGTCCTCTACAGACGTAGCTACGGGATCAATTAGGAAGTTTTGTGGCAATACAGGCTTGAGTTTGACCTTGACACGCTCCGTGATGTTAACACCGACAGCACGTAAGTCCCCACCCATGATTGGCTGAGTGGCCGGAGCCATCTCCTTCATTTCTTCAATGATAATCTCACCTATGCCCGTGCCGTACACAGCTGCATTAATGAGACACTCTGCTACTGACTTACGGACCTTACAGTCCTCAAAGTCCTCCGTGAGTTTGTTACGTAAGAACATCACGTCCTGGCGCTCAGTGTCGCCCATGTTGTCGCTTACGTCAAACCATTTGCCACGGCCAAAGGTTGCTTCTTCTAGTTCAGCAACATTGGACTCTACGGCTTGCTGGAGTGCAGGCGAGATGATTCTGCTGCGTTCTGACTTACGTTCGCTGTCTACAGGATCCCAGATACCACGCCAGAGCCTGTAGTACTCGTCAAACTTTGCCTCGTAGTTAGACTCGTAGTGGTCACGCCAGTCGTCACACTTGGTCATTACCCAGTCTTCGATGGACTCTTCGACCATCAGTGGATCATTTTCGTATAGTTCACTCATAGTTAATATCCTGCTACCACGTCTAATATTTGATGGTCGTCTATTTCAAATTCGTAGTCATACGCTACTTTTGCTAATTGGTCAATGTAGGACAAAGCGTCCACTAAGTCGTCATGCGTCAGAGGGTCAGGAAACTGGAACAACTGGTCTAGAAATTTAGCGTTCCATTCGCCTTTGTTCAGTGTTACGAAGCCATTCTCAAAGCGCCCCTGTAACGCCCACATAACCCTGTCAGTCTTCTTTTTGTTACCGTGAGTCAGCTCTTCGATTCTAAAGAACGTCCCGTATCGCTTCTGTAAGTCTATTAGAGGGGACATTACGGCTTGCTTTGCAATCCCCCTTTCGATTCCAACACTAATTGGCTGGTAGTCCCTGACGACTTGGAAGATCTTTGCTGCTGTTTCGTTAAGGTCCCAACGCCCATATACAATATTATCAACGTACCAGCCATCAGGACTAACTTTGACAACAGCAATCGCAGTCTCGTCAAGCCTTGTATTCTTAGTCCTCTTCTTGTTGACTTCTTCAAAACCTGCCAAGTCAACTGCAACGTAGTAGTCTCCTATCTCTGGTTCTTCTTCAGAGACCTTTACCCAGCCTTCTTTAAACATTTCTGACCCACGAGCTTCAAATGACGCCATAAACTCCTGACGAAACGCATAGCTCGACATAGACTTCTTTGCAATGTCGATTTCACTAGAGTCAAGCAGAGGATTGTCATAGGAAGTAAAGTGCCAAGCTTTGTAAGTCTCGTCGTCACCCAGTTCAGCATACTTGTACAACTCGTAGAAATGATTACGACCCATGGGTGTGCCGATGAACATTGCACAGCCCTTCTGGTCAGCCAAAGCAGGTCTTAAGATCTGCTCGAACACGTCAGGCTTCATGTCGGCGTACTCGTCCAACACGAGGAACTTCAGTGACACACCACGCATAGTCTCTGGTCTGTCGGCACCCTTTAGACTGATCGTGGCCCCATTGACCAACTTAATCTGCAGGTTGTTAATGTGACTACCTGAGATTACTGGGTGCCCAAGCTCCAGTAGAGTTTGCCACATGATGTCTCGTGCTTGCCCTTGTGTGGGCGCTACGTAGAACACATGGCCTCTGTCGGCTTGCAGAGCGTTCACAATCAGCATCCATGCAGCAAGCCTGGACTTACCTGTACGTCTACCTGCTGCTACAATCTTAAATCTGGTGTCGTCTGCCCAGACTTCTTGTTGCCACGGCAGTAACTCAATGTTCAGATCAGTTGTCAAAAGTTAAGCCTTGGTGTGGCTGGGACAAACTCAAATGAAATGATGGTTACGAACGTAGAGCCAGCTTCTGGTGTAATGCTTAGCGTGTCACCTTCCTTCATCACGAGGAAAGCACCTTCTGGACCACCGAAGTCCAGAATCTCTGCTGCGTTTAGGTTCTTAGACGACAGAAAATCAATGTCCGTACCACTGTGTACCCACTTGGCACTGATGCTCTTGGTGGAACCTGTGGTGTTAGAGATGAACAAGTAGCTAACTATAGCGTCATAGCCAGCAGGAGCAGTCAGGATAGTATTAGCAGTTCCTGCTGTTAGAGCAGCACCATGAGAAAACTTCATTAGTACAGCCACATCACTGGTGTTGTACCACGAGTGTCTACGTGTACGAAGTTCTTAGCAATGCCGATGCCGTTGAAGCCGATGTGGTTAGCTACGTTGACTATACGGTGTCTCTGGGCACCATTGGTGATTTGGATATCGGCAGCAATACCTTGGGCGTGGGTGCCGGGTACTTCCTTAGCGGCTTCTATAGGATGTTCAGTAGGATGACGATAGCCGCTAGTGATGACAAATGGAAAACCACAGCCCCCACGCAAACGATCAAGCTTCTCTAGAAACTCTTCTTCCATACGGTTTTCACCCGTGACTTGACAGTTGAACTCGTCCAGAGTAAAATGCTTAAGCTTCATCCACGAGTTCTCCTTCAATAGGTTCATCATTGGACACGTCTACGGTCCCAACACCAGTAATATTAATTTGTATGGCGTTGCGACCCGCGTCCTTCACCACGTCACGCTCAAATGCCCCTACTGGTAACATACGGTCCATAATTAGTTTCCAAGCAGCAGCCTGATTCTTATGGTCGTTGTCCAGAGCAGCATCAAAGATCGTCTCTAGTACTTTTTTTGACTTCGGTGAAGCCAGCATACGAGCTTTGTACTCGTTTATTATCGCTGCGTCACCTTTTGGCCTACCTACTTGACCTTTGTTGCCGGGTTTTACAGCGGCAATCTCTGACTTTCGGGGTCTGCCACGGCCACGCTTTTGTAAATCAGCGGTCATAACACAAATTGTCCCTAGTTATGTCTATAGTATAACACAAGTCTACACAAAAGTCAAGCTATTTTTCCATTGTTGTTGCAGTTGTGGCAACCACGAGGCTAATCAATGACTTACAGTTGTTAAAACACGAGTAATTATTCCTAATTTTCACCTTTTTTGTATGCCAGTGGCTACTACTATTATCACCATGAGTCAACCCCCTCCCCCGGTCTAAACATTTGCAGACATTTGGCATGATTCTTGCGTAGCAACAAGTGTGCCAACTCTGGATGCGCCCAATGTTGGCATGGGTTTTGCATGTGTTGCAACATCTGTGCCAACTCTGGCGGCGTCACAAGTTGGCACGAGTCTTGCATGGGTAGCAACAAGTGTGCCAGTATGAAGTTGGCACGAGTTTTGCATAGGCAAGATCCATGCCAACATTGGGCCAACCATAGTCAGCACGAGATGTCAAGTGTTGACAAAGTGTGTGAGCCAGTGTAGGACCCATGAAGCCACAAGCACACACTGTGCCAACTATTGACAATCTGTAGAAACCTCAAGATTATGGAGATATCATGGATCGTGCTTCTAAGGTCTTGTGATGGTCACTCATGAGCATATAATAGGCACAACAACAACGGAAACGGAGCAACACAAGATGCAACAGACAAGCTTAGAGATCATTAGAAACCTACCGCACTACACGGATGCACAAATGCGACAGCTTAAAGGAATGCTCGCGCTAGACGCATACGGCACTGAAGTAGGAACACAGGTAGCACGTTTTGTAGAGTCAGAGTGCGACAGGCGTAAAGCATTGATGGCTGAAGTCATGGCAGAAGTAGAGGAAGCATTAGCATAAGGAATCACAGCTCTGCCCATGTTGACCACGTGGGCTTTGCTGTGGTACTTTTGACAACACAAACACAAACAAAGGACAAACAAGATGCAATTACGACCAATCAAGAGCAACATGACAGAACTTACTGTAGGCGATACCACGGTTCTATTCAGCTATCGGACTCCGGTTGCTGGTTATGATGACCAAGGCGCATTCAGGACCGACCAGCGTTACTCAGTGACCACCACGAAGCACATCAATCAGTATCTAGGCGGTAAGGACATAGGGCGCACAGTATCACAGGACTACATCAATTCACTAGTGGAGGTAGCGTAATGTTTAGCGAAGAAGCGATCAAGCTGGGTAGAATACAGGTAGAATTTCAGGCATTGTATGACACAAAAGAAATGCGTGAACGATTGACAAGAAAAGAGCGCACTCAGGAACTGCTCAGAATCTGTACGCGTGAAAATGTACCATTCAAAAGTTTTGAGTACCTAGAGCGAGTTCTGATAACGATAAAAGAGGAGACAGCATAATGAATGAGTTAATCAGAGAGTATCTAGACCTAGTAAAGCGAACGATGAAAACTAACGATGTCTTCGCGTTTCAAAGGTTAGAACAGATGGAACACGACTACCCAGAGATTGCTGATCTGGTGTATCAATCGGCTGGTACGCTGTCTTATGACTTCCAGCAATCAATGGTTATAGAGGACTAAACAATGAGACTTATGAAAGCATGTAGACTTTATGACGAGGACTCTGGTGGCTATGCTCTAGTCACCAGGAGATGGGTAGCAGACATATACACAGGCGAAGACCTGAGATTCTACGCAGGTGTTCACAGAGACGAAGACTTCGGGTATTCTCTGTGCATACACTTTGCATGGCTAAGAATAGGAGTAACACAAAGATGAAATCTAGAATGTTGTTTATAGGTGACGATGCAGTGGCAGAGATTAGGCGGGCACTAACGGTGCACAAGCTTGCACAAAGCGGCACTAATCCAGTGTTTACTGCCATCGCTAGAAAAATACTGGACGCTGTAGAGAATGACGAATGTATACTTCTACTGACAGCACAAGACAAACAGAACATAGATCACGATTCGGAACTACAATTAGAAGGAGCAGTGAATGAAAATGATACAGCCGAAGCGTGAGGAAATATTGAAAGCGTGGGAAGTACTCTATAAACTACAGCATGACGGTACAAGATCAGAAGACGATATTGACTTGCTACACTGCGCCTTGCGATTATTAGATCAGGAACAAAACAGGATGCTAAACCATGACTAACCATTGGCACTTTATAGGCACTCAAACGCTCACAGAGTACGACTTCGATCTGCGCTATTGTTTCGCTGACGATCTGCTACGGTTCGACAATCTGACAGTTGACGGTGACGCTATGCACGATGAAGACTTGACTAGCAGACAGTTTGCAGAGATAATCGGGCACCTTCGAGAATACGAGTACGAATTACTATGAATTACTTTTACGTAGAAGAAGACCCCACAAGTGCAGCACGGGCACTCTGTGACAAACACGTTGTCAAGATGATCCTAGAGACTGCACAGATGCTGAGTACTGCTCACAGGCTCACAGAGTCCCCACAGGCCGCTTTTGTGTATAAGCCTACCCACGCTAACCACCCTAGCACAAAGTGGCTCAGATCGTCTCAAATTGCGTATAAACACGGGTTGCAGCATTTGTGTGCATTGTTTGACGAGTACCGCCACAGGTACAACAAGACTCACGCCACAGAGCGCCTATTGCCCTACTTGTCACAAGTACCCGCTGCACTACCAGATCTGCCCTTTGTAGACCCTCCACAATGCATGTATGACGAGTGCAGAGGCAGTGACACTGTGGAAGCGTACCGAAGCTATTACAGGGTCAGACGCAGTGAGATTGACATGAGATGGACTAAACGGGAGGCACCAGCATGGCTGTAGAAGTACACATAAGCAAAGACAACGCAGACTATTACATAGAAGCGTACACAAAGGACTATCACCTGGACAAAGACAAAGTAGTCCATGAGACGGGCACCACAAGACTCTGCTATATCGCAGGCTACAGGGACTATGACCTGGAAGAAACGGAGCAGATCAGCGTGTTACTGAGACTCAGAGACAATATCAAGGATTTCTACTCAGGTTATCAAGACGGTGAAGTCACAGTGAAGCTAGTGATAAAGGAGGACTACATAAACACATGAACAGCCTAGAAGTACTTTGTGAGCTAAAAGACGGTAGACGGTGGCTGCACTGCCTAGTGTACCTAAAGGACGGTGAAAGACTCAGTGATCTAATGAATGACGAAAGAGACTTTATTCCTTTGAAGGTCCCTATGGGTAATGGCCTGAAGGGTTCCATTGTTTCAAAAGATCACATAGCGTATATACAGGAGATGTAATATGAACATATTCAAGAGACTTTTTAGCTGGTTCAGGACAGAACTTCAGCTAATCTATGAAGACTTCAGCGAAGGCTATGTGGACTCACAAGAGGATCTAGTGGACATTGTGACCATAGGTGCCATCACAGCACTACTGATAATCCTCTTCATGTGGTTCACAGGCACAGGAGACACGGGACTATGAGCATGATCGAAGTAGAACTTTTGGACCACATGGGTTCGGACCTAACGGTAGCCAATGCTGCCCGTGTGTCCTTCCACAAGCACCACAAGAGTCTGACACAGGGTGACGTGAAGCTGATTAAGTACCTAGCTAAGCACAACCACTGGACCCCATTTGGGCACGTACAGTTACAATTCAGGGTCAAAGCACCAGTGTTCGTCGCTAGGCAACTGGTGAAGCATCAGGTGGGCTTAGTGTGGAATGAAGTCAGTCGTAGGTACGTAGACGAGCCACCTGAGTTCTACAATCCTGAACTCTGGCGTATGCGTGCTGAAGACA
>Ga0181574_10003958_pt1 | contig 12985 bp, 8 predicted proteins | sample 101ome_24_FD_145600 | JGI IMG/M metagenome (GOLD analysis project Ga0181574, IMG submission 145600) | Coastal salt marsh microbial communities from the Groves Creek Marsh, Skidaway Island, Georgia - 101410AT metaG (spades assembly) | ecosystem: Environmental > Aquatic > Marine > Intertidal zone... | reverse complement strand
GCACGTGTCCGAGCCTCATTTAACCGCGCATCTTCCAACTGCTGTGCCGCCACGGTTGATTCTGAATCTTGTGCCAACACGGCTTGCATGGCTTCACGATGACGCCGAGCCGAATCATAGTGTTTCTTAGCGGATGCTTCACGCGCCTTGAGTTCACGAAGCGTATTTGAATTGGCACTGAGTGCCTGATGGGCATCCGATAAACTTGGCGTTGACGCATTCATAAAGTCTCGAGCATATAGCCAGCGGGAGTCTTTTGTTAATGTTTTGATCGCATTGGCAATAGCGCCTAGTATTGAATTGTAGATAATATGCCAGGGGGTCAGCTTGAAAAATATTTGTTTTTGTAAGGCCTTAACCCGAACCAAGCCCAAGCCCAGCACATGTTTGGCCATATCCAGAAAGTATCCAATAGCCAATTCTCGTTTTTTTTTCTCGCGCTCAAATTGAATACGTTGCAGCTGCTCTTGATCTTGCCATTCCCGCTGAATAGCCGATTTAAGCGATTGAACGATGCCGGCCATTTTTTCCGAAACACCCCGAAACTCATTGGCATATTTATCATGAACAGAAAACCCGATTGAAAACTGCAAAACCGTCGCCATGAGCAGCGACCGCTGAACCCAAGATTGCCGCATCATGGCCATTTTTTTATTAAAGTCCAGCAACTGCTCGCCCATATTAACATCAAACAAAGCGTCCAACTTTTTAAACGCCCCCTCCCTGTTTTCTTGCCATCGATCTTGACCAGACAAACTGGTCTTCAAAACCTTTCCCTGCTCAAACCGAACCCGCTCATAGGCCGAATAAGCCGAAAATATGGACCGATCCTGCGGATTGTGTCCGTTGGGCTTTTGGGTGGGGATTCCTTGCGCTGCCAACACCGCCGTTAACTGCGAATCATCCATTGCACGCAACGCGATATCTTTATTATATTGGGTTTCAAGATGGGTCTCCATTGCAAACACCGCCGTTGTAAATATCATATTTCCAAGAACCGTCGCCAAGGCACCCAAACCGGGTGGTACCAAAAGCACGAGTGCCGGAACCACCACCACATTAAATAAACCTTGGGCTATTTTAAGGAATTGAATCGCTTCCTTTTTTTGAATATCAAGAGTCAAATTAACGGACTCATTAAATAAATTTTTCATTTTAAGGAGCTGGTCCACAAACTGGCTTTCAAACAATTCGTATCGACTGGTTCGCCATCCCAAGACTTTCGCTTGTGTCCCAGTATCAAAGTCGCCGTAACCCAAACTTATTTTTTGTACCGCATACTGTAAATTCGCCCGAAACCCCAATGCCGCTGCCGTTAATTGAATATTCGCTTGCAGCTTTCGCCCTTTCATAATCATGGCTTGAAGGGATTCCTCAACAATATCAAAAAATGGGCGGTTGTCTGCATCCGCTGTCGCAAATTGTGTCCCCATAGCCGCCAACGAATCCGATCCGTCTTCTGAATTTAACCAATCGGCCAATGTCATGGATTGGCCATTCCCAAAATAAACCAGGGTTTCGTTTTTTAAATCGGAAGTCTGGTGACCTCGTTGGTGCATCGATGCCGACAGTTTCTCTAACTCATCTTGCTCCCAGAGAAACTTCTTAGCGAGCAATACCATAAGTCCCTCAATTTTTTTATACGCATCTTTAACCGCCTCATTTTCTTCTTTTTGTTGATCAATTGTATATTTTTCGCCCAAGATTGAATCCAAAAAAGAATACCCCATGCCGGCATATTTATCGGCAATCTCTTTTCGCTTAGTGGCCAACTCCGATTCAATATCAGCCACAAAAACAGCCAGTATAGATTGGGTCAATTGATTAAAATTAATCCCTTCAAATGAATATTTATGATCGCTAGGATCTTTGCTTTCCTCCACCCCTTCAATGATCGCTAAAATTAATCGAATCCACTTGCCCCGTTGTTGCACAACATGCATCAAGATAACAAAAAACGCACGCATCGCATCAAATTCGCGCTGAATAGCTAAAAAGGCTTCTAACTGTTCTTTTGTAATTTCCCCCTTCGCTAACGCACCACCGATCTCCTTAAGCTCAGAATCATTGCCATGCATCATGCGATGGATATCCAGTGATGTGTCGCTCGCCAAACCTTGAAAGATCAAGGGACCCCGAGATTGGCCTTCGCCACGTTCTGAACGAGCCGTCCCAGACGCTGTGCGCACAGCCAGCAACCAGTCAACAGACGATTCGTCTTTAACTGAAATCTTATTTTGGCTAATTGTTACAATGGGTTTATCCGAGTAGTCCCGTATGCGGTCTGGCTGCTTGGTATCCCAAACCCGTCCACCATGCTCAACAACCATGTGGGCCTGGTCCCCATCTGCGATTATGTGCAACCGAACGCCATCGGGCGAATGGCCCGTAACAACCAGGGCTCTGGCTAGCACAGACGCCATTGCAATGCTCCAATCTTCACAATCCCCCTGGCCACGCTGAAGGGTATCGTGAGCCGACTGCCACGCATCCTGATCCCCATCCGATTGATACTGATATCGGCGAGCCATTTCCGCTTGGACCACCGCAAAGACTTCTTCTTTTGTCATCCCTGTTCGCAAACGGCCTTGACTGCGCAAATCCGCCACAATGGCCACAACAGCCGCCGCATCCGGGTCAATCACATCCGGCAGATACGAAACGCCAGCCCGTGGCGCCAATTCAGCATTCACGCGGCTCTCCGGGGTTTGTGTTACCGTGCCCGTGGCTTTTCGCTCAAACAAGGGGGTTGTTGCACTATCCGCAGCCAATTGGCCACTATGAACATGGCCCAAGTCTTCCCGGTGTATCAAAACCGTTTGGCCGGTATCCAAGGTTAACCCAAGCCCATCCACCCGTTCTCCCTGCGGGTTTAGGCCGTACACCACGGTAGCTGTTTGTCGGATCTTCGTGTTGTTTAACCAGTGTATTAAAACAGGATCATCCAATACAAACGCGCGTCCCGATACGATTGCCTCAAAATAATCCGGGTCTGTTGGGGTCGATGGCCGTGCGTCCACCACGGTTGGGGTTGTTTGTATTTGAGTGGTATCTTCAAGTGTGTGGCCCACTGGCATTGAACCTGTATGCACGTGTACGGGCGCAAATTCAGCGATGCGAGACTCTGTATCCGGCGTAGGCAGTAAGCTGTTTATAGAAAGGGTCATGCGTTGTTTCTGCGGTCCTGCAACTGCCGCGCTTCAACATCGGATCGCCACGATTCGTACGCCTGAGAATAATTCGCCGCTTTTCGGGCTTGGCGAGCGGAAATTTGTCGGTTTTGAATCGTCATCAGCAGCGCATCACGGGTCTTACTCTTGTCCAAATTGGCTTGTTCCTGGCGATATTGTGCTAATAATTGTGGGTTGCCATACACAGGCTGAACATTCGCCAAACCAACAACATGGCCACCATTGTGCTCAAACAGTGCTGTTTGATCCGAAAAAATATCGTGCACATCCCGAATACTTAACGCATCTTGAATGGCATTAAAATACCCACGATAATCCCCGCTCTGGCCCTGCAAATCACTCTGTACTAGTTCTTTAAGCAAAAGCCAGCGCCCCCCATTTCCCCGAATTGGCGCAATCACACCTTTTTGTTCCAACAGACTCACCACCTGTGTGCGATACGCACTATGTATACGATCAACCTGAATATAGCTTCTTGTGTGCGCAAAGACTCGGCCCAACGCAAGGATCGGATACAAGCACCCCCACAGCTTAACCGATGGGGTGTTCGTATCCGATACAGCAACACCATTGCCAGGGAGCAACTGCTGTACTTCCGCGTACAGCACTTCAAGGGCGCTTATAATCGTTCTGTTATTGGTAGCCGATGCAAGCGCCAATAGCGCGTTCCGAATCGATGGAGACGCTGCGGCCATCGCATGTCCACTGCTCTGAGACAACCGATGCAAACAAACCGCTGCTTGTTGCAGCAATACACTGTGCTTGTACGGTTGACTATTGCTCGTTAAACGAATGCGGTCAAAACTAATTTTATTCATACTCGGCACCAAGCTATTGGTTGTTATTGGCGGTGTAAATTCTGTGCGCTGGCCGGCTTCATCTTGTGTGTACCAGGTCCCATTGTTGCTATACACAAATGCGGCGTATACATCCCCCTTGGCATCCGCATCAAACTGACCGCTGTGTTGAAAGACAGCTTCCGTCACCGTTCCAATACGGCGTTTGTAACTTAATTGGTACAAATGCCCATTGTGCTTAATGTGTTGATACTCAATGCTATTGTCTACAGGCGATGTGGCCATTTCCCAAGATACTGACGCAATGGCCTGTTTTTCAGATTCGACGTACGACGAATCCAAATTGCGTATTTCTGAAAAATTCGCTTCAAACGAGTTCTAGACTGGACATAGCCATGGTGAATCGCCGCTAAATACCGAACGACCGTCAAGGCTTGCGCATCGGACAATTCCACATTGCCCGATAGCGATTGAAAATGAGATAAAAAATCATCCTGGGATAAAGACGCCGCAGACTCTGACACGGTATCCCCAAGCCCCAAGATCAGGGATAATGGTGCATCCGTCATTGTTCCGGATCGCAACGCCTGCTCAATGCTCCGTACAGCGTATTGATACGGTTGCCCATAATACCCATGGTCCATGCCAGAATCCACAAACATAGCTTGATACTGTGTATTGACCCTGGATTCCAGCGTGGCAAACTGACTGTTAAACCCATTCGTTTCCTTGGATTTTAAATAATCGCGAATGACGGGATCTTGTGTATCTCGAATCACACGGTTTTTATCTTTATTTTTGAGTTGTATAAAAAAGGATAAATAATCATCTTCATCAAACAACCGCCCCCCCATATTATGAAGCAAGACTTGTTTCTTCCAAAACTGTTTGCGCGCTGTGCCTGGTTGTTGAAAGGCTTTTTTTTGTTCAACAAGCTCTAAATTTCCCTCTAAACTTCCGGGAAGCTTGGGTTCAATCATTTCATAAAAAAATTCTCCCAACTCCGCTTCCTGACGAGCCGCCCGCTGACCGAAGTTGCCTTCATTGATATTTATTTTATAAAATGCAAGACTCACTATGACTACATAATCGTTCTATAGTATACAAATCTTGCATACTTAATCAGAATCGGGCAGATATTGGATAATTTCGCCTAAAAAATAAATTGACCCTGTTACCACAACCAATCGCCCAGATAACAAATTGGGATCTTTAAGTGTATGGTGGGTAACATAATGCGGCACGGTTGCATTGGGCCCAACACTAACCCCGGGTTGAAAGTCTACCAGCCGAACCGGTGCCTGAATGAGGCTTATCATATCCGAGTAGGCTTTTCGATTTAAAATCCCCATAACAAACACGCAGTGATCGGGGTATAAATCCGGGTAATCGTGGCTTATTTGTTCAACTAGGGCTCGAATCCCTTCAACATTATGGGCAGCGTCCACAACAAGTGTTTTTTCGGGTATTTTTTTAGGTATAATCGTGGTGTATCGACCCCAAAACTGGGTGGTTTTAAAGGCCTGAATCATACGATCTTTGTCAATATCGGGAAAGATTAAATTCAAGGTTGCTAATGCCAACCCGGCATTTTCACGCTGAATATCTGCCTTAAGATGAAACCCATCAACCGCGTCCAGTGGCGCTGAAATTTGATACGGCGCTTGATTGTCTGAAGCGACCAAAGACAAGACCGATTCACAAATCGAATCTTGTTGAACACTGACAACCGGGGTTCTCGGTTTAATAATACCCGCTTTTTCAGCGGCAATATCCACCAATGTGTTTCCTAAAATTTCCATATGATCCCAGCCAATTTTTGTGATGCTGCACGCAACGGGTCGGATCACATTCGTGGCATCCAATCGCCCACCCAGCCCTGTTTCAAAGACGATAAAGTCCGGCTGTTTTTCTTGAAAGTACAGAAACGCAACCAAGGTTAGTACCTCAAATTCTGTTGGTTCTTTTTTTTGAGCATCGGCGTCTGTCTTGTTCACGTTTAACCGATCAAGCACGGTATGATAAATTCGCCAAAAATCATCGGTTTTAATCGGTGTGTTGTTAATTTGAATGCGCTCTGCGTAGCTGCGGATATGGGGGGATGTAAACGATCCAACGCTGTACCCCATAGCCATTAAACCAGACACTAAAAATGCTACGGTTGAGCCTTTGCCATGGGTTCCGGCCACGTGTAGGCACCGGGATAGTTCCTGATGGGGATTCCCCAACGCATTCAGATACCCATAAAATGCGTCCAAGTTATACTGGACCCCATGGGTTTTAGACCGCCAGGCAAGATCGTGTGTTAATTGAGTAATAAACTTAGACATTGTGTGATAGTGCTTTCAATTGTATCATCAATTGATCATAATCACACTGAAGTTGGTGTTGTTTGGTCTGAATATCGGCAACGACATGCTCAGGGGCTTGATTTAAAAAACCCGTATTGCTCAATTTTTTATTAACTTGATCCAAGGCCTGCTTGGTTTGTTTAGTTTGTTGCTCTAACCGTGTCTGGTGGCCCGTAATATCAATGGATTCCGTAATTGGAATCCCAAGCGTGCACCCCAATACAACCGCTGGAATATGGGGGCCCGGGCAGCTGCCCGAGCAGACACTGGACACCCCGGCGAGTTGTTTAAAAAACCGGTGGTAGGGGGCGAGTTGATCAACACAATCACCCGCTATATAGACATCGCATAGCACACTATTTTTCAACTGCACCTGCTTGCGCAACGATCGTATTGATCGAATCATAGACAACACCAAATCCATCGTACTATTTAATTCGGTTGCAATAGCCGAGGGCTGCACCGTTGGCCATTGAGCAACAATCACTTTGTCCGGCAATTGTGCGCCATGCGCTTGAAGCTCTGCCCAGAGCCGTTCCGTAATAAAGGGCATAAAGGGGTGTAAAACAATGCATATCTGACTCAAGACCCAGCCCAATACCGGGGCTGCCTCTGATGCTCGAGACTTTGTCATCTCAATATACCAATCACAGACATAGTTCCAGGTAAATTGCCACATTGTTTCAGTAACAGCGGCCATATTGTATTGCGCTAACTGGTGATTGACTGATTCAAGCGTCGCATACCACTGGCTGACAATCCAGCGGTCTTCTTCGGTTTGAACATCGGGTTGATTAAGCGATACCGATTCCACGGGTTGTCGCAACAAATAGCGAGTTGCGTTCCATAGTTTATTGGCAAAATTTCGGCATGATTCTACTTTTTCAACTGAAAACCGAATATCTTGCCCCCCTAAAGTTGCATGGCTAGCTAAGCAAAACCGAAGGGCATCGGCACCGTAGGTATCCATCAGGTCAATGGGGTCAATCACATTACCCAACGATTTACTCATTTTTTTCCCGGTAATATCCCGGACCAAGCCATGGACGATCACTGTATGAAACGGTGGGTGCTGGCAATGATGCATCCCCATTGTCATCATTCGAGATACCCAAAAGGTAATAATATCGTACCCCGTCACTAAGGCGCTTGTTGGGTAAAACTGGTCAAAATCAGGCGTTTTTTCAGGCCAACCTAAAGTTGAAAACGGCCACAAGGCCGAGCTAAACCAGGTGTCTAAGACATCCGGGTCTTGAATCAGTTTTGGATCATCCGGGTCCTCAGCACACACAATAGGCGTATCGGGATCATCGGGGTCATACCAAACCGGAATCCGATGACCCCACCAAATTTGGCGTGAAATACACCAGTCCCGAATTGTGTTCATCCAGTCTAAATACAACGATTCCCAGCGTTTGGGTTGAAACTGAACCTCGCCATTCTGAATGGCCGCAATAGCCGGTTGAACCAGGTCTTTCATCGCCACAAACCATTGTTTAGACAGCCGGGGCTCGACAACCGTATCGCACCGATAGCACCGAGCTTGCGGAACAGTGTGATCGGTTGTTTGGACCAAATACTCCCCCAAGTCTTGGATGATTGTCGCCCGAGCATCCTCGCGTGAAAGGCCGTGATAATCCGATGGAATATCGCCCGTTAAATGGCCATTAATGTCCATAATAACCCGAGGCTCGAGGTGGTGCCGCTGGCCAATCTCGTAGTCGGTATGATCGTGTGCGGGGGTCACTTTAACCGCCCCGGTCCCAAATTCAGGGTCTACAGCATCATCGGCAATAATAGGAATGCTTCGATTGCATAGCGGCAGCTGAACCGAACAGCCAATCCACTGCGCATATCGAGCATCATTGGGGTGAACCGCAATCGCTTGGTCTCCCAACAACGTCTCCGGCCGGGTGGTGGCCACAACAATTGAACCTGTCCCGGTGTCGAGCGGATATCGAATATGCCACAAACTTCCGGAGTGATCCACATGATTCACCTCAATATCGGATAACGCTGATTGACATCGAATACACCAATGGGTAATCGACTTCCCCCGATAAATATAGCCCTGATTGTATAGGGTTACAAAATGGTGCCGAACGGCTTTAACCAGTTGATCATCCAGGGTAAAGCGTTGACGCGACCAGTCCACCGAGTCCCCCAAGCGCCGAATTTGGTTCTCAATATGAGACCCATAGAGTGTTTTCCAATCCCAAATTCGTTGAATAAAGGCGTCGCGTCCCAATTGGTGTCGATCCGTATTTTCTTTAGCGCATTGCTTTTCAACAACGGCCTGTGTGGCAATCCCTGCATGATCCGTCCCCGGCACCCACAACACCCGGTGCCCAGTTAACCGCTTCCACCGTGCCAAAATATCTTGAAGGGTATGATTTAATGCATGCCCCATGTGCAATTTTCCCGTTACATTCGGCGGTGGGATGACCATTGAAAAACACGGACGATCATCCGAAAAAAAATCGGGTGAAAAGTATCCACCCGATTCCCACTGATGATAAATATCCGATTCAAACGATTGGGGGTCGTAAACTGTATCCATACTGACTAGACCGCAACACCACAGGCCTCTAAAATTAGTGCCCGAACGGTATCCGGTTTGGCTCGTCCTTGGCTCAACTTCATCACTTGTCCCATAAGAAAGTTGGCCGACGCAACTTTCCCATCTTGAATTTTTTTAACCACATCGGGGTTTTCAGCCATCACTGACTGAACCAGGCCAACTAGCTCGGACTGATCTGAAATTTGCCCCCCGCCTTGTTGGTTCACCAACTCTTGAGCCGTCATACCGGGTTTAAGTTGCTCCAACACATCTTTAACCATGGTCTTTGATAATTTACCCGACGCGCATTCATCCAATAGCCAAGCAATATCGCTGGGCGAAAAATGTGTATTGGGTGATTGTGTTTTTAATAGGGATTGAATCGGGCCAACCAGCCATTTGGCCAATTCAGGCAACGGTGTTGTTTGAATACACGCTTGGCAATCGTTAAATAATTGATACAAATTTCGATCTTGAATAAGCACCTCTATGGCGTTATCTGGCAACGCATACTCTGTTTTATATCGGCTTCGAACAGCATCTGGAAGCTCTGGGAGTGTTTGTTGAATGGCATCCACGGTCGCTGTTGTCACAACCAACGGTTTAAGATCCGGATCGGGGAAATACCGATAATCATGCGCTTCCTCTTTGGTTCTGAGTGCTGTTGTTGTCCCAGTTGCATCATCGTAATGCCGCGTTTGTTGAACAATGGTCTCACCAGCCAATAAGGCATCCACTTGACGATGAAACTCATGCTGTATTGCCTGTTCAACGGATCGAAATGAGTTTAAGTTTTTGGTTTCCGTTCGGGTCCCAAATTGGGTTGTTCCCACTGGGCGAACCGATACATTGGCATCGCAGCGAAACGAACCTTTTTCTAAATCCCCATCGCACACCCCAATAAACCGGACAATTTCATGGACTTTTTCCATATACTGCCGAGCCTCTTGCGGGGTTCGGATATCGGGCTCTGATACAATTTCAATCAAGGGAATCCCAGCCCGATTTAAATCTACCAATGATCCAGACGAGCCCGCTAAGCCACTCGCTCCTTGGTGAACCAATTTACCCGCATCTTCTTCCATATGAATGCGTGTAATGCCGATTTTTTTTCCATCGGACAATTGTATATGGCCATTGAGACACAAGGGTTGATCATACTGAGAAATTTGATACCCTTTGGGTAAATCAGGATAAAAGTAATGCTTCCGAGCAAACACAGATGTTTCTTGTATAGCACACCCCAATGCCAAACCGGCCATAATGGCATACTGAACCGCCTGTTCATTGAGGACTGGCAAAGCCCCGGGAAGGCCCAAGCTCACGGCCCCCACATGGTCGTTGGGTTGATTGGACCCCCCAGCTGCCGCACAACAAAATAATTTTGAATTCGTATCCAGCTGCACATGGATTTCCAATCCAACCACCAATTCGTAATTTTTATAGATACCCGATGGTGTCATGATAAAAGCCCTTCAATCCCGTGTGCGATTGTCAATAAACCGGCCTCGTCAAACCAGTTTCCTGTAATTTGAAGCCCAATGGGCAACTGCTGACTATCGGTCCCACAGGGAATAGAGATAGCGGGAACACCAGCTAAATTCACCGGTATGGTTGCAATATCGGCCAAATACATCTGCAAGGGGTCTAAATGAGCCCCCAACTCAAACGCCGTTGTGGGGGTCGTTGGGGATACAATAGCATCAACGGATTCGAACACTTTTGTATACTGCTGACAGAGCTCCCCCCGCATGATTTGGGCTTTGCCATAATACGCATCGTAATACCCAGAACTTAATACATAATTCCCCAACATAATGCGGCGTTTTACTTCGTGTCCGAATCCAGTTTCCCGGGTAGTTTGCATCATGGTTTGCATGGTTTGAGCTTGAGAATTGCGGTACCCGTAGCGAACCCCATCAAATCGACTGAGATTCGATGCGGCCTCTGCCGGGGCTAAAATATAATAGGTTGCCACAGCCTCGTCAAAAAATTGCATATCCAGCTCAATAATGTCAGCACCAGCGTTGGCTAATTGATCCAACACGTTTCGAATGGCTTGAATAATTTCTGGATGAATCACTGAATCCGATAATAAAGCAGTGGGGACTCCAATGCGTTTTCCGGCTAGCGACTGAATCGATTGTTCTGTATTCAGCGTCAGTTTGGGAACGGGTTTTTCAATGGTTGTCGCATCCGATGGATCATGCCCTGCAATCACAGAAAATAAAGCTGCCGCATCGGATACCGTGTGCGTCATGGGACCAATTTGATCCAACGACGAGGCAAAGGCAACCAAGCCGTATCGGGACACGCGGCCATAGGTCGGCTTTAATCCGACAATGCCACAAAATGCGGCAGGTTGTCGAATCGACCCCCCGGTGTCTGATCCCAAGGCCGCAGGGACTAAATTAGCAGCAACAACCGCTGCCGATCCTCCTGATGATCCACCCGGTACTCGGGTGGGATTTACGGGGTTTTTGACCGGTCCGTAGACCGATGTCTCATTGGATGACCCCATGGCAAACTCGTCCATATTGGTTCGGCATATAGGGATAAACCCGGCATCCAATAATTTTTGTACAGCGGTTGCCGTATACGGGGAATGGTAACCGGATAAAATTTGAGACCCACAGGTCACCAACTCGTTTTGAATACATAAATTATCTTTAATAGCGATTGGAACACCGGCAAATGGGCGATCCGACTGTGTCGCATCATAATAATCAGCCAACTGAGCCGCTAAGTGATCATAAGTCCCCACAACGGCATTATGCTCATCGGATCGAATGGTATTTAAAATCGAATCAACAGTATCGCGACACCCTTGATTCGAATTTAAATAACTAGTAATCGTATTCATGATTGTGCAGTGGAAATTTTAGGAACCGGAAACCCATCACGGGTCCGATGAAACCCCTGGGGTAATTCACCATTCAAATTCACGGCATGGTCGGATCGGGTATGGGTTTCTTTGTGAATGGGCCAGCTAATGCGGGCATCCAATGGGGTATGCTGACGCAAAACATCCATATAATCCAACACTTGGGTTAATTGCTGAGCATACACCGCTTCATCCGCTGAAGACACACTCAGAGCAGATAGTTCGGCTAACTTTCGTATGGCTTCAGGGGTGATCATTTTTTAGATGCTCGCATTTTTTTTCCGTATTTTTTATGCTTATGTTTGTTCATCTTCTTTTTTCTTTTTTTAATAACGCTGCCCATAGTCACCTCACTTTTACTTTTTATTAACGATCAAAATAGTCTTTAATTATGGCATAGATTTTATGGGTTTTGCAACTCCTGATACTGTTTTTTCGATTGACAAACCAAGCAAAGTTCAGCGTGCGTATACGTAAACTGGCAATGCCTGCACAGGTGTTGGCCGCTGGCTTTTCGGGCCTCATGGGTATATCGAATCGAGGCTTCTAGTGTACTGGCCTTAATCACCAACGGTGTTTTTTTTTGTTTTTTGGGCCGTTTGAGCATTGTGAATTGGATTTTTTGAATCACCAGATCGGGAAACCACTGTGAAAATCGCTGGATTAATGTGGGCGTCATCAGGGTTAATTCCTGCTTCCAAGTCGCTGTGTATACCCCCAAGGTTAGCACGTTATCTTGAATAGCAATGACGGAGGCGTGCTTCACTAAAATGGGGGATAATGTCCGCCAGCGGTCGCGACACTGCTGCAAAAGCAGGGTGTTTCTCATGGCTTCCCGAATTTTTTTTTGCTTTAGAAGAACATCCGATACGCTGTGCATTCTATCAGTATACCCGATTTACACCCGGTTAGGTATGGGGTTTAATACACCCATTTTGAATGTAAAACTGATCTAAATGGGGCAATGTTGAGGGGTGATCACTCGCAGACGTTGTTGCGTAAATACAATAGAACTGGTTCCATAAGTACTGCATAATAGACGCCTTATTGCCCGCATCTAGTTCAATAAAGGGGTCGTCCAATAATAACCGGTGGGTTTGCCCAGGTGGTTGGGTTAATTGAATCTGTAAACTGACCATAATTAGGGCTAAGATTCGATTAATCCACCGAGAATAATACTGACTCACCAATTGATCGTTAAT
>Ga0181574_10003956_pt1 | contig 12990 bp, 9 predicted proteins | sample 101ome_24_FD_145600 | JGI IMG/M metagenome (GOLD analysis project Ga0181574, IMG submission 145600) | Coastal salt marsh microbial communities from the Groves Creek Marsh, Skidaway Island, Georgia - 101410AT metaG (spades assembly) | ecosystem: Environmental > Aquatic > Marine > Intertidal zone... | reverse complement strand
CGGGGCATTGGCAGCAACTTTGCTTCGCGTGATGATGCGGGACATTGCCTTCGGATGGCAGTCAACATTGCAGGTGTCACCAAATATTGTGTATGAGTTTGCCAAGACGTTGGCTGCTCCGTGGCGCTGGGCATTGGCTGAAGGCACTGGGTATCCCAGCTTGGAACAGGTTGAAGGAAGTCGGATGGTGTTGAAGGAAGGGTTACTTCACCTTGAAACTGCCGACCTGGTGTCCTGGTGGCCGTTTCTTTGTCTTTGCCTGGTGACGTATGGGATGGTTCCCCGTATGGCGCTCTGGTGCTACGCGCTATATCGTCAGCGGCAAAGTCTGATGGACCTCAACTTTTCGCATGCGGCCTGTGATCGCTTGGAGCGGCGAATGAAGACCCCGACTCTGGATACTTCTGATCGCTCAAGTGCCCGTGTATGTGTTTCGGATGAAGCCATCGAATCCAGGACGAAAAGCGGCGTTTTGCCGTCAAATGGTGAGGACGAGTCGACCCTCTTGCTCGTGCCCGCTGAAATGGCGAGTGAGTTTGATGGAAATCAATTAGCACGGATCGTGGAGTGCAGTGTTGGCCGTGCGGTATCGCATACTCGGCCATTCACGGTAGGGCGGCAGGGGATAGGGGATCTGGGTATCGAAGCGAGGGAGTCTGTCACCATTTTTCAGGAGGCCTGGCAACCTCCGATCCAGGAGTACCTCGCATTCATACGGCGTTTGCGCGACCATGTGGCCCCGGACACAAGCATTGTTATTTTGCTGAATGGACGTACCAAACCGGGAGAAGATTTTGGTGCAGTCAGTGACCGGGATCGTACCACTTGGAAGCAGGTTATAAAAACCCTTGCCGATCCGTATTTGACGGTTGCGGAGGTGGTCCTCTCGTGAGTGAGGTAATTCGATTTGCGATTGTGGGGCATCCCAACGAGGGGAAATCCTCGGTGGTGTCGACCTTGTCGGAAGATGATTCGGTTCCTGTGAGTGCAATTCCTGGCGAGACCGTAGTTTGTAAGTCTTACCCGGTAAAAATCGATGGGGTGAAAATTGTCGACTTTGTGGATACCCCTGGATTTCAGAATCCGGTGTATATGCTCGATTGGTTGATGGAGCATGGTGGGGATGGCGATCCGCTGATGCGGGCATTCATTGATGTCCACGAAGGGCAGGAGCAATATCGGCACGATGTAGAATTACTGCGGCCCATTGCAGAAGGGGCGGGAATCATCTACATCGTAGACGGGTCTCGTCCGGTTCGACAAGCTGATCGGGCAGAGATGGATATTTTGCGCAAGACGGGCCGCACTCGCATGGCGATCATTAATTGTAAGGAACAGGAAATCGATTACCGACAGGATTGGCAGTTAGCGTTCAGTCAGAACTTTAATGCCTATCGAGTGTTTAATGCGCACCACGCCACGTATCGCGAGCGTATCGATCTTCTCGAAGCGCTGGAAGGGGTGAATCCGGATTGGCAGCCGACGATGTCCCGGGTCATTGGCGCGTTCAAAAATGATTGGAAGGTACGCACTGAAAACGCTGCGGACATCATCATTGAGTTGTTGGAGAAAAATACGACCTACGAAAAAGAGATGCCGTTAAATGACGGCGTGTCTTTTGATGCGCAGCAGGCAAAAATGCTCGAGTCCTATCGCGAGCATCTCTCTAAGAATGAGCGTCGGGCACATGGCGAACTACGTAAGGTATTTAAACATAATCTGTATAAAGCCGAATTGGGTGCGCACAGCATTGTTCGAGATGACTTGTTTTCTGAACGCACCTGGCATTTGTTGGGTCTTGAGCGCAATCAACTTGTGGTGGCTTCTGCAATAGCTGGAGCAGGTGCCGGAGTCGGTATTGATGCCTTGTTGGCGGGTTCCAGTCTTGGACTATTTGCTGCTGGAGGTGCGGTGGTGGGCGCGGCCAGCGCTTGGTTTGGGGGCGAAGGACTCGCGGGAACGATGAATAAACGCGGTGGGTTGCTGGGTCGCTGGTTGGGTGGTAAACAAATACAGGTGGGTCCGGTAAAAAATCCGCAATTCTATTTTATCCTGCTCGATCGGGCACTGTTGTACTACGACAACATTATTCATTGGGCACATGGTCGTCGATCCAACGGTATGGAGGTCGAACCGGGTCAGAATGATAAAGTGGGGTATGTTTCTGGTTTCAACGATGAGCAGCGCAAAGCATGTTCAAATCACCTGAAGGCTTTGGCCAAAGGCAATCGGACTGATTTGCAGGATGCTCGCAAACAAGTGATCCATCTACTTGTTGGCGTGATGCGCGATTGTTCGGAGAAATAGCTCTGTTTTCAGCCCGGTGCCGATGATCCTGCCGTTGTGTGAGGGCAGAATTAAAGCGGGCGTCACTGCGCTACGGTGAATCCCAGGCGTGTTAGCATTTCGGTAAGTGGGTGGTCGGCACCGGTTAGTTTTACGGAGGTCCCCTCGAATTCACGACGCATGCGATAGTTGGTGCGGAGGGATCGAAAATTCATAATGCGTTGGTCACGATCTTTGACTATTGATTCGCGGAGTAGTTGATCGTCGTGGTTTATGTCGTACGATGCGGTAATCGCTTTGGATAGCGCTGATGGCCCGGCGGCAATTTCGAGTGGCTCGGCGTGCACTTCGGGAATGTGTTCGGCAGCGACAAAGCTTGGGTCGAGATCAAAGTGCTTGCAGGCTTCCTGGTAGCAGATAAGCGTGCCGTTAAATTTTCCCTCAAAGGAATGTCCAGCTACATGGGCGGTGCCGAGATCTACCAGATTGAGAAGGGTGTTGGGGATCTCTGGTTCGGGGTTCCACACGTCGAGTACTGCGCCCTGCAGATGGCCATCGCGCAGGGTCGTTTCGATTGCTCGAGAGGGTACAACTTCTCCTCGGCAAGCATTTATGAAGAAGCTGCCCTCGGGCATAGCTCGGAGGTGTTCTTCGGTCACGAAGTCCCGGGTGGCATTTGGTCCGTCTTCGGTGAGTGGGACGTGGAGAGTCAGTATGTCGCATTGGGGTACGAGTTCCTTGAGAGGGATATAGCGTGGATCGCCGTGAGCATCAAAGAGCGGGGGGTCACTGTATAGAAGTTTCATCCCGAGAATTTCGGCCTTGATTTGTACTTGGCGGCCTACGTGTCCATGTCCAACGATGCCGAGGGTTTTGTCCTGTAATTTGAAGTCATATTTCTCGGCAAGGTAGACCATGGCCGCGGTGATATATTGCCCGACCGAGGCTGCATTGCAACCGGCAGCAGAGGAAAAGGCGATACCCGCTTTCTGTAGAAAGGCCTCGTCCACATGGTCCGTTCCGGCCGTAGCCGTTCCCACAAATTTAACGGGAGTGCCTTCGAGTAATTCAGCATTGACGGGGGTTTTGGAGCGAACGATCAGCGCATCAGCGTCCGCCAATGCCTTACTGGTGATGTCCGATTCTGGTAACTCGACGACGTCACCGATGGTTTCAAAGACCTCGCGCCCCAGAGTCAGGCTGCTTGCACATACGAATTTCATGGGGCGAGGGTGGCAGAGGAGGTGCGGGATTGCAACGTTGTTAATTTGACCATGCGCTGCTTCGTTCGATTCAATACAGCATAGTAAAAGATATTGAACCACTGGCCTGTCCAACGTACATATGATCGAACATGGCAGAACTCATAGGATTAAACGGGGATAAACAGGGTAAAACGATTGCCCTTGAAAAAGAGCTGACCCGCTTCGGGCGTGCATCTGATAATGATATCGTGCTTGAGGATGGTTCGGTGTCTGCAGCGCATTGCCTGATCCGTAAGGAATCCAGAGGGTATGTCATCCTTGATTTGGAATCCTCTAATGGCACCCGCCTCAATGAGGAAGACATCCGGGAAAAAGTTTTGACGCATCGTGATATGATCGCAATGGGGAACCAGTTATTTCGGTTCGTTGATCTCGAGGAGCAGGTCGAAGATCGCGCATCCGTAAAGCCGGTTGTCAAAAATGAGTCAACCCCACCCGATGGAAAAAAGAATTCAGAACCGGAAGTATCCCCGCGCAGAGGTGTCAAAAGCAGGGATGAAGGAAAGAAGAAGGGGGCGGTTCGCAAGGTTCAGGCAAACCGGGTAGTCGAGCGGGCGTCTACCGTTGACGACCAGGGCCCCTTGACCCTTAAAAAACCAGCTTATACCGTGATTGGAATCTCGGCGATTGGATTGATGACCTTTATGATGGTTGTTTATGTCCACCTTGTGATGAAATGAAAACCGTTCGATACGCGCGTGAGGGGTTTACTCTGATCGAAATTCTGATCGTTTCGATGATCGTGGTCGTGGTGGCCGGGATCGTGCTGGTTCTGTACCAGACCGTTAATACCGTGCGTGAAACCCAAGGTGATATTTCCGAGGGCAATGCCGCGTTGGGCCAGGCCATGCGCGTAATCAGCAGAGATCTCGCTTGCAGTTACACCAGCAAACAGGAGGGAGCGGAGTTTGTTCTCAAGGCATCTAATCAATCCGATCAAAAGTCATCCGCGCTTGGATTCGTGGCGACTCTGCGTGATACAACTGAAAACGAGTTGAGTTGGAATGAGACGACAGCCATTCAGTATTACGTGGATAGTGAGAATTATGTTGAGCCGACGTTACTGCGTGTTTCGCAAAGTCTGGTGGGTCCGGGTGCCGAGTCGCCGCCTGTAACCAATGAGCTGGTACGCGATGTGAAGCTGTTTTCGATGGAGGTCTTCGATGGCGAAAAGTGGAGTGGGGAGTGGAGCAGTCAAGATGAAGAGGGTCTGCCTTTGGCCGCAAAAATTTCCATCGACGTGTTGACCAACGAAACTACGAGTACTCAGCGGGTCACCAAAGTTTACATCGCTACCGGCAACGAGCCCAAATAATTGTTTTAGTGACGAACGTTCCGGCCAAAATAGTCGTAGCGTTTTCGAGTAGTGACATCTTTTAATACCTCTTCGAGGAGATCTGCGCTATGAGACCAGTTGAAGCGCGTGGCTACCATTTCGCGTGCAGCGTTGCCCATTTGGTTGCGCAGCGCGGGATCGTCGAGTAACACTTCGATGTGGTTAATCATGAATTCGGGAGTATCTCCAATGAGGCCTGTTCGTCCCATGTGAACCGGGATGCCCTCGACCCCACTCCAGGTTGATACTACGGGTAAAGCACAGGCCATCGCCTCAAGTACTTTGCCACGCAAACCGGAGCCGGATCGTATGGGGCACACGAAAGCTTTCGCTTTGTGCAGAAAGGGCATCACGCTCTCCACGTCAGCGTGCAGGCGAAGTTGGTTATCTTTTTCTACCATGTGGTTAATCTCAGGGGTGGGATTACGTCCTACGAGGTAGAAGGAAAGTCCCGGTCGCCTTTGGCGTAGCTGTGGCCATACCTGATTGATGAACCAGCGTACGGCATCTTGATTTTGCTCGTTGTTGAAGCGGCCAACGAAAACGATGGCCTCTTCTTTTTTGATGGTGGGATCAGGTTTGAATAGCTCAATATCCACACCACTTGGAATTACCTCGATTTCAAGATCAGGGTTATTGGCCAGTAAACCATATTTTTCGTGAGGGGTCAGGGTGATTACACGGTCCGCCGCCGCGTAGTAGCGGAACTCCCGTTTGTGAGCGTATTGGTAGAGGAGGAAGTCGGATGCCCGGTGGAAGCCAATGTTGAGAAGTTCCAGGTTGCGGGCATGGTTCAAGGTGGCTGACTCGTGGCAGGAAATGACCTTGCGTACCGCAGGCAAATAAGGATTCTTGTAGATGTACTGCCCCATAGCGCTATACTCTGCGAGAATGACATCATAGCGACCATGGCGGACAATATCTCCGATGGTCCGCTTCATCTTTGGGTCTTGGTATCGGTAAAAGGAACCCGCTTCGGTCTGGGGGCCGTACTGCTTGAATTTCGACCGCGACCGAACTTTTCTGGGTTCGTCGAAATAATGAGATTCGAACAAACCCTCGGGTGCAAATCCTTTTTCCTCGTTGTAGCGATCAGCTCCATTCATGAAGGATGCTACGCCGACCTCGTGCCCCTTGCGGATCAGGCGGGCGACCCGTTGATAAACAATCTGGCTGCCACTTATTGCGCGTTGATGCGGTAGGCGAGGAGCAATGACGAGGATGCGCATAGACCGGGACTTGGTTAGTCTACCGCGTCAAGGTCACTGAGGAGCTGGACGAATTCACTGCGAGAAAGGTGCTCGAGTCGCTGGCCGCGGGCCTCGAGTTCGTGATTAATGCGAATGCAGAGATCCTGCATGAGAGCATGGCTTTCCTCAGAACCGTCGTGAAGGTGGAAGTTTTCCCCCTCGGTGAGGCGTTGATGGCCATCCGGGCTATTCACCCCGAGGCCAACAATCGAGCGAACAATGTCCTTTTTTCTGCATTCCATACGTTTGGCACTGTACCGCTGTCCGTTAGGTTTGTAAATCCTGCATAATAGACTGGAAACCCGCGGTGATTCTGCTTTTTTCATGCCGAACGCCCAAATATAGGATAAAAATTATGTCAGCCTTGGTAGAAAGTAATTGCCCCGATTTAAATCTGATCAACCGCGGTAAGGTCCGTGATATTTACGAGGTGGATGACGCCCACCTGCTTTTCGTTGCTAGCGACCGTATCAGTGCATTTGATATAGTGATGACGAATGGTATTCCTGGCAAAGGGAAAGTGCTTAATCAGCTTTCACTGTTCTGGTTCGACTTGCTGGAGGACCTGGGGCCGAATCACCTCGCGATCACTGATTTTGAGGAGATGCCGGAATCCGTAAAGCAGTATCGTGATCAGCTCGAGGGTCGCAGTATCATGGTGAATAAATTGGAGATCCTTCCGGTGGAAGCGATCGTGCGTGGATATATTACGGGCTCGGGGTGGAAGGAGTATAAGAAGCAGGGTACTGTTTGCGATATACCCCTACCCGAGGGTCTGGAGGAATCTGAGCAGTTGGCAGAGCCACTATATACCCCGAGCACCAAGGCCGAGCAGGGAGAGCACGATGAGAACATCCACCCCGATAAAGCCGCTGAGATTCTCGGTGCGGAACGAGCGGGCGCAATCGCCGATATGGCGATAAGTCTGTACAAGAAAGCCGCCGAGTTTGCAGCGACCAAGGGTATCATTATCGCCGATACCAAATTCGAATTCGGTGCGGATATGGGGGGTAACGTGGTGCTGGCGGATGAGGTTTTGACGCCAGATTCCTCACGTTTCTGGCCTGCAGACAAGTATGCAACCGGGCGCGGCCAGGATAGTTTTGATAAGCAGTTCGTTCGTGATTATTTAGAGTCCATCAATTTTGATAAAACCAATCCGGTGGAGATTCCGGGTGATGTCATTGATCGCACGATCAAAAAATATGTTGAAGCCTACAGGCTGATCACCGACAGCGAACCTTCGTTGTAAACGCTTCTTCCTGGCCGGCCGGGTTGAGAATATCCGGTCGAGTTAATGAATAGCAGATAGCGTATTACGCAGCAATTGATGCGGTATGGCTACTCGAGCGTAATCCGGTAGTACTGCCGGTTACCCATCGGGGTTTGGTCGAGGATAATGTTTTCTGGCGGGGTGGCCGGAACACCATTCGTGATGGTGTTCCAGTTTGGCGGTGTCAAACTGGGGCTGCGCTCTACAGTATACGTCTCGCCAGTGAAACTGTCCCATCCAATCTGGAAATCGCTACCGATCATTTCGATTCGAGTGGTAATGTCGTTACTATCCATCTTCACAAGAGCAATTTCTTTATTCCCGCTGTATTCGTAAGCCACTTCCCAGCCTGGTTCGAGTCCGTTTATGACGTCAAACGTGCCGTTGAGTGTGCCGTAGTTCGCAATCACCACGCTGTTGGATGTCGCGGTATCAAGGCCTGACAGGTCCAGTGTGCTACCTGCATTCAGTTCGAGGACGCCGGTAACGTTTATAAGGCTGTTACTCTCTCCGGCCACCTCGATTTCCCAAGTCGCATTATCCACGCTGTGGCTTGCGGAGATGGTGGTTACTCCCGGCACATTGCCCGGAGCAAGTATGCCGCCGGACATGATAAGGTCACTATCCATGTTTTCCACGGTCAATCGTCCACCGGTCATGGTAAGGCTGATCGTTCCCAGTAAGTCGTCCACGCTCAGTGCACCTGCGCTGAGTTCCATATTATCGATATTGGTAATGGATGGCGCAGAGACGGAAGCCCCGCTTATAATGATGGTGCTTATACCGCCTTGATCTCGAATGACACTTGAGGCGTTGAATGTGCCACCACGTAGTTCCAGTAGGGCGGTGGTATTGGTTGGATTACTACTGTTTGAAACGACGCTGACGTTAGCGAGTTCGACAGGGTTGCTGACCGTGACGATGCCCTGTTCCATGATCAAGGCGCCGGTTCCGGCTCCGTCGCCACCGTTGTGGCGCCCGATACGAAGGAAGCCCAAATCGGCGTTGAATGTAGCGCCTGTCAGGTCTAATCGGCCATCGCTGCGTGTGCCGGTGCGACCACCTGTGTCATTAAATCCGATATTCAGATCCGTAGCACTGGTATTTTTGCCGCGAATGTCCAGCGTTCCGCCCGGCTCGATGGTGGCGTACCCTATGGCTTTGCGATAGCCGATGTCGAAGCGATCGGTGATGACCTCATTGATTCCTGCGCCAAAATGCACGAGATTGGTGGGTCCGTCTGGCGCCGAGCCACGCCCTTCGAGTGGAGAGTCGGCAATGATGAATTGATCAGCAGTTAAGGTATTGGTGCCCGTGCCCGATAACAGGAGTTGCCCGTCGAAGGCCGCTCCATTGGAGCTATTTGCTGATCCCACGCGCAGGATGCTTGCGTCTGCTGTAACTCCACTTGATTGGATGAAGTCGGCAACGCCAAGCACGGTATTATTCACACCGAGATTGCCTTCGCGTCGGGCGATATCGATGATTTGTGGGTTTGACGGATCGCCGAGTTCTACGATGCCATCGGCGACTTCTATAATACCGGTAGCTGCTCCAAATCCGAGGCGGAAGTCATGAGCGATGAATCCGCCGTTGGTCACGGTAAGTTTGCCATGGTCGATGGTGATCTTGGCTGAGCCACCATCGTTGGTGATTCCACCGGTTATGTTCAGCGTGCTGCCGTCGATGATGAGTTGAGAAGCATGTGCATCAGAGCCCGGAGTATTGCCAATGATCAATTCAGTGGTGCGGGTGATGATGGCGGATGGATCATCCAGCAGGGCAATAATTTGACCACCCTTTATATCGGGTCCATTGCGTGTAATGTCCACCGAGCCTCCCGTGCCCGGAGCGACAAGGATTTCCCACCCCGGCGTACCGCTGGTCAGGCCGCCATTTGAGAGATTGTTCGTGGTATTGATCGCCCGAAAAGAAGTACCGTTGGTGATGAGCACACCGGAGGGCAGACCTGCATCCCACTTGGCCGGGTTGGAATCCCATTCATCGATGCCCGCTATCCAGGTGGAAGCCGCGGCCGGGTCCGTACTCACTTCGTTAGTACTGATGGTCAAACCGATTTCGAGAATGGAACCATCGCCAAACGTAACCTCATCCGTGCCCAGAATCGGGCGTTCCGATCCGTAATTCAGACGTACGATGGCATTAGAGGAAACCTCAAGGGTATTGATACTCCATGAATTGCCCTCCCCCATTTCATTGATTTCGAATGCTGCCGGCAGGTTAGTTTGACTATTTACAGAAACGAAATCGATCCCGACATTACGGTGTGCGGCAAATGAGCCGCCATGAACTTCGATGGTAGATTGTCCGCCCAAATCCATTACCTGTCCTGTGGACTCAAAATTTCCTCCGTCGATGATGATCGTGGCTTGAGTGTTTTGAGGATTTGCACTTGTGCCAGCCGCGCTGCTGTTAGCCAGGCGAACCTGATTGGCTTTTACCGTTCCTGTGCCCATGTGGAAAGTGCCTTTGGCGGAACCCGTACCGTTATTGTGCTGAGCGATGAGCAGATCGTCGAAGATCGCGTTGAGTGTACCATTGGTGGTTATGAAGCGCCCTTCGTTATTGGTGCCGGTATTGACGTCGTTCAGTCCAATTCGGAAATTCGCTGCCCCTCCGGTCTGTCCGGCGATTTGCAGGTGACCTCCCGGCATCATATCAAAACGAGCGATGCTTTTGCGTCGGCCTACGTGGATGAAGTTCGCATTAATAAAGTTGTCGGAACCGCCGAAGCGGACCAGACTTTCTGCTGAAGTATTGCCGGCTTGAGTAGAGTCACCGACGGTAAAGGTATTCATGGTCAGTGTATTCGTTCCCGTTTCGGAGAGGAGTAACTGACCGGTCGTCCCATTGTTTCCTCCTTGAGAGATGGAGCCTACCCGGAGTTGGTTTACGTCAATATCGACACGGGGCGCATCGCTGAAATCAGCGATGCCGGTTGTGAGGCTATTGCCCGAATCGCGGCGACCAATTTCAGAATTTTGGCTGCCACTGCCTATTCGTACGGGTCCACCTGCAACCAGTAAACCGACGCCTCCGTTGCGACCGATCACCACCTGGTCTGTGGCGAAGTCGTTGGCTACAATCATATTGCCTCCCTCCACGAAAATTTGGCTGGTGCCATTACCATCGGTCACCTGGTTGGTAACATTTATGATGCCACCGAATTGTTGGATAAAAGCGGTGGTGTTGGCATCTGCAGAACTGGTGCCAGCCTGATCCGTCAGGGCCAGGTCGATGTGGCCCGCCGTTATGGTTCCGGCATCCATGATAAATGTACCTTGCCCGTTTCCGGAGCTGGAGCCATGGTAGCCAAGAATGAATCGATCTATATCGGCGTTAATCGTACCCCCTCGCGTGTCGAGTACCCCCTTCGCACTGGTGCCTGTATCCACGTTATTAAAGCCAAGCGAAACATTGGCAGGCGCCCCGCCGATACCATTGAGGTTAAGGGTGTTCCCGGTAGTGCCTGCGGGAAATCGCATGTCTCCGTTACTCTTGAAGCCACCGATGCGGAGATCGTCCACCTGGAGGGTTGAGTCGTTGCCGAGGGTGACCACGCTGGTGGCCGATTGGTTACCTGCCGGATTAGAATTACCAAGCCACATTTGTGGGGTGATGATTTGGGTGGTACCATTGGTCGGTAGATTGAGTAGACCAAATACCGGAGGCGTGCCATTGTCTGTTCCCGTACCGAGGTAGACTCGATTGGCGTCGATCAAGACATTGTCGCTGGCCGTTAGGTCAAGTTCTCCGGTTACCGCGAAGTTTCCCCCGCCGAAACGCCGGCCGATATCGAGCGTATCGACGATAAGGTCAAAGTTTAATACGTCGAATACCGCGCGCCCGTCGGAAGAAGCGCCCCCGGAGGCGTTGAGGTATCCGATAGCCGCATTGAGTGCCCGGTTTGTTGTGTCACCCATCATAAAATTGCCTCCGGAAATTTCGATATCTGAGCGTTGGCCGCCGTTATTGTATCCGATGCGGAGGTGGCGGGTCAGTTTGAGCGCACCGCCATCAAGATCGATGCGGTGGAAGGAGTTGGAATCCGGATTTAATACCAGGGTTCCGATGTTGAAAGGAGTCGGATTGGTAAGATTCATTATGCTGGTGGTGATGCCAGGCGCGTTGGTGCTGCCCTGAGTGACAAAGGTAAGGTTATCGTCGGGTGCGGGGATTTGGGCGGGCACCCAGTTGCTGCTCAGGCTCCACCATGGATCGGCACCTCCCAGCCATTCGAGATCATCGGCGTAGGTGTGAGGCAAGGAAATTGCGCTGAGGGCGGCAATGTATAAAACGATCTTATTCATCGTGTAACTCCGTATCGGGTTTTGAGGAGAATGACAAAAAATGGATAGTAGTGGCAATGAGTGAATGAAGGAAAACTTCTTGAACGGATACATGGGCAAAAAAAGCCCTGCGTACAGCAGGGCTTTTTGGGGTATTAAATAAGAGATATAGTCAGGTGGTTTAACGCAGGGGCGGAGGTGATCCGACATGGCTTTTCGTGCTTTCCCCGAGCTCAATCATGATGTTGGCATGACTGGGTAGAAGATCGATCTGTGCCCCTGATTCGAGCAGGCTGTTCACCTCTTGAACTTCGAGCACGGCGTCGAGAATCTCCGAGTCCTGTCCAGCAATTTCGTTGAGTGCCTGGCCCACGATTCTCGGACGTGCGGCTGAAGCCTCAGCCATTTTTTGCGAGACTTTATTTGCTGTTTCGGACTTGATCAGGCCCACGCGGTTTTCACCATCTTGTTTCATTGCGCTGGTAACCTGCACCAGACGCTTAACCACCTTCTCGGTAATGTTCTCGACCATTTGCCGGTCGGTAAATGCTACCTTTCGGATGTAGACGGATCCAAGACTGTATCCCCATTTTTCAGAAAGTGGTGACACAGTAGCGCGAACGGTTCGGCTCAACGTATGTCGGTCTTCCAACATTTTTTCCATTTCGAGGTTACTCAGAGTGGAGATAGTGGAGCTGGTTACGTTGGCTTGAAGCGACCCATCGGGGTTGGTATTCGTGAACAGGAAAGCGACGGGGTCGCGCACCTGCATTTCGTACCAGATTCCTACGCCCATGGGGGTGCCCTCTTCTGAGTTGACCATCTGGTTGCGCAGATAGTGTTGACGCAGGGCAGTACTCACTTTGTAGCGTTTACCGAAAAAGGGTACGAGTAAAGCTTTCGGGCCAAAAGATGCGACCGGAAAATTGATTCCCGGTTTGGATAGTGTGCCGAGCACTTTGCCAAAGAGGGTAAATACCTGATTCTCACATTCTTTAATGATCACGTAGTGGCCAAAAAATCGCGCGAGGCTAAACAAGATCGGCAGAATACAGAGTCCGAGGATAAGAGAAACTACGAAGCTCATGAAGCACCTCCTTTCGAATCCAGCGTCTGAACGACTCGGCCCGCCCTTCCGTACAACGGAATGCGCAGATTGCGTAAGTAAGAGCGTAGACACTCCGAGCCGCCAGCATTCTTAATCCCCACGAGTGTCGTGGCAAGCTCGCTCAGGGGTGCCACTTCGGCTTCTGCATTATTGGTGGCAATT
>Ga0181574_10003954_pt1 | contig 12991 bp, 11 predicted proteins | sample 101ome_24_FD_145600 | JGI IMG/M metagenome (GOLD analysis project Ga0181574, IMG submission 145600) | Coastal salt marsh microbial communities from the Groves Creek Marsh, Skidaway Island, Georgia - 101410AT metaG (spades assembly) | ecosystem: Environmental > Aquatic > Marine > Intertidal zone... | reverse complement strand
CGCCCCGGACAGGCGACCTCGCTGGGTCACGGATTGTTTGCTGGGCGTTGAGGCGTGGTCGAAAGACCACGCTTTTGCCTACCAATTTTTTGATGACAGTTTCTTCGATGTACTTCCCGATTGGTATCGGCAGAAGTTATCGGGACGAGGGCCCATACTCGCCGACTTAGCGCGTCTACTTCATATCAAAGCTGCCCTGGAAGCGGGTGCTGATCGGGTTATCTGGTGCGATGCCGACACGCTGATCATTGACGGGAGTTGGCAGCCATCGATAACGACGCATTCACGGTTTGGCGAAGAGCATTGGTTGCAACGAGATAAATCAGGCCGGTTAGAAATTCGTCGCCAGCCTCACAATGCCTTTATGATTTTTTTGCAGGCATCGCCAGTACTCAACTTTTTAATTCACACCATCGAGTCGATGATCGCGCGCGTCGATCCAAATCACATCGCACCCCAAATGGTGGGACCTAAGCTCCTCAAAGCGCTTCACAACCTCGCTCATTTTGATCTAGCGCCTGAGGCAGGCGCCATGAGTCCACTGTTGCTGACGGCGATACGCCAGAGCGACACAGAGGTCATCGAGTTTTTCGTCAAGCGGAGTGGCCAAGTACCCAAGTGCTTGAACTTATGCGCCAGTCTGATCGATGAGGAGGACCTCGATATTGAAAGCATCCGTCAAAAAGTAGCCGTATTGCTGTGAGGTGATTGCTTGGAGTAGGGCATGTCTTACGAACGCTGATCTGGCATAGTGAGAGCAAATAACAATAACGTTCAACAACAATAAAAAGAGAAAGCCAATGACAGACCACACCGTCAACGTGAGTATTGACGACGATATTGCGTCGATCATTCTTGATCGAGCGGAGGTTAGAAACGCGCTCAATCGCGACACCATGGTGCAATTCAGGGATGCGGCGCTGGCAGTTTCGGATAAAGATCAGGTGCGTGCCGTCATCATCCGAGCCGAGGGAACCGACTTTTCCGTTGGCGCAGATTTGAAAGAGGTCTCTGTTATGGAGCCCGTCGGGTCGCTCTTGAGAGCTCGGCGCGATGCTGAGCTTGGGCAGAAGCTACTGACGGCTATTCGCGAGATTCACCAGCCGACGATTTGTGCGGTGCAAGGCATTGCCACGGGTGGCGGCGCCTGTATTGCGGCTGCCTGCGATTTCCGGATTGCGGCAACGGATGCGCGTTTGGGCTTGGGCGAGGTCAAGGTGGGTATGAATCTCATGTGGAACGCCGTGCCTTTGTTTGTCGAACTGGTGGGTTTATCCCGTGCGAAACAACTGATTATGTCTGGAGACCTCTACGCCGCAGATCGACTCGAGAGCTGGGGCTTGATCGATGACATCTGTGCTGGCGATGACCTACAGGCGGTGGCGCAGGGGTGGGCGCGACATTACGCCGATCTCCCGCCAGTGGCGGTGCAAATGATCAAGCGCAGCGTGAATCAATACGCGCTGGCACTGAGCGAGTCCATTATGCATATGGATCAGGATCAGTGGATTCTGGCCGCTCGTAGCGAGGACTTCAAAGAGTGTATTTCAGCGTTTGTTGAGAAGCGCTCCGCAAGGACCACGGGCCATTAATCGGCATCAAGAGAGTACAGGAGTAAGGCGTGAGTGATCTTCTTGTCGCGGGCTATTGCGATCCTCGATTTCAAGCTGTTCGTGAGCAATTTTCGCAAGCGCTTGCCAGCGGATTTGACACGGGTGCCTCTGTTGCGATCGAGCATCAGGGCGAAATGGTGGTCAATCTTTGGGGTGGCTACAAAGATAGAGAAAAAACAGACCCTTGGTCCAAAGACACACTCATCAATGTATTTTCGACCACCAAAGCCGTTACGGCCACCTGCTTCTTGCAGCTGGTTGAGCGAGTCAAGGTCGATCTCGGCGCGTTAGTTGGCGACTACTGGCCGGAATACGCCTGCAACGGCAAAGAAAAAACGCGAGTCAGTGATTTTTTATGCCACCGAGCAGCCATGCACGGCTTTCAGGGTGGAGTACCCCAATTCGATTACCGTGAGTGGGATAAGTGGACTGATGCGCTCGCGCAACAGCAACCCTTTAGAGAGCCGGGAACCACCCAGGGTTATCACGCATTGACCTATGGTTGGTTGGTCGGCGAGTTGATTCGGCGCATTGATGGTCGCAGTGTCGGACAGTATTTCCGCGAGGAAATAGCCGAACCCTTTGGTCTGGATTTCAAAATTGGTCTTACTGATACCGATATTGAGCGTTGTGGCGATATCCTCGTCGATCCGCAGCCGACGCCCTGGGCCTTGATGGCCATTGCGATCGCGCCTGACTTTGTCCTGCCCAAAGCACTTCGTTCGCTGAAGTCCTTTTTGAGAATGGGCGATCTCAAAGTGGCTTTCGCCTCGAAGGCCGCGCAGCCCGGTGAGATGAATTCGCGAGAGTGGCGTGAGGCCGAGATACCCTCAGCAAACGGACACGGCACAGCGGAGTCCCTCGCCAAACTCTTCGGTATTTTGAGCACGGGTGGTGAGAGAGACGGTCAACGGATTATCAGTCCGGAGACACTGAAACTGGGACTAACGCCCCTGTCAGAAGGTCCAGACACCGTCATTTTAGGCGCCCCTATTCGCTTTGGTGTTGGCTACGACCTCGGACTTGGCATCACGACCATCCAAGGGACACCGCACCCCAGTCGCATTTTTGGGCATTGTGGTGTTGGCGGTACAGTCGCCTTCGGTGACCCCGAAACGGGCCTTGGTTATGGCTTCTTGTGCAACCGAATGCACAAACCAAAAGATCTGTACCAGACCTCTAATCGACTGACCCGTACTGTCTTGGATATTGTTAGTTAGAGTGTCTGTCGACGCTAACTCACGTCCCGAAAATTGGGTTTGCGCTTTTCAATGAAGGCGCGAATACCCTCGCTGACGTGTGGAAAGTCGAACAACATCCGCTGAGTATCTTTTTCGTACTCGAGTTGCTCGCTCAAGGTATTGGAAAGGGCACGATCATGTGCCTTCACCACTGCTTTAAGACCTGCGGTGGGTCCATCGGCTAATCTCCCCGCGAGGGTCAAGGCAGTCGACATTAAGTCCTCGTCGGCCACACAGTCCCAGATCAATCCCCACGCTTTCGCATCTGAGGCGGATAAATTATCTCCCAAAAGAGCTAGGCCGTTTGCACGTGCACGACCAACGAGATTAGGCAAAAACCAGGAGGCACCCATATCGGGAATGATTCCGAGATTGGGGCCGAACACGAGTTTGAACTTGGCCGTCTCTGCGGCGATTGCAATATCCCCAGCCAGCGCAAGGCCGACGCCGCCACCTGCGGCAACGCCATTAATGGCGGTCACGACAAGTTTTGTGGATTGAGCGACGGCTTTGACCAACGGGTTGAAGCCTCGCTCCATGTTCGCTGCCGTGGCCTCGCCCGCGGAGACCCCCTTTACGGCTGGCCAGCTGCGCGCATTGAGATCGGCACCTGCGCAAAACGCTCGACCGGCACCGGTGATCACAACAGCCCTAACAGCGCTATCGGTTTTCGCCTCGTGCATGGCATCTACCAGACCGAGGGTCAGCGATTCATCCAGTGAGTTGAGAACCTCAGGTCGGTTCAGTGTGATCGTGAGTACGCCATTGTCGGCAAGATCGGTAAGAACAGATGCGCTCATGCAAAGCCTCGATTTTTGTTGTTTTAGTGACACTACTGTACGGGTACTGGGGAAGGGGTTCTAGTGATCCGCTAAACACTGTGCTTCGAGATTAAACTGGCTTGATGAGTCCTAGTTTGAGGGCAGACGAAACAGATCTTCCACAGAGCATCCGAGGGTGTCTGCAATCTTCAAGGCGAGCACGGTTGACGGAACATACATGCCGTTTTCAATGGCATTGATGCTTTTACGCGAGACCCCAGCGAATTTACTGAGCTCCGCCTGCGTCAGTCCCGCCTGCCGTCGCATCACCTCAAGATTATTGAGAAGTTTTGGATGGTGTTTTCCCATTGTGGAGGTATCGCCGTGCTTACCTGCGATGGCTCGCAGGCTGACATATGAAATTTCGGATGATCACTGAAGAACTGTACGAAGGATGTCTTGGCCTGCATTACCGCTTTTCGAACTCTTCGACCGCTTGATTGAGCTCGTTACTGGTAGGCGGATACAAGTAGCCAGCAATCACGATCCCGAGACCAATCAGGCCCACTAACATGCCTACGCCCTCAAAGAATCTTCCCATCGCGAAGGCCCCTAAAGCATATATACCTATGCCAACAAATAGGGTAATCACCCCACCGCGTCGGTAATCTGTCGGCTCACTCTTCTTCTCATCAAGCATAGACATCAATTCATCGAGTCTGTCGGGGTCATCGATGGTCTTGGAGATTTCCAGTATGGTCGCCCGTCGTTCCTTACCCTCGATGTATTGCCAAAAAAAAGCGGCTAAGGGTATGACGAGGCCTATCATCATGCCAAAAATAGGAATCATCTCGCTCATTGGATAAATCTCGTTTAGTAGGAATGTAACGTAAACGTATCACACGGAGAGGAGAAGTATAGGTTACATTTTGGTGGTAGCGGTGCGTGGTGCATTTTTGGGTTTGGGCTGCTTTCACGAGACAATGCCGTTTTAGGGTACCCTTGCGAGCTTGTAAAGGTGAGGCGAGAAGTCGACTAGTAAGGTGAAGAGTCACGGCTTTTCTGCTTTAGGCGCTACTCGGCATGAAGTGCTCTCGATAATTTGCCGATATCGCAGATTAATCGTCGAACAGAGCATGCTGCTTAGAATGACTTCTGGACCACAAAATTTGGCGCAAAAAAGGATGCGTGACGCTTTCTTCGTAGGTTTAGCTAGGTATGTAAGTTCCATTGGGAGGGCAGGTGATCCGACTTTGATACTAAAAACTGTGGAATCAAAGTTGTCTCACTGATCATTTTCTGTCTCTTTTGTCCCAAAAGGATTTGAAGTCCCGTTTCGGTGTTGCTTTCAGTATCTTGTTTTCATAGGTTCAAGTGGCAGGGATGCAGAAAATAAAAAGCGCGACACCAGAGGGAGGATAGGACTGGACCGCACACAAATTTGCGTGTGATCGCTAAGTTGGGTTCAACATAAAGTACCGGGTTGTCCAACGTCAGCGAATACACCGCGAATGGAGACGTGTTATGTACAGCCAATATCCGCTATCCAAGCAGAAAGTTCATTTTATTTTACTGCTACCTTTTGTGTTAGCAGCGTGTGACAGTGAAAATTACAACGCGCCCCCGGAAATCGACGCAGGTCCAAATCAGTACGTGCAGGCAGGAGAAGAGGTAAATCTAGTTGCCTCTGTCATTGACGATGGGTCGTATACACTGACATGGACTCAAACTTCGGGACCTGAAGCGGAGCTGGTGTCAGACGGTGCAAACGCTGCCTCGTTTTTTGCTCCAGAGGTACAGAATACCCAGGTGGCAGTATTTACCGCCACGGTTGATGATGCCAAGAATGACCCTGTATCTGATGAGGTTGAAGTATTTATAAATCCTAGTTTTGGCAACAAGTTAGTACTTGATTGGAACGAGCTAGGTTTGGAGTTAGTTAAAAAGTCAGAACGCGGTCCTACTATTTCAGGACGATTCATGGCTTACCTTAATACGGCGCTTTACTCTGCATGGGCTGCGTATTCTGAAAAATCCGACCCATGGCTTTCCAGCGTCAAAAACTCCGAGCAATTCGACTCAAGCAATTCCTTGTCCACAGCTCAGTATCTAACGATGTCGGCATCGGCCTATAACATGTTTGTCGATTTCGCCTCGGGAGATTCGAGTATTTTAAATCAGGCCCAATTAGAGATAGGGACGGGTGAGGACGCGGAAATTATTCGTGCAGAGATGCTAGAGCTGGCCGACGAACTGCTTACAAATTCAAAAACACTTGCGGAATCACGGCTTAATCCCTCAGTTGCTGATGATGTGCTCATCTCCGCCGAAGGTTTAGCCTCAAGTATCTCAGGTGAAATACTGACTTTTGCGATGACAGATGGCTCACAGCCGCTTAACAACTATAGTGATAGCACTGCGCCTTATGTGCCGCAGCCGTGGGCGGCTCCAGCCCCAACTCGCGAGCAAAGGAATAAGATTAATTTCTACAATGAAAATGCATATGTCGATGACGACGGTGTTCAATTTCCGGTCTATGTTTTTGAGGACTTTGACCCAAGGGTGGCCGCTCGGGCAGTGGGAGCAGAGTGGGATGCAGAAGGGCGATTGCTGCTAGAGTCGCCTACAACTAAGACTTACAACCCTGCTGTATTATCTGGTGAAGTTAAACTTACATCGACTTGGCAGTCTCTTACTGAGTGGGGCATTTTTCCGCCCGCTGATGATGGGGGAACTCAAGTTCCTTTGACATCTCATTGGGGTGAAGTCGCAACATTTGCTATTTCTAGTGGAGCGGCTCTAAGACCAGAGTTTATCAAAACTCCATACCTAGATGGCGACCTCAATATGGAATTTGTGGAGGAAGCCAGACAAGTTGTGGACTTTGCTGAACTTATGGAGGACCGGGCCACAGGAGGAGCTTCTCAGCGAGCCCAGTCTGAGTATTGGGAATTGGGGGATGCGACGGCTTATCCACCGGGTTGGTGGACGGAAATCGCAACTGATTTAGCTCGGCGTAATGAGCTCAGTGCGCTCGAAACACTCCGACTTATGATGGCTGTTTCGCAAGCAGTTTTCGACGCTGGGGTTGCTGCTTGGGACTCAAAGTATTACTTCAATTCTGTCAGGCCTTACACGGTGATTAACCAACTTTTCCTTGGGTCCCAGTTACCTTCGTTCAGGGGAGATGTTGTCGCAGGTGCAGATGATCGCAACGTATGGTTCCCCTACCAATTGCGACGCAACTTTACGCCGCCTTTTCCCGACGTCCCCTCGGGACATTCGGCGTTTAGCTACGCCGCCAGCACCGTAATTTCGAAGGTTTTGCAAAGCAATTTTTTTGATTATCGCAGCGAAAACTTCATCTCCAGATTCGACTTGAATGACGGATTCGATGGTGACACTGAAAATGGAAATGAAGAAACCAATCTTTATTGGGAGTTTCTGTCGTTAGCGGCTGAAGAGGCGGGGATGTCGAGGTTATATGGCGGGATCCACATGATGGAGGGCAACTGGATAGGTCTTCAGATGGGGGTGCGAACCGGACACGCAGCGCTAAGTAAGGTTGATGCCCTCATTGATGGGACAGCATCCGCCATCAACGATGATAACGAGTGGCTATCGCAGGCGCCGGAATTATTGTTCGGAACAATGAAAGCTGATGACCTGGAAGTGGTCCCTGCCGAGGGTGCATTAAGTGAGGTTTACGGTTTTTATGGCAACGATGTCTTGCGAGTGTCGGACACGAGTGCGGGACACGTCAGTTTGCTCGGTGGAGACGGAGTAGATACCTTTGTTATTGCCGGCGATTCAGATATTCAAATCAGAGATTACCAGAGGGACGAGTTAATCATCATAGGTAGCGGACCATGGGGTTCAATTTCTCTTGAAGAGCTAAGTGCAGAAGCTGCCGGTAACATGACTCAAGTCACTGCTGCAAATTCGTCGTTAATAGTGAAGCTAGATGGCATTTGGAGTATTGCAGAACTGAACCTTCAGACAGAGTGACGAAATCTAGCTCAGGCCGGTGGTCCGGGACTCAAGCGTGGTGGCCGTCGACCGGGCCATCCCAATCAGATCCCCTTCGAGACCATGAAACTTCGCGCAAAAAAAAGGCAGCGTCACGCTGCCTTCTTGAATTTGGCTCCGGCTGCTGGGCTCGAACCAGCGACCCAATGATTAACAGTCATTTGCTCTACCAACTGAGCTAAGCCGGAATAGTCTCCGAAGAGGACGCGGACTATACACGTCCGGATTTTCTTGCGTCAAGAAGAACAGAAGATACGAGTCCTAAAGATAATTCCGTTAAGCTATCCGGCTGACAAATTTGGACGTATCAAGGCCGTGGCAAAGCAATTCGAACTTCAATCCAGTTATCAACCCGCCGGTGATCAGCCGGGGGCGATCGATCAGCTGGTCAATGGTATTGGCGCCGGTCTCGCCTCACAGATTTTGCTGGGGGTAACCGGCAGCGGTAAGACCTTTACCATGGCAAATGTCATCCAGAAGCTTCAGCGTCCGACGATTGTGATGGCCCACAATAAGACACTGGCAGCACAGCTTTATGGTGAGTTTAAGGAGTTCTTTCCCAAGAATGCTGTTGAGTACTTTGTCTCTTACTACGATTACTACCAGCCAGAGGCCTACGTACCGTCGTCCGATACCTACATCGAGAAAGATGCGCAGGTGAATGACCATATCGAGCAAATGCGCTTATCGGCGACCAAGGCCTTACTCGAGCGGCCAGACTGTTTAGTGGTCTCCACAGTGTCCTCGATTTATGGTCTTGGCGATCCTGAGTCCTACTTCAAGATGGTCATGCACCTCTCGCGCGGTGAAATCATCAACCAGCGAGGTATTTTGCGTCAGCTGGCAGAGTTGCAATACACCCGCAACGATCTCGACTTTAAGCGCGGCACTTATCGTGTTCGCGGCGATGTTATCGACATCTTTCCAGCAGACTCCGATGAGTTAGCGATCCGTGTCGAGCTGTTTGACGAGGAAATTGAAAATATTTGCAGCTTTGATCCGCTAACCGGTGCCGTTGCTGAGAAGCTGCCGCGCATCACCATTTTTCCCAAGACACACTACGTAGCGTCGCGTGACACGATGTTGGGCGCAGTCGACCTCATTGAAGAAGAGCTCGAGATGCGGGTGAAACAGCTGAAAGAATCCGAGAAACTTTTGGAGGCGCAGCGGTTGGCACAAAGAACCCGTTACGACATCGAAATGATACGGGAGCTGGGGTATTGCCAAGGTATTGAGAATTACTCACGCTACCTGTCGGGTAGGGCGCCGGGAGAGCCTCCACCCACGTTATTCGAATATCTACCAGACAACGCCTTGCTCGTTGTTGATGAGTCACACGTCACCGTCCCGCAAATAGGGGCGATGTACAAGGGTGACCGCTCTCGAAAAGAGACATTGGTAGAGTATGGCTTCCGGCTCCCATCGGCGCTTGATAACCGGCCCATGAAGTTCGAAGAGTGGGAGCTGATGTCTCCGCAGGCAATCTATGTCTCAGCGACGCCTGGCAAGTACGAGAATGACCATGCGGGTGCGACGGTAGAGCAGGTGGTCCGCCCTACAGGATTGGTCGACCCTGTTGTGGAAGTAAGACCTGCGCGCACCCAAGTCGATGATTTACTTGCAGAGATTCGTGAGACAACGGCAAAAGGCGATCGAGTCTTGGTGACAACGCTGACCAAGCGTATGTCTGAAGACTTAACCGAATATCTTAATGAGCACGATGTACGGGTCCGCTACTTGCACTCTGATATCGATACGGTCGAGCGAGTTGAGATCATCCGAGATTTGCGACTGGGGCATTTCGACGTTCTTGTTGGCATCAACCTTTTGAGAGAGGGTTTGGATATGCCTGAAGTATCGCTGGTTGCGATACTGGATGCGGACAAAGAAGGCTTTTTGCGAAGTGATCGTTCATTGATTCAGACCATTGGTCGAGCCGCCCGAAATCTGAATGGGCGTGCCATCTTGTATGCTGATGCCATGACTGGCTCGATGGAGCGTGCTATCAATGAGACCCAGCGACGCCGAGACAAGCAGCTCGCGTTCAATGAAGCGAATGGCGTTGTTCCCAAAGGCATCGAAAAATCAGTACGCGATATTCTCGAGGGCGCGCGACGAATGCCGACCAAGGCTCGCGGTGCCCGTGATGCGAAAGTCGCAAATGACCGAATTTCATTTGCTCAGGATGTGATGAGCATGACTCCGGCGGCGTTGTCGCGTAAGTTGGCAGAATTAGAAAACACTATGGCTGAGCACGCGAAAAACTTAGAGTTTGAAGATGCGGCCGCTGTCCGCGATCAAATAGCTGAGCTCAAACAGGTTGCTTTCGTAGGCGTTTAAGAAAAACTAAGGCTTATCCGCGATTCAAAAAAAGGGGGTGGAAGTGAGCCGTTGGTGCGTTACTGTTCTCATGCTGTTGTATATCAGCGGCTGCACGTTTACCTCTGATGAGGGATATGTCCGATGCGTGCAGGGGTTAAACACGGTTGGATCCGGCATACGAGTGGCGAGTGGCGAAGCGCTCAAAGTCATGGCTGCCGGTGGCGTTGGGTCCGCTGCCGCATTAGTCGTTTGTCGCGAACCAGACGTTACTGAGTCCCCCGAAGTGCTCGTCGCGGAAATCCCGGATGACCTCTCTCAAGCCTTGGATGAGGTGCCCGTAACGCAGCGGGAAAAGTCTCTCTCTGACGCTCCCGTAGCTACCGCCAAAAAAGCAAGCTTTGTATTGGATAGTCGTATCCTACAGTTCGATTTAGATGGGGATGAACTGGAGCCTGGAGCTGGTACTACCCTGTCTCCCGTGCTCGATTTCTTAAATGATAACCCTGAGGTCAGGGTTAGTATTACTGGGCACACTTGCTGGCTTGGGCCCGAAGAGTACAACCTCAGGTTGTCGCGACAACGTGCCGATGCCGTCGCCAATTACCTGATACGCCAAGGGATCGATCGTAATCGTTTGTTCGTAATCGGTGAGGGAGAGACTCGCCCGATCGACACCAATCTAACGGAAGATGGCCGTCGATCTAATCGTCGGGTTGAGGTGGTACAGCTTTAACCGACGGAAATAGTCACCAATGAAGCCGAAGAACGAACCCGTTGTGACGGGTGTGCTCGCCCATTTGATGCGCTTTTTTACGGACCTTTTTAAATCGGTTGCGGAAAGTTTACTGGTGGTCGTGGGCACATATGTTTTCGCTACCGCAGTCTCTGCGGGCATACTTTGGTTTTACGATTGGCCACTGTTTATTGCACCGGTGGGTGGCTTCATTGTTCTTGGGGTCATGCTGGTTTTTTGGTACGACGCCTAGGCTTCTTTGCTGTAAGAGGGCCCATATAACAAGATTGCGAGTCCACCATTAAGAAATCCTGAGACGTACATGGTGAGGTCATATACCGCATTTAGTTCGCCAGAAGGGTAGCTTGCAACAGGCATTCCAAGAAGAGAGATCAGTACACTGGGTAAGAAGAGGTAGCGAGCTGCACCGACGTCGAGTGCAATCAATAGTAGACTGATGAGATAGCCAATGGATGCTATCGCCACCAGGGTGTTTCCCCAGTTTGGATCAGCCTCGGGCATCGGTGTCACGAATGCCGCTGCCCCCATGGTCAAGAAACTAGTAACTACCAACAATCGCTTTAGTGTGAGCGTTTTCATCAATGCAATCGGCCTGTATCGTTATTTCTCGGGAGCGTATACTTTTCTCTAGCCGGTGTGACATTTAATCAGTGCGGTTTGGTAAAATTGCGGGTTGGAAGTATTCAAGAGAATATTGGCCTCTCCATGCAGCATAAATTTTTGTTATAATGGCCGGGCAGGGCTGCAAGCTACGCGCTACGTCTACCACTTCAGAAAACAGAGACTCATGTGAGGGATAGATAATGGACTTGTCTGACAAGTTTGCACGCGGACAAACCATGTTTTTCAGGTTTTTTGCGGATGCATTCTTCGCCAAGCGATATGGGCATCGAGCTGTAGTTCTCGAGACCGTTGCGGGTGTCCCAGGTATGGTGGCGGGTATGTGGATCCACCTCAAAAGCCTTCGCCAGATGAAAACGGGGTACGGACCCATTATTCGAGAGCTCCTCGCGGAAGCTGAAAACGAGCGAATGCATCTCATGTTTTTTATTGAGATAGCGAAGCCAAATTGGTTAGAGCGTGCACTGATCCTCAGCGCGCAGGCAATTTTTTGGAACTATTATTTCTTATTTTATGTCTTCTTTCCCAAGACAGCCCACAAGATGGTGCATTACTTCGAGGAGGAGGCAGTAAGCAGCTACACCAATTATTTGGAGCTGATAGAGAGTGGTCAAATTGAAGAAGTGCCCGCACCTCAACTAGCGATCGAGTACTACAATCTCCCGCCTGAGGCCATGCTGAGCGATATGATCAGGTGTGTTCGAGCTGACGAGCAGCATCATGCAGATGTCAATCTTCGCATGGCGGGTGGTCGCACCAAGGAAGAAGGTACAGACGTTTCCGTAGATGCAGGCCAAGTAACGGGCGACCCGAGTACTACCGGGATCCAAGCTTAAAAAAATGGAGCCACCGCGGTAATATAGTCGCATAGTTAGGTATTAAACGAAGTTTTTGGCGAGTGTTTCATAATCATTGAGACGCTGATCAAATACTCACGCAGTGCACCGTAGGTACTGCCACTGATTAAGGAATATATATGCCGGTTATTACCCTTCCTGACGGATCCTCTCGTCAATTCGATAATGCAGTCACGGTTTATGATGTCGCGGCAGACATTGGTGCGGGGCTTGCCAAAGCAACCTTGGCGGGCGTCGTGGACGGTCGTGAAGTCGACGCGAGTTATTCCATTGATAGCGATGCAGAGCTGCGAATCATAACCAGTCGCGACGATCAGGCGCTCGAGATTTTGCGACACTCGACCGCACACTTGTTGGCACAAGCGGTGCAACAGCTGTTTCCCGGTACTCAAGTCACTATTGGACCAACTGTGGAAGACGGTTTCTATTACGACTTCGCATCGGACCACAACTTCTCGCTCGAAGACCTCGAGAAAATCGAGGCGAAAATGCAAACGTTGGTAGCAGATGACCTTCCGGTATCGCGTCTTGTCTACTCGCGCGAGCAAGCCGTTGAAATGTTTCGAGACATGGGTGAGCACTACAAGGTAGAAATCATCGAGGAATTGCCTGAGGGCGAGGAAATCTCGGTGTATCAGCAGGGCGAGTGGATGGACTTGTGTCGCGGACCTCATGTGCCTAGCACAGGTAAGTTAGGTGCCTTCAAGCTAACAAAAGTAGCGGGTGCCTACTGGCGGGGCGACAACAACAATCAGCAATTGCAGCGTATTTACGGTACTGCGTGGTCTTCACC
>Ga0181574_10003951_pt1 | contig 12996 bp, 4 predicted proteins | sample 101ome_24_FD_145600 | JGI IMG/M metagenome (GOLD analysis project Ga0181574, IMG submission 145600) | Coastal salt marsh microbial communities from the Groves Creek Marsh, Skidaway Island, Georgia - 101410AT metaG (spades assembly) | ecosystem: Environmental > Aquatic > Marine > Intertidal zone... | reverse complement strand
AGGCTGTCCCTGCCCGGAGCCGGTTCCGGGAGGGGAGGAGGCCGCAGAGGAGGAGGCATGGGCCGCGCGCCGGGCGTCGCGCGCGGCTGCCGAAGGGGCGGCCACCGCTGACGACAACAGCGCGGCGCACCTCCCCCCCGACGCAGCAGTCGACGGCCCGCTAGGCGCTCGCGCCCGGCGCGTCGGCGTCGTGCTCTCAGAGCGAGTGCGGGACGCCGTCGAGGCCTTCCTTTCAACTGAGGCGTCGGAAGACGCGCTACGTCTGGGGGGGCTCTTGTCGGACGACTCGGACGACGAGGGGGGCGGGAAGTCCGTCGACCGCAATCGCGACGCCCGGCGCGCCTCGCGTCGCGCCCGCTCCCAACGCCGCTTCCTCCGCCTGGTAAGCCTGCGGGCACAGCAGGCGGCCGTGGCGCCTGGGGAGGCCGTCGGCGTCGTCGCGGCCCAGTCCCTGGGGGAGCCTTCCACCCAGATGACCCTTAACACCTTCCACATGGCGGGAAGAGGGGAGGCCAATGTCACTCTTGGCATCCCCCGGCTTCGGGAGCTGCTGATGACAGGCGCCTCCGACGCTAAGACGCCCACGATGACGCTTCCCGTCGTCGGGGGTGACCCTGATCGGACGCGGGCGGCGGCCGACAGGTTGGCAGCGCGGTTGGGCCGGCTGGGGCTCGCGGCGGCGCTTGAGTCGCTGAGCGTCATCGAGCGGCCCGTCGGCGGTGGCGGTGGGAAGGGATGGAAGGGGGGCGAGTCCGTGGCCCTCGCGTCTGCGGGAAGGTGCTACGACGTCGTGCTCCGCCTCGTTCCGCCGCATCGGCAGCCGCTGGGGCGGGAACTAACGGGGCGGGAGGCGCGGGCTTGCGTCGAGGGGGACTTCTCGCCCCGTCTGCGGGACGAGGTCCGAAAGGCGCTCCGAAGAGCTGCGCGGGGCGGAGCCTCGAGCGGTGCGGGATTGGCCGTGGGGGTGGTGGGGGGCGGGCCCGTCGGCAGCGGGGGGAAGGGAGCGGAGGCGGCTGTGGACAGCGGCAGAGCTGGAGACGACGACGACGCGCCCGCCGACCACGACGGGGCCGCCGCCACCGTCGCCGCCACTGCGGGGGAGGAGCTCGGAGACGACGACGAAGGGAGCGCGCCCGACTCGGACGAGGACGAGGACTCAGCAGGAGCCGAGGAGCGCGCGGGAAGGGGCGGCGGGCAGGACGCTGCGAGCGACGACGCGGCAGACCTCGACGCCGCGCGGCGGACGCCCGCCAAGGCGAAACGGGCGAAACGGCCCGCCGCTGTCGCTGCCAATGACGACGACGTGGACGATCCCGACGTGTGGAAGGACGAGTGGACAGTCCGCGTCACGCTGCCTGGGGGCGCTCCCAAGCTCCTTTTGCTTGAGCTGGCAGAGGCGTGCGCAGCGCGGGCAGCGCTGCGGGGCGTGCCTGGCGTCGACGGCGCGCGCGTCCTCCCGCCGTCCAAGGGGGCGAAACCGAGCGATCCCGTGCTGGTCCAGACGGACGGGTGCAACCTCGGCGCGGCGTGGGAACTCGCGTGTCTGATGTCAGCCGAGGCCGACGCCGTCGATGCCGAGGCTGCCGCTGCCGCTGCCGCCGCCGCTCGAGGCAAGAGCGGCAAGAAGATCAAGAAGGGCGTCCCTGTCCCCCCTCCCGCTCAGCCCACCTGGCCACGCATCGACGCCTCCGCCCTCGTCACCAACGACGTTGGCGTCGTCCTGCGGACGTACGGCGTCGAGGCCGCCCGAAGCTGCCTGATCCGGGAAATTCGAAGCGTCTTCGGCGCCTACGGCATCTCCGTCGACCCCCGTCACCTTGACTTGGTCGGGGACTGGGCCACGCGCCTGGGAGGACACCGTCCCGCCTCTCGGCTTGGGGTGGCCCCCAGTCCGGCTCCTCTCCTAAAAGCGTCGTTCGAGACGGCGGCCAAGTTTGTCGTCGAGGCGGCGACCAGTGGCGGGAGGGATGACCTGGCGGTGGCGAGCGGGGCCGTGTGCCTGGGCAGACCGGCACGGTTGGGGGCGGGGTGCGTCGACCTGCTTTGCGAGCTGAGCTGAGGGGGCGAGACGGGGGAAGAAGGAAGAAGAGACGGAGACGAAGGGGTCAGTTGAGAGAGAGCCGCAGCTCGAGCCGCGACGTCACGAAGCCTCGCCCTTAGCGGCGCTCGCGCCCGCACCTGCCCGCGCCTGCAGCACCCGCAACCGAGCCTCCTCCTCCTCCAGCGCCCTCCTCCCCGCCACCCGGCGACGGGGATCGTAGTAACTGACCGAGATGTAGCGGTTGCCGACGTTGAACCCTGTGAGGGCCTCCTGCGCCCTCTTGGCGTCGCTCAGGTCTTCGTATACAACATATGCCTGGCCGCGGGTGGCCTTGTCGGTGCCGAGACGGACCTGGCGAAGGGGACCGTACTGGCCGAAGAGCTCGTAGAGGTCGTCACCCTGGGGCGGGCGGGCGAAGGGAGTGGGATTGCGGGGCTCGAGGTCAAACAGGCGACTTTGGCTGGGGGGTGAGGCGGCCCTTGACGGACGGCGCGGTGCTTTGTGTCACTCGCCTTGGTAGAGAACGGGAGGTTCCTGACCCAGAGGATGCGCTCCACGCCCTTCGGAATGGCGTCAGCCATGCGCCGGTTCAGGCCACGCGCGCGGTGGGGGCTCCTGTGCCGCGGTGGTGCCCCTCAGCCAGCGGCGTGGAAAGAACGCCGAACGAGAGAGACCCCAGAACAGGCTAGAACTCCCGGCGTTGGGGCGAAGCTTTTCCGCCACGCGTTTCGGGAGTAGGTCTGAGGTGTGGAAGAGAGATGTGGAGCGGCTTGGGGGCCCGCCAGTCTCCATCGCCCTCGTCGTCGCCGAATTCACGGCGTAATTTCAGGGTTTGGCCTCGCCGTCGTCCCAGTTCCGTGATTGGAGCAGCGAAAGGCGAAGGTTTCCGCGCGGAGAGCGCGAGACGGGGCCAGACCGCTCGACGAGAGCCGAGCGCGCTTCGCCGGGCCGAACTGGGAGCGCTGCCCCTTGGGCTCTCTTTGCGGCTCCGCGCGCCGCGACACAGCGATGGCCCCCCTCCTCGAGACGGCCGCGTTGTCGGAAACGGGTCCGCATGACGGCTTTTCCGACAGCGGCTCGGACGGCTGGGACGATGCGGCTGGGGCCGTTGCGGCCCTCGGCGGTGAGTTCGGTGTCGGGTTATCTGCTGCAGCCCTCTAACGCCCCCCCACCCCCCCCGCCCGCGCTCGAACTCACCCGCCCTCCATCCATCGTTCGCAGACGATTCGTCCCCCTCCCCTCCACGCCCCCGCGCTGGTGCTTCTCGGTGGCCCCAAGGCGCTGACGCCCCTCGCGATGAGGACAACGTGACGGACGATAACGACGGGGAGTTCGGAAGCGGGAGCGGGAGCGGATGCGACGAGGACGACGACGGAGAAGACGCCGAGGGAGCCGACGAGGCCGCCGCGGCCGAGCTCAAGCGTGCCGCGCTGGACGGCGGCGCTGACGGCCCGTTCGTCCTCTCTCTGATCGCGTCGGGGCCGGACGACGCTGATCTCACCGACGCCGATGCCAACGCCGACGCCGACGCCGGCGCCACTTCCGACGGCCCCGTGGTGCGCGTCCGGCTGGCCCCTCTGGCTCTGGTCCTCGCAGAAGAGAGGGCACGGGAGGACGCGGCGCGGCGTCTCAAGTGGTTGGACGAACTGTGGGGATATGAGGACGACGCCGAGGCGGCCGCCGGGGCCGCTCTCGCGGCAGGGGGTACGAGGGGCGTCGATGGCGATGACGGGGCCACCGACGGCGGGGATGGGGATGGGGATAATCCCGGCGCTGCCGCTGCCCGGCCGCGATGGGGCGAAGACTTTGGGGCCACTGGGGCCGGGGACGACGAAGCCGACGAGAATGGGGTGGGTGGCGAAGGCGGCGGCACTGCCGCTGCCGTGTCAACGGCTGGCTTTGGTGCCGACGTCGACGACGACCGCGACGCCACTGCACGGCGGGAGCGAGCGCGCTACCAGCGAAGTCAGCGCAACGCCGCGGCGCGCGCGAACCTCGCAGCGGCCGAGCGCGCTGAGGTTGCGGCGGCGGAGGAGTTGCGCCGGGCCAAGACCCTAGCGGCAGCGCGTGACGGCCGCTTACGCGCGGTTCTCCGGCTGCGGCGCGCTCTGGCGGGCCTCGGCGAGGCCCAGGTTCCCCAGGACGCTGCTGTCGCCGAGGCCCGGGACCGGCGCATTGCCGCCCTTGTCCAACTGCGTCGGAGCGTTCGCGCCGCCGCGGAAGAGACGCGGGTGCGGAACGAAGCCCGCTCACGCAAGCTGGAAGAGCAGCGGATGCGCCGGGCCGAGGAGTCAGCCGCGCTGGCGGAAAAAGGTCTCAACCCCCACCTCGTGTTCCGTCAGCGGGAGCTGGACGAGGCTGCACGCAGGAAGGTGGCGGCGTTGCGGCGTCGCGTCCGGAGAGCCGAAGAGATCCTCACCCGACGCATGGTGGCCGACGACGAGGCCTATGCCCGCGAGCTGGAGGCCCGCGAGCTCGAGCGTTCCATTCTCCAGCAGCACGCTCGGGCGCGAGGCCTGCCGCGCCAAGTGCAGCGCGCGAAAGAGTGGATGCGAACCCACAACCGCACGGGGCGGGCGGCGCTCGACCCGACGGGGCGTAACCCCGTGTGGCCGTCGGACGTTTCGGTGGCGAAGCCACCCACCTTCGGGTTAGGGTTCGGCGAGTCTCGCGGGGGTCCGCGCCCGGACGAGATTGAGACGGTGCGGGACCGGCACGGAAAGCACGTTCAGCTGCTCGCCTCGCTGGTGCCGCGAGCCGACCGGCCAGGGGGGGGCAAGCTGGCTGGTGTCGCTCCCGGGCCCGGAGGGTCGGGTGCCCCGGGCGAGGCTGCCGACGTCGCCGCCCTCCCGACCTTTGGGGACGACGACGGGGGCGCGCTTGCCGAGGCCAAGGCGGACGCCATTCGCCTCGAGGCGGAGGAGCGCGCCAAACGGGAGGCGATGCTGAAGGGCGCGCCAGCCGGAGCCTCGGCTGTCCCTGCCGAAGAGGAGGAGGTCAGGGACGCTGACTCTGCGCCCCTACCGTCGGCGCTCGAGCTCCGCGGGGGCGGCCCCGGGGGGGACGACGAGCAGGGAGGCGCGGGGGTCGCCATTGGGACCGCCGCGGGGGCGGGCGGTGGGGGCAGCTCAGCCCGCAGGGGTGTGGCGGGTGCGGCGGCCCTCGCGGCGACGCGCGCTCGGCCGCGGGACCTGAAGGTCGCCGCCCTCACATCGCGCGCAGAGGCCGCCAAGGCCGCCCGCCTGGCCGCCGCCCACCGCGCCGCCGTGGCCCGCGGAGGGTGGGACGCCCCTGTCCCACCCCCGCCGCGTGACCCCTCGCTCGCGGCCACCATGGATCCCGCAGACCCCCGGTTCGACCCCAGCGCCATTTACGACCCCCTCTCGGACCCTTCCTTCGACCCTGCCACCCAACTGCCCCCGGTCCCCTTGATGGGCCGCCTGTTTCGCGGGCCTGGATTCACGGTGGAGCCACGGGGTGGTCTCTGCTTTGACGACTTCGAGTTGGGAAAACGTTACACCAAGACGGCGAGCGTCGTGTCGTTCTATCTCTGCAAGTCAGTCTGTTCCTCGCTCTGCGTCTGTCTCTCTATCTATCTCTCGCCATCGTTTTGTCTGTCTCTCCCTTTCCATCCCAGTCCATCTCTACCTCCCTAGATCCATATATCCGTCCATCTACATATATCACCCCCCCCCCCCCCCCTGTCAGGCTACCCTCACCAATGTCTTCTGGACCAAGAGTGCCATGCGCTTGGGACAACTGCCGCCTGAGGCCGCCCCCTGCCTCGAGGTCAGCTACACCTTCCCGGGATGGGTGAGCGCGGGGCTCACCGTCCGACTCAGGGTCACCTTCACCCCGCGGGAAGATAGGGACCTTGACACGTACCTGCCCGTTGTCACCCGGGCGGGACCCGTGCGGGTCCCCGTGCGGGCACGGAGGCGCCGGGCTGCCGTCAGCGTCGCCGCTTGGCCGGCGGGGGGGTGGCACGATGTCGAGGGTCCTCCGGACCGCGACGGTGCATTGGGCAGTCGGGGCAACGGGCGGGCCATCGGCCTGCGCAAGGCCCCGACCGAGGCCGAGGCGGCAGCCGAGGCCGAGGTCGGGGGGCCGGCGCGGCTCCCGACGCCCGCAGCGGTGTTGCTGCTGACCCACTGTACCCTCGGAGGAGAGGCCCTCGGGACACTCCGGGTCACCAATCGGGGGGCCTTGCCGGTGGACTTCCGGGTGTCCGCCACGGGGGTCGACCCACGGGACCTCCGCCCTGCCTCGGCTGCGCAGTCTAAACTCCTCGTCACCCTTCGACAGCGCGAGGCCGATGCGGCGCGGCGCGAGGCTGCTGAGGCGGCCGGCGAGGCCGAGCGGCTGATGGCCGAGGCGCGGGGCGCCGAGGCGGCCGCAGGCGGGGCAGGGCGGACGCCCGCCGCCGTGCGCGCCGCGAGGGCAGCTACCGATGCGGCGGTGGCGGCAGAGCGTGCCGCCGATCAGGCGCGGCAGACATCCCAGGCGCTCTACGCTGCCGGACAGGCGTGCGCGGGCGCGTCGCTCCCATCGGGGCCACCTCCGGTTCCCGAGGGGGCGGCCGAGTCGGCCGCCGCTCTCCGTCACCTTGGTCTCTTTCTGCACCCCTGGCGCGGCACCGTACCCCCTCGCGGCGAGATCCTCGTCCGCGTCGCCTTCGTCCCCGCCGCCGTGGGCCGAGCCGCTGCCGCCCTGCGCCTCTCGATGCAGACGGTCGGCGTCCCAGATGTACCCGACCGCGCACCGACGCTCCCGGGCGAGGCCCCGGGCCCCGCCCCGCCCTGCCCTCCCGTTGACGTTGCTGTCGTGTGCCAGTCCGTGGACGTGCCCCTTGCTGTTCGACCGGCCAAGCTCGACCTCGGATGCCTGGTGCACGGAGAACCCTACAAAGAAGAGCTGGTTCTGTGCAACGACGGCCCGGTCCCCGCGCGGTGCTCCCTCAAGGTGCCCAGGAGGCTTCGCCCCTACCTCGTGTGCAAACCCGCCGTCGGGTACGTTCAGCCGGGATCCAGTTTTGGCTTCTCGCTGACGCTTAAACCGACGGCAGACTTGCTGAACGATCTCGAGGGCGTGCCGGGTGCGCGGGTCAAGCGGCGGCTTCCGGACTGGGCGGCGGGCGCGGGCGACGGCGGGACGCACGCTGGCATCGGCGATGATGACAGCGACGTGGCGTATGGCGACGGGCCTGACCGGGGCATCGTCTTTGGCTCCTTCGATGTGCCGCTGCGAGTCCACGCGCCGGACCAGGCGCTGCCGGCCACGTGCGTGCTGTCAGGGTCGGTGACGAGCCCGGAGCTCGAGCTTGACCCGCCCTCACTGGATTTTGGAATTGTCCCCCCTGGTGAGGCCACATCGCTCGGACTCACTCTGAGGTCGCGCTGCGCCCTTCCGATCCGCTACGGCTTTGTCGGGCTCCGCGAGGGCCTCGCGGTCGACGATGGGAACGACGGCTTCGGGACCATCCCCCCGGGTGGGCGGCGCACTGTTCGTGTTTGCTTCACTCCGCCGCGGGCAGGCGCGCTGCGGTTCCCGCTCGACTTGAGGACCCTACTCGGCACACACGTCCAGGTGCCGTGCCGCGCCCGGTGCGTGGCGCTGCCCCTCGCCTTCGACTGCAACCGCCTCACCCTCCCCGCGGTTGAGGTGGGCCGCTTCGCCACGGCCTCGGTAATATTGCGGCACTCGACGCTGACGGCTCCGCCGGTTGGTGCCGATCCCGTCGAGGGTGGCGGAGAAGACGACGATGCTGCCCGCCGCGCCCTCGATGCTCGGCCCGGTGCTCGCGAGGAGGCCGAGGCCGCGCTTGCCGCTCTCCGTCCGGCGCGCTTTCACCTGGCCCCCCCGCTCGACAGCAGGATCCGTGTTCAGCCCAACGTGGGAGAGATTCCCGTTGGGGGATGTGCTCGACTTGAGGTTTCCTATCACCCCCGCCCTTCAGACTTCCCCGAGCTGGCGGGGAGGGACGAGGATGTCGCCCGGGGTCGTGGAGGGAATCCACCGCAGCGGATCCCGTCGGCTGTTGCGCCGACCGCCGCCGAGGGGGAGGGCGGGGAGGGAGTAAAGGATGAGCAAGAGGGGGAGGATGGCGAGGATGGGGGAGGCGGAGACGAGGCGGCTGACGCTCATCGGATGTCGTTCGTTGCCGCAGCGACCCACGTCACCGATGCCATTGCAGGGGGTGCTGTATTTGAGAAAGACCGCCAGTGGCTGCGCCGCGGCGGGGCGGCCATCGCCTGCTACGTCTGCTCGGTTCCCCCGCGCAAGCCCGACCCCAACGCGCCTATCGTCCGTGGTGCCGCGGCCGTTGGGCCTGAGAACGCCCCCTGGCCTGAGCCTGAGCCGGGGGCCCCTCCTGCCCGCGCCATCCACTTGGAGGTGATCACGGCGGCGGTGCTTCCGTCTCTGGTGGTGCAGGGCGCCGCGTCCCGGTGGTCCCCCAAGGACGCCCACTACAAGGTCGATTTTGGAGACGTCGCCCTCGGAGAACGCGTCATCCGCACTGTCACCCTCGCCCACGCGGGAAGCCTCTCGGGAGGCCGGCCGGGACCCCTAGCGCCTGCGGCCTCCCCGCTCCACCCGCGCGAGACCTTCGCGGTCGTCAACCGGTGCCGGCCGATCGAGCCGGGCCGGAGCCAGACGCTGAGCCTCGCCTTCTGCCCGGGAGCGGCGGGACGGCACCGCGAAGTGCTCGAGATCACTGACCGGGAGCACCGTTCGTCCCTACAGATAGCTCTCACGGGCACTGGTGTGTCCCCATCGTTCGGCGTCAGTGTCGACAAACTTGACCTGGGTGATGTCCTTCGCGGCGACACGGCCACGCGCCGGTTCGACGTCCGAAACGACTCTCCGTTCGTCCTCCGCTACACGCTGCTGGTGGTGGACTGTCCCCACACCAACGTAGGGGGCACGCCCGTCTTCGTTGTCAAGCCCGCTGGGGGTAGCATCGCCCCTGGGGCTTCGCAGACGGTCGAGGTGACTTTTTTACCCGACCACGAGCACGCCGGCTTCCGCGGCAGGCTGCTCGTCAGCGTGCCCAACCAGCAAGGCGACGTGGCGGTGCGTCTGACGGGCCGCGCCTGGGACCACGGTGCCTACCTCATCGGGATGGACGTCACCGACGCCATTGAGGACCCGTTCAAGTCGAAGCAGCTGAGCGGCGCGGGCGCCTTTGCCCTCACGACGAGGGCGCGGCCCGCTGTTCCCGTCACTCTTACCTTCCCGGAGGAGGTCCTGCCAGGATCGTCCGCTTCGGGCGCCCTGGAGGTTGGGAACCTCGGCCCACCGGGGGCCGAGGCCGGGGGGGCGAGCGGCGGCGCTGGAAAGGGGGACGAGGCCTTGTTTTCCGTGACCCCGGGCGAAGGCGCCCTGGCGGCCGGATGGAGTGCGGTGCCGCTCGAGGGCAAGGTCGAGTCCGGAGCGCGCGGAAAGATCGTCTTCTCGTTCGAGTGCCCCGCAGATCCCTCTAAGCTCAATCTCGCCTACCTCGACATGGGGGGATGGATTGAGGCAACTTTTGACGTGTCGATCGGGGGGGGGACGCCTGCTTGGCCGGGGGGCGGGGGGCCTGCGGGTGTGCCGGGCCAGACCTACAGGGTCAAGCTCAGGTGCTACATCCGCCCGGGGAAGCGCAAGAAGGGAGGTAAGCGGGAGCTGCGGTTCAAGGCTGCCAGCAAGAGCAAATAGCTGGGACTTGAGGGAGGGAAAGGGAGCGCCGATTCGAAGCGGGAGCCGAGGTCGCCGCCGCTGAGGCGGTGCGCGCCGCCTGCACGGGGGACCTTCGCTCATCAGACGTTCCATCCACCTCTCTCTCGTCTTATCTTCACCGTCGGGAGCACCTCGTCCAGCCAACCCCGACGGTCCAGACGTTTGCATCGACCAGGGCTGTGCCACCAACGGCGACAAACTCGTAGCCAGAGGTTGTTGGCCCCGAGTCGTCGCCCTCGTCTCTGGCCGCGCGTGCATCATCGTCGTTCTCCTCCTGCTCCTCGTCGTCTGAAGGCGCGGGGCCGCCCCGGTAGCATCGCGTGGTCAGTGCGTGTCCCTGCTCGAGCTCGAAGACCTCAACGCACGACCCGTCGACGATAATCCGCAGCTGCGCTGGCCTGCCGCCCAAGTCCACGGGCCCGCCAGCCTGACGCGGCTCGAGCAGCCGCTCCCCCGCCCCCCCCGCCATAAACCCTCCTCCCGTGTCTCCTCCGCCCTCGCTTGCCGTCTTCGGCTCGCTGGACCGGAACCCAGGTGGAGGTGGTGGCCACGCGTCCACCCACACGTCGAGACTGGCACGCTGCCAGTCGTAGAGGACCATCGCAGACGGGTGAAAATCGTCGAATGGCAGCAATCGAACTCCAGCGGCCGACGCCGGGCGGATACCGTCGGCTGGAGGCGGGCGGGAAAGGACAATTTCGAAGTCGAGGCGGCGACAATCTCGAAGTCGAGTCGTCCGCCAGGAAGTGCAAGGCAACGGCAGCGGCAGTGGCGCCCCCTCATGCACTTCAACACCAAGCGCCTCGAAGAAGGGAGTCTTCGGGACACGGAGCCTCACGAGCTCGGGGATGGGCGTCTGGTGGAGCCGGCCAGCGAGGACAGACAGGACCCGTGGCACGGTGAGACACCCAGCGTGTCCCCTCGCTCCTCGGCGGGAGGGCGGGACGTCAGCGCGCCGGTGGCACCGGCAGAGGGGCGGGGGCAAGCGCTCTTGCACCCACGCCCACATCAAGTGGCGTGGAGGCGACACGGACGTGTCAAAGAGGGTGTTGGGAGCATAGACGGTGTCTCCAAGATCGAGCCGAAGGGGCCCGACGGCGCCCGCCTCAGGGTCAAGGTCCAGTGTCCCGTCTTTGAGGCGCCGCCCTAGAAAGTAGATTGTTGGGTTGGTAGGAGCGTCCGGTGATACGCAGAGGAGGTGAGCCTCGTCGTCAGACAGAGTGAGGGGTGGCGACGGCTCGGCAGTTTCAGTCCCGGTCCGGAGGGGACTCGCAGGTGACGCGGGAGGGGTGCGCGGTGGGGCTCCACGGAAGGTGAGGGACGACATGGAACGCGCGAGCAGGCCGGAGTTGTCTCGAGGACCCAGAGCCCGCGGCAGATCGATGGTGGACGTGCGACCTCGCACGAGTCGCGGGCGTTCCCAGCCGCGGCTGCGAAGCTCGGCCCCGACTGAACTAATCGCGGCAGTCGCCGCCACTGTGTCTCTCTTGCCTCTGGCGTCGCCCACCCCAGCGTCCCCAGCCCCCACGACAGCCGCTGCTGGAGACACGCCCATCATCGACGCCGTCCCAGCGGCGAGCGGAGTGGTGACGCCGTGACAGCTCAGGCGGGCTTCCGAGCGGCGTCGCGGGATCTTGTAGGTGAAACCACCGCCCTGCGGCGGGGTCGCGCCGGCGGGGGCGATGGCGGCGCTGGGGGAGGCAGGGCTGAGCAGATGGCCTCGCGGAGTGCTCTCCTTCGCCGAGCTCGGCGTCGTGGGCGAGGATCGGTCCTGCGATCTCGGGGATCGATCGAGCATAAATGCCGCGAGTACAGTGGGACATCCTACGCAGGGTTGGGGCCGGAAGACGGTGCCACACATGGAGGGCGACGACGGGGCCGCGTGCGACGCGGCTAGGTCTCTGGCGTCCATCGACGCGGACAGCACGGTGGAGGAGGAGGCCAGTGCGATGGCGGGGAGGGGATGGCCTGAGGTGCCGTGCCCGCCCCACTTACGGACTAGAACGCGGGGGGTCTCGTGATGCTCCGACGGCGCCGATGGCCCTGGGCACAGCGTCCTTCTAGCACCACTTTGGTGCCCCTTGGCGGCTGCGTCGAAGCGCCCTAGCGCCGCAAAAGTCGGGGCCTCGCCGTCGGGGCCACTCGGCTGAATGGGCGACCCCGATCCTCGGTGTGCGCCCGGTCGGAGCAGAATCGGGCATTCCCACATGGCGCCGTGAGCAGGGCCCGTAAGGCCCGCGGCCACCCCGCGAAACCGCCACGGCCCTGTGGCAAGTGACCCTCCTCTCTCTCGTGTGTAGAGGAACACAGCCCCTCCCTGGCCTCGCACGCCGCTCCCCACCAGCAGCGTGGGCAGTGGCGCTCCCCTCTCCACGTCCTCGTCGCTGGTGAGCTGCGAGCACGGTGGGCAGAGGAAGGGATCCCGCCAACCGACGATGTCCATCCCTGCTGGTGGTGCCGGGATCGCAGGAGCCTCAGCTTTCCTCCACCACACAAGGTCGCCGTCGCCATCATCGAGGACGGCCCGCGCCGACAACTGGTACTCGACGAAGGGTTGGTTGGGCGCGCCGCAGTTCCCAAAAGGCCAGCACTCGGGAGGGTCGTCAGCCCCAAGCGAACCCTCGTGGCCCCTCCCGGGGTCCCGCCGTTTGCCTGGCCCCTCCCACCGGCAGGCGACCCGGGGCACGCTAGCCTTTAAGGTGACGCCTGTGAAGAGGATGGTGGGCACGCCATCGACGGGGCAGACGCCCGCGCTTCCAGAGAAGCAGCCGTCGGCGTCGAGGCCACCAGGTGTGGGCACCAGGGCAGGGGGCAGGTGCCGCCACCTCACCAGATCGTCTGACACCGCGTGGCCCCACTCGATGCCATACGTCCAGGTCTCCTGGGGGGGAGCGAGTGCGCGTCAGTTGGGGGGCGGGTGTGGGGGGGGGGCGGGTGCAAGCCCACCCCCCCCGTTTCCCTCCCCCTTTCTTCCCCCCCGTTTCTCTCCCCCGCCGAGGTTGGGATGGCTTGGTAAAAGAGGTGGAAACGGCCGCGCCACTGGAGCGGGGCGTTCGGGTCGTTCAGCCACCCGCGGCGGGCTTGGAGGTGGAAGCGGGGGCGGTCGGGATCAAAGCGGGGGCTCGGGGGAGGAGTGGTGATCGAGGAGAAGCCCGCGAAGGGTGGGGGGGGGGGGATAGGGGGGGGGGGCAGCGACGCGTCGGAGGGCTGTCGACGCAGCGACGCGTCGGAGG
>Ga0181574_10003941_pt1 | contig 13007 bp, 9 predicted proteins | sample 101ome_24_FD_145600 | JGI IMG/M metagenome (GOLD analysis project Ga0181574, IMG submission 145600) | Coastal salt marsh microbial communities from the Groves Creek Marsh, Skidaway Island, Georgia - 101410AT metaG (spades assembly) | ecosystem: Environmental > Aquatic > Marine > Intertidal zone... | reverse complement strand
CGATTGATCAATCGATTCAACCGACCCCACGCCTTCGTAAAGCGTGTAAACGGCTTCATTGATCATCGGCATTAAAATCCGATTCACGATAAATGCAGGAAAATCTTCAGCGCTGGCGGCTGTTTTACCAAGCCTATTAACCACCGCGAGGCAGCTGTCATAGGTCGCCTTATCCGTGGCAATTCCACGAATAAGCTCAACAAGATCCATCACCGGCACCGGGTTCATAAAATGAAATCCCATAAACTTTTCTGGCCGATCCGTACGGCTGGCCAAGCGCGTGATTGAGATCGAAGAAGTGTTCGATGTCAAAATGGTATGAGGCTGCAAATGCGGCACAAGCGCCTCAAAGAGGCTATGTTTCAGCGCCTCTTTTTCAGTTGCCGCTTCAATCACCAAATCCGCAGCGCCCAAATCGGACAGGGCCAATGTGGTAGAAATCCGCGCGATGGCGTCAACTTTCTGATCAGCGCTTATTTTCGCGCCTTTAACCTGACGCGCCAAATTGCGATCAATAACAATGCGCGCATTGTCCAAAGCCGCCTGATTAAGATCCGTTATCGTCACCTGATATCCGGCCAGCGCCAGAACATGCGCAATACCATTGCCCATCTGACCGGCCCCGATCACTCCGACTTTTTGAATATCCACGCCGCGCGCTCCTTTTGCTGCTTGGCAGAGCATAGGCATTCAGAGCAAAGAGGTGCAAGGGCTGGCGGTTTTCTTATCAAAATTTTCTGAAGCCTTTTCCAAAAGTTGCAAAAAGAAAGGGCCAAATGCTTTGCCAACCTTTAAGGCGCATGCCCAGCTGCACTGCGCATTTGAAATCAGGCCCAATAATATGCGCCAAAACCACTTAAAATTTTCGCTTCGCCGCGCCTAAAAAACCTAACCAACTGGCATGTCGACTTGGATATAGTCACAGCGCTTAGATCAATCTACTAGCGGCTCAAGGCTGCGCCAAATCGCCAGAGGCGCATCACGCAATAAAAAAGCCCGCGCATGCGGGCTTCTTGCTGATGTAAATTTATAGGCTTGGTTTATACCAGCTTTTCAGTTAGCTCGGGCACTGCTTCAAACAAATCAGCAACAAGCCCGAAATCAGCAACTTGGAAGATAGGCGCTTCTTCATCTTTGTTGATGGCCACGATAATTTTGCTGTCTTTCATTCCGGCCAAATGCTGGATCGCACCGGAAATTCCAACCGCGACATACAGATCGGGTGCAACCACCTTGCCCGTTTGACCCACTTGCCAATCATTGGGAGCATACCCAGAATCAACCGCCGCGCGCGAAGCGCCAACAGCCGCATTCAATTTATCGGCTAAGTTTTCGATCATCGCAAAATCATCTTGGCTGCCAACGCCGCGGCCGCCAGACACGACCACGCCCGCAGAAGTCAGTTCGGGCCGATCGCTGCTGGCAACCTTATCTTCAATCCATTGTGACAAACTAGGATCGGGCGCAGCTGAAACATTCTCAACCGTTGCGGCACCAGTGCTACCTACTGCGTCAAAATTTGCAGTTCGCACCGATAACACCTTTTTGGAATCGCCGCTTTTAACCCGTTGAATGGCATTGCCGGCATAAATCGGGCGTTCAAACGTATCTTTATCGACCACAGCCGTGATATCGGTGATCACCATCACATCCAATAGGGCCGCAACCCGGGGTAGAATATTTTTTGCTGAATTTGTTGCCGGAGCAACAAAATGAGAATAATCGCCCGCCAATGAAACAATAAGATCTGCAATCGGTTCCGCAAGGCCATTTCCATAGGCCGCATCATCCGCGCATAACACTTTGCCTACCCCGTCCAATTGCGCGGCAGCCGAAGCAGCCGCGCCGCAACCCGCTGACGCGCATAAAATCGTAACATCACCCAAAGCGGTGGCCGCGCGCACCGCTTTTGCAGTGGCGTCTACGGCCAGTTCAGTGCCATTCACTTCTGCCAAAAGAAGAACTGCCATTATACTGCTCCTGCTTCTTTAAGTTTTTCTACCAGCTCATCGACCGAGCCCACCTTAATCCCGGCCGAACGCGCTTCGGGTTCGCCCGTATTCACAATGCTCAGGCGCGGCGCGATATCCACGCCCAAATCCGCCGCGGTTTTTTGATCCAAAGGCTTTTTCTTAGCCTTCATTATATTGGGCAGCGAGGCATAGCGAGGCTCATTCAACCGCAAGTCAACGGTAACGATCGCCGGCATGGTCACTTTAATCGTTTGCAAACCGCCATCGACCTCGCGGGTGACAACCGCGGCATCGCCCTCAACGCTCAATTCAGATGCAAAGGTGGCCTGTGACCAGCCCAACAGCGCGGCCAGCATTTGACCGGTTGCGTTCATATCATTGTCGATGGCTTGCTTGCCGCAGAGCACCAAACCCGGCTGCTCTTCCTCCACAATCGCTTTGAGTATTTTTGCCACGGCCAAAGGCTCGATATCTTGATGTACGTCTTCGGCGGCAACCACAAGAATTGCGCGATCCGCGCCCATGGCCAAGGCGGTGCGCAGGGTTTCTTGTGCTTTTTCAACGCCAACAGACACCGCGATAATCTCATCTGCCTTGCCCGCCTCTTTCAGCCGGATTGCTTCCTCAACGGCAATTTCATCAAACGGGTTCATCGACATTTTGACATTGGCCAAATCAACGCCAGACCCATCCGCTTTCACGCGCACTTTCACATTATAATCTATTACGCGTTTGACAGGCACCAATACCTTCATGGGGAGATCTCCTTCGCAATTTACGCTTTATAGCGTATCACCCATCCAAAATCCCACTTGTGATAATCCTATGAGGCCGGAAACGACAGCGAAAAATCGTCACAGTAGGGGTCTAGGACGTCGCGTTTTTATAAAAAATGCAATTTATCTTATCTATTCGCACCGGGAACCCATAATACGTCGTCAGCGCCGGCATTATTGGCAACGCGGCCTGCCACGAAGAACCAATCGCTCAACCGGTTCAAATACCGCACGGCATCCGGGTTGATCGCTTCCATGGTTGCAAGCTCAACACAAAGGCGCTCTGCACGGCGCGCCACGGTGCGGCACACGTGCAGATGCGCTGACAACACGCTGCCGCCGGGCAAAATAAAGCTGCGTAAGGGTGAAAGCTTGGCATTTAGAACATCAATTTCTTTTTCCAAACGCGTCACTTGCGATCCCGCCATGCGCAAGGGCGCGTATTCGGCTTCATGATCGCGTTCCATCTCGGGACGGCACAGATCCGCGCCCAAATCAAACAGATCGTTCTGGATCAAGGAAAGCCATTGCCCCATATCACCCTCTGCATGCAACCTGGCAACGCCCACCGTGGCGTTTAACTCATCCACCGTGCCATAGGCATTGACGCGCATGGAATGTTTGGCCACACGCGTGCCATTGCCCAGCGCGGTTTCACCATCATCTCCGGTTTTGGTGTAGATTTTGTTTAAAACAACCATCTCAGTCTCCTTAACCCGCAAAATAAACGAAGAGCAAAATCAACAGCACTGCGATGAATTGCGCAAAAATACGCAAGCGCATCAATTTATTTGCGTATTTACGATTGAATTCACCACCCCGACCAAAACCTCCAATGCCAATCATCAAGATGATTGCCACTGCTGCCATAGCCAAAATAACGATAATAAAAAGGGGATCTTGCGCCATATTCTGAGTTTCCATTCTGCCTCACGTTTTATGTAGGCGTCTTCTTCCAAAAAGCGAAGGCCAATCTCCATGATTATGCGTTCCAGCCACTTAACCGCGGGTCAGCAGATAATCCAAAGCGCGCTGTGGCAGCAAGCGGCGCATCCAACTGGCCATATAGGTGGGGGCGGTCACATAATAGTTGGCTCTTGGTTTCTTAACGCTGAGCGCGCGCAGCAGCGTATCGCTGACCGCACTGGCCGGCAATTCAAACTTATCTGGCCCCGCATCTTCATACAGACGTTTTACCAAGTGACGTTCATAAAATGCCGCGCGGGCTGATCCGCGCCAATCAATCCATTTCTCAAAATGTGGAATTGCGTTTTGACGAATGTGACTGGTAATCGGCCCTGGTTGAATAAGCACCACGTCAATAGGGCTATCGCGCATTTCAAGCCGCAAAGTATGCGTCAGCCCTTCCAGCGCAAATTTGCTGGCCACATACGCCCCCCGCCATGGCAAGGCAATAAAGCCCAGCACTGAAGAACAATTGAGAATGCGCCCAAAACCCTGCGCGCGCATAATGGGAATGACCTGGCGGGTTAAATCATGATATCCAAAGAGATTAGTTTCAAACAAGGCCGCCAAGGCGGCGCGCGGCAGATCCTCGACCGCGCCGGGGCAGGCAAAAGCGCCATTGTTGAACAAGGCATCAAGGCGCCCATCGGTTTTCTCGAGCACTTCGTGTAACCCCGATGCGATGGTGGCTTCAAGGCTGTAATCTATTCGCACGCTCTCCAAGCCCTCGGCGCGCAGACGTGCCACATCATCCGCTTTCCGGCAGCTGGCAAAAACCCGCCAACCTTCCGCCTGCAGCCGATGCGCCGCATCATAGCCAATGCCGGAGGAACATCCGGTGATGAGAATCGATTTTTGCTGCATCATTTTTTTATCCGATTTTAACGCAATCACCCTTGCGCATAATTTCTACAAGGAGGCAATGTTTTTACGGTTTTTACGGTTTTTACGGTTCTTACGGCTAACCAAGCAGAAATGGATGTTTAAAGCAGACCGGTTGAAAAATTATGTCGCAGCCGCTTTACCTGCCAGAACGCAGCGGCTATCACATCATCTATGGATGAAATAACCGACGACCCCAATATAGATGGCATCACCTCTGAACCGCTGCGGCGGGCGATTGGCGATCGGTATTTAACCTACGCGCTCTCTACGATCATGCATCGCGCCCTGCCCGATGCCCGCGATGGCTTGAAGCCTGTGCATCGCCGCATCCTTTATGCGATGCGCGAATTGCGCCTCAGCGCAACTGGCGGGTTTCGTAAATCGGCCAAGATCAGCGGCGATGTGATGGGCAATTATCATCCCCATGGCGATGCCGCCATCTATGATGCGATGGCGCGCTTGGCCCAAGATTTTAACGTGCGTTATACGCTTGTCGATGGCCAGGGAAATTTTGGCAATATTGACGGCGATAACCCTGCCGCCAGCCGCTATACAGAAGCGCGCATGACCGCAGTTGCCGAAGCACTTTTGGAGGGTTTGAACGAAAACGCGGTCGATTTTCGCGAAAATTACGATGGCACTTTGAGCGAACCCGTGGTGCTGCCCGCCAGCTTCCCAAACCTTCTGGCCAATGGCTCAAGCGGCATCGCGGTTGGCATGGCAACCAATATTCCGCCGCACAATATTGCCGAACTTTGCGATGCCTGCTTGCATTTGATCAAAACACCAGACGCCCGAGACGATACGCTTTTGACCTATGTCAAAGGCCCCGATTTCCCCACCGGTGGCGTGATCGTGGAAACCCCGGAATCGATGGCGCAAGCCTATCGTAGCGGCCGCGGTTCGTTTCGTTTGCGGTGCAAATGGCATGTCGAAGATCTGGGCCGCGGGCAATGGCAAATCGTGATAACGGAAATTCCGTTTCAAGTTCAAAAATCCAAATTAATCGAAAAAATCGCTGAATTAATCCAGCTGAAAAAACTGCCAATTCTGGGTGATGTGCGCGATGAAAGCGCAGAAGATATCCGCCTCATCATCGAGCCAAGGTCGAAAAACGTCGATCCGGATATGTTGATGGGTATGATGTATCGCAACTCGGATCTGGAAATTCGCTTTGCGATGAACATGAATGTCTTGATCGATGGGCTGACACCAAAAGTTTGCAGCATGAAAGAGGTGTTGCGGGCCTTTTTGGATCACCGCCAAGAGGTGCTTTTGCGCCGTAGCAAATACCGAATTGATAAAATAGATCACCGGTTGGAAGTTTTAAACGGCTTGATCATCGCATTTTTGAATCTGGATCGGGTGATCGATATTATCCGCTATGATGAGGATCCAAAAGCCGCGCTGATGGCCGAAATCTGGGATCCCTCAAAGCCCCGCGCCACCTCTGAGGCCGATTATCGTGGTCCAAATCTTGAACAAACTGGCAGCCTCAGCGAAGTTCAAGCAGAGGCAATCTTGAATATGCGCCTTCGCTCGTTACGGCGCTTGGAAGAGGTGCAATTGGTGAATGAGCGCGAGGCATTGACCCTCGAGCGTGCGGGCTTGCAGGCCCTGCTGGATGATACGGCGCTGCAATGGGCGAAAGTGTCCGAAGAAATCAAAGCCACAAAAAAACAATTCGGCAAAGACTATGCTGGTGGCGCGCGGCGTACGGTTTTTTCAGAAGCACAAGAAGTTGAGGATGTGCCGATCGAAGCGATGATCGATCGCGAGCCAATCACTGTTGTCTGCAGCAAAATGGGCTGGATCCGCGCGATGACCGGGCATATCGACCTTGCCCGCGAGCTTAAATTCAAGGATGGCGACGAAAGCGCCTTTATATTCCACGCCGAAACCACCGATAGGCTTTTGGTCTTTGCCAGCAACGGCCGCTTCTACACAATCTCGGCCGCCAATCTGCCCGGAGGGCGAGGTATGGGCGAGCCCCTACGCTTGATGATAGACTTGCCCAATGACTGCGAAATACTGGATATTTTAATTCATAAACCCGGGCGCCGATTGTTGGTGGCCTCCTCGGCAGGGGATGGGTTTATTGTACCAGAAGACGAAATCATCGCCCAAACGCGCAGCGGCAGACAAGTGCTGAACGTCCGCGGCGATATCAAGGCAAAGACCTGCTTGCCGATTGCAGGGGATCACGTCGCGGTTGTGGGTGAAAATCGAAAAGTCTTGGTATTTTCGATTGAAGAGCTTCCCGAAATGAACCGCGGCAAAGGCGTGCGGCTGCAAAAATATAAAGATGGTGGCCTGTCAGACGTTACCACCTTTGATTTGGCCGCGGGTCTCAGCTGGCTAGATCCGGCAGGGCGCACGCGCACCGAAACGGATCTGCTGGAATGGACCTCAAAACGGGCCAGCGCGGGCCGCATGGCACCGCGCGGATTCCCGCGCGACAACCGCTTTACAAAACCGCCCGCGTCAAACGATTAAAAGCGCGCGGAAATCATTCACATTGGTGCCTGTCGGCCCTGGCGAAAATAATTCACCCAAGGCCTCAAAAGCGCTGAACGCATCATTATTGGCAAGCGAGGCCCTTGGCTGAAGGCCCAGTTTGTAAAGCCGTACCAACGTATCCGGGCCAATAAAGGCCCCAGCATTGCTTTCAGAACCATCAATACCATCAGTGTCGGCGGCAAAGCCGTAGACGCCTGCCATCCCATCAAGCGCAATGGCCAAAGCCAAAAGAAACTCTGTATTGCGCCCGCCGCGCCCATTGCCCTTTAACGTGACGGTGGTTTCCCCGCCTGACAACAATAACACAGGTTTGCGAAACGGCCGATCGCGCAGCGCAATTTCACGTGCCATGGCCGCATGCATGCGGGCAATATCCGCCGCCTCGCCCTCAATCGCGTCAGACAGAATCATCGCGGGTATGCCCAGCGCACTGGCGCGCTGCGCCGCCGCTTCCAGCGATAAGCGCGCAGATCCAATCAACCGCGCATCACGCCCTTTAAATACGGGATCATCTGGCAAAGGGGCCTGCGCTGTGGCAATCGCGTCACGCATGCGCTTTGGTAAATCAAGGCGATAATTATCAATTGCCGCCAAGGCCTCTGCGGCCCCGCGTTGATCGGGAAGGGTTGGCCCAGAAGCCACTTGCGCCAGATCATCGCCCGGAATATCGGATAATACCAAAGACAGAACCGGCGCTGGATAAGCCGCCGCCGCAAGCCGCCCGCCTTTGATTTTGCTGAATTGTTTGCGCACCGCGTTCATCGAAGAAATGGGCGCCCCCGAGGCCAATAAAGCTGCGTTCAAACCCTGTTCATCGACCAGGGTGAACCCCTCGGGTGGGCAAGGCAACAATGAGGATCCTCCGCCGCAGATCAACGCCACCACCAAATCATCCGGCGTCAAACCCGCAACCGCATCCAGCAGCGCGGCGCTGGCCCGCTCGCCCGCGGCATCCGGCACAGGATGTGCAGCCTCCAAAACCGTGATCGACTGACAGGGGGTGGCGTATCCATATCGGGTCACGATAACGCCGGTGACCGGGGCCTCATAAAGCTCTTCAAAGGCAGCGGCCAATTGCGCGGCGCCTTTTCCAGCCCCCACCACAACCGTTCGGCCTTTCGGCGGACTCGGCAAATGATGTTTCAGCACCGATTTGGCATCCGCAGCATCTACCGCCACCCCAAACAGCGTTTCAAACAGGTTTTTTGGATCTTGTATCATGCTTATTTGCTAGCCCGAAGGCAGCACAGGGTAAAGAAAGAAAGGCAAAATAAATTTTAAGCGCAAATCCCAGCGCCAATCCACCTTAGCCTCGCCATGAAAAGACCGCTCAAACGGGGCGATGGTTAAAAACTTTTTTGCATCAAAAATCCGCATATTATGGTTTTGTTGACTCGATTCGGAGCCAGCCTTGGGATCTAAACTTCCAAAATTTCAATTTTGGACCTAAAATCAGTTATCAACTGGCCCTATCGAAAGCCTAAGAATTAGGCTGAATGAACCAAAGAGAAAACAAAGTCCGCCGAGCGATCGGGCGCATATAGAACAAGGAGACGTCAAATGGACGGAGCGCTTTACGATAACGATATTTCCCATGTGGTCGAAGCTGACCGCGCCCATGTCTGGCATCACCTTATCCAGCACAAACCTTTTGAAACCAATGACCCCCGGATTATTGTCGAAGGCAAAGGCATGAAGGTTTGGGATCAAAACGGAAAAGAACATATTGACGGTGTCTCTGGCGGCGTCTGGACGGTTAATGTCGGCTATGGGCGCGAAAGCATCGCCAACGCGGTGCGCGACCAATTGATCAAGCTTAACTATTTTGCTGGCTCTGCGGGGTCGATTCCTGGGGCGCTGTTCTCGGAAAAACTGATTAGCAAAATGCCAGGTATGAGCCGGGTTTATTATTGCAACTCTGGATCTGAGGCGAATGAAAAAGCCTTTAAAATGGTGCGCCAGATCGCACATAAGCGCTATGGCGGCAAAAAACATAAAATCTTGTATCGTGACCGCGATTATCACGGCACCACCATCGCAACGCTGTCCGCCGGTGGCCAAGATGAGCGCAACGCCCAATACGGACCCTTTGCGCCTGGATTCATCCGGGTTCCCCATTGCTTGGAATACCGCGCCCAGTGGGATCTGACAGGCGAGGCCTACGGCAAACGCGCCGCTGACGCGATTGAGGAGGTGATTTTGGCAGAAGGACCTGAAACCGTTGGCGCCTTATGCCTTGAGCCCGTGACGGCTGGCGGCGGTATTATCACCCCCCCGGAAGGCTATTGGGAACGCGTGCAAGAAATATGCACAAAATATGATATTTTGCTGCATATTGATGAAGTTGTATGCGGCATCGGGCGCACCGGCACCTGGTTCGGGTATCAAAATTATGGGATCAAACCCGACATGGTTACGATGGCAAAAGGCGTGGCCTCGGGATATGCCGCAATCGCCTGCATGGTCACCACCGAAGCCGTTTTCGATATGTTCAAAGATGACGCCGGCGATAAGATGAATTATTTCCGCGATATTTCAACCTTTGGCGGCTGTACCGCCGGCCCGGCTGCGGCGATCGAAAATATGCGGATCATCGAAGATGAAGGGCTGCTCGACAATACGCTGGCGATGGGCGCGCATATGATCGAAAACCTAAATGCGTTGGCCGAAAAACATCCTGTGATCGGTGATGTGCGCGGTAAAGGGCTGTTCTGCGGCGCCGAACTGGTAGCCGACCGCGCCAGCAAAGAACCTGCTGATGAGAAGAAAGTACAGGCTGTTGTAGCCGATTGTATGGCCCAAGGCGTGATCATCGGAGCCACCAACCGGTCTTTGCCGGGCTTTAACAACTCGCTGTGTTTCAGTCCTGCGCTCATCGCCACAAAAGACGATATCAACCACATCACCGAGGCGGTTGATCAAGCGCTGGGGCGCGTGTTCGCAAGCTAAGCCAGCCCCAAAAGCCATTCTCTTGCCCCAAGTAAGGGGCAAGAGGCGCGCCATTGGGCCCGTATTTAGGCCAACCGAAATGCCCCCCATACCTTTTATGCACAGTATGAAAGCGCAGTATTCTGCGTTTACCTTTCTGAAAAAAACAGTCTAAACTGGACTTATGTCCATCCCAATAGAAACTTTCTTTTTAGATCCAGACGCCGAGGGCACGCTGCAGGGCCGCATTCAACAAATGATCGCGGAAGGCATCCTATCGGGGCGATTTCAGAAAAATGAAAAATTGCCATCAACGCGGCGCCTTGCGACGCATTTGGGCATAAGCCGCATTACCGTTACATTGGCCTATACCGAATTACTGGCCAATGAATACCTGACCTCGAAAGGACGCTCAGGATATTATGTGTCCCCCGAGGCGCCCGAACCGCCCCAGTTTAAACCGCTGCCTAAATCGGAAGAAAAGGTGGATTGGACACGCGCCATCGCCAAGCATTACTCGGAAACATCCACTTTTGAAAAACCCGAAGATTGGGCGCGCTATAAATTTCCCTTCATTTATGGCCAAACCGATCCCTCGCTTTTTGATCACGCAAATTGGCGCGCCTGCGCAATGAAAGCGCTTGGAGCGAAAGACTTCCCATCTTTAACCGCCGATTACTTTGATCGCGATGATCCCGAGCTTATTGAATTTATCGCCCGGCAAACCTTGCCCCGACGTGGGATTATTGCAGCTCCAGACGAAATTTTAGTCACCTTGGGCGCGCAAAATGCTTTATGGCTTTCAACCCAAGTGTTGCTCAACCAGCGCCGCAAAGCCGTGATCGAAAACCCTTGTTACCCGGCCTTGCGCGATATTCTGTACCAGTCGCGCTGCCATATTACCGCGGTGGATGTGGATGATTATGGCCTGCCCCCGCATCGGATCCCAAATGACAGCTCGGTTATATTCACTACCCCAAGCCACCAATGTCCGACAACGGCCACCATGCCATTGCAACGCCGCAAAGCCCTATTGTCCAAAGCGCAAGCCTTAGATGCTTTAATCATCGAGGATGATTACGAATTCGAAATGTCGTTTTTGACGCCGCCATCTCCAGCCTTGAAATCATTGGATGAAGATGGCCGTGTTATTTACGTTGGGTCCTTCTCCAAATCGCTTTTTCCTGGGCTACGGCTTGGATATTTGGTCGGATCTGCGGCTTTTATCCGCGAAGCGCGGGCGCTGCGTGCCAGCGTTCTGCGCCACCCCCCGGGTCATATTCAAAGAACCGCGGCCTATTTTCTGCGCCTTGGCCATTATGATGCGCTGATCAAACGCATGGGAAAAACATATTTACAGCGCAGCAAAATGATGGAGCAAGCAATCGCAGACCATGGCCTTGAAATTGCCGGGAAAGGCATGCATGGCGGCTCTTCTTTCTGGATGCGCGCGCCAAATGGATGTGACACCACTGAATTGGCCTTTACGCTCAGAAAGCAAAGCGTCTTGATCGAACCAGGGCAAGCTTTTTTTAACGATAGCGCTCCACCCAAAAACTATTATCGTTTGGCGTTTTCTTCAATTCCCGCGGATAAAATTAACGCGGGTATCGCAGGAATAGCCGCGATCCTGCGCTAATCTGGACCTATTTCGTGCGCCAAACTGGCCCTAACAGTCACGACGACGCCTTTGTAAACAGGCGATGCAAATTATGGCTATGATGCCAGATTCGAAATCGTTCCCTCAGGAGACCCAGCAAGATGAAAATGACAACCGAAGAAGCCTTTGTAAAAACCCTACAAATGCACGGCATAGAGCACGCATTTGGTATTATCGGCTCGGCCTTCATGCCCATTTCGGATATTTTCCCCCAAGCAGGTATTTCTTTCTGGGATTGTGCTCACGAAGGCTCAGGCGGCATGATGGCGGATGGCTACACCCGCGCCTCTGGCAAAATGTCGATGATGATCGCGCAAAATGGCCCCGGTATTACAAATTTCGTAACCGCCGTGAAAACCGCCTATTGGAATCACACGCCTTTGCTTTTGGTAACGCCGCAAGCCGCCAATAAAACCATCGGGCAAGGTGGGTTTCAGGAAGTGGAACAGATGGCCCTGTTTGAGGATATGGTGGCCTATCAAGAAGAAGTACGCGATGCCAGCCGCGTGGCAGAAGTTCTAAACCGGGTGATATTGAACGCCAAGCGCGCCTCTGCACCGGCGCAAATCAATATGCCGCGCGATTTCTGGACGCAAGTGATTGATATTGATCTGCCCGAAATCGTAAGCTTTGAACGACCCAATGGCGGCAGCGATGCCATCGCACAGGCAGCAGCGCTTCTGGATTCAGCCACGTTTCCGGTGATTTTAAACGGTGCAGGGGTGATTTTGGCAGATGGGATTGAGGCAAGCAAAAAGCTTGCCGAGCGCCTTGATGCACCCGTTTGCGTGGGTTATCAGCATAATGACGCCTTCCCCGGCTCGCACCCTCTTTTCGCGGGCCCGCTGGGGTATAACGGATCAAAAGCCGCGATGGAGCTGATTTCAAAAGCGGATGTTGTTTTATGCCTTGGCACCCGCTTGAACCCGTTTTCCACGCTACCGGGATATGGCATTGATTACTGGCCAAAAGACGCAAAAATCATTCAGGTCGATATCAATGCTGACCGAATCGGATTGACCAAAAAAGTCAGTGTTGGAATTATTGGCGATGCGAAAAAAGTTGCCGAGGGCATTTTTGAACAACTTTCGCGATCGGCCGGGGATGCAGGGCGCAGCGAACGCAAAGCCACCATTGCACAAACCAAATCTGCTTGGGCGCAACAACTTTCGAGCATGGATCACGAAGAAGATGATCCCGGCACCACATGGAACCAGCGCGCGCGCGCTGCCAAGCCCGATTGGATGAGCCCCCGCATGGCCTGGCGTGCAATCCAAAGCGCTCTGCCCAAAGATGCTG
>Ga0181574_10003937_pt1 | contig 13011 bp, 10 predicted proteins | sample 101ome_24_FD_145600 | JGI IMG/M metagenome (GOLD analysis project Ga0181574, IMG submission 145600) | Coastal salt marsh microbial communities from the Groves Creek Marsh, Skidaway Island, Georgia - 101410AT metaG (spades assembly) | ecosystem: Environmental > Aquatic > Marine > Intertidal zone... | reverse complement strand
CCCCCCCCCCCCGCCCCCCCCCCCCCGCCAGGGGGGGGCCCCCCCCCCCCTTTCTTTCTCCCCCCCCCCCCCCCAGGATGTCCTCCTCCCACGCCACCGCATCAGCCTCGCATCCTACTGTGGGCATCAGCCGCTTGACGGCGTGACGCAGCGGGGGCGGATCCGCGGGGCTCCACCGAGGCCCGGGGGCGCAGAGGGTGCTCGTCTGCGTCTGCCAGTCGAGCAGCGTGATGTCCCACTCCTGAAAGGCTGCGGGTACGTAAAAGGGGTCAAGAGGGACGGGAACACCGCCGGGGCTAAAGGTGCACAGGCAGCCTTCCCATTCGCCCGACACTGCCGCTGCAATTTTGGGGTCGGGGGGGGGGGGGTTGGGGGGGGTTAGTCGAGGCGCGGGGGGTTCAAGGCTGAGGGTTGGGGGACTGGGCGGATGGCGCAGGCCTGGGCCGCCAAGGGCCGACGGGCCGAAGTCCCTGTCTTCCGTGTCTTCCGCAGACGCGGCGGTCGGCGCGGGCCCCGGCAGCCCGGGGCTGACGGGCTGGGGCCTTGCACGCCGTTCTCCGCTGGCAGACGTGCCAGTTGGCGCGGGCCCGTGGGGGCGGCCGCAGGCCGTCGCAGGCAGCTGGCCAGCAGCGGGAGCCGGGGCCGACGTGCCGGGACCTGCAGCTGTCCAGCGTCTTCTGGGAGGCCGCCGGCGGTGCTCTGCCGCGCCCTGCACGGGGGGGGCGACGGCCGTCCCCGCTGCCTGCGTGGGCCGCAGTTGACCACGGCCTCGGCCTTGGCCAGCCGCTTATTCCGGATACAGGAGGTTACAAGACTCCACCTATAGTATGTCGTACAAGATAAAAGTCGCGTCTGCGGTGTCGGCGATGGCCGAGCGACGCAGTGCGAGCTGCGCGGGCCGACCTCAGCCGCGTCGACACTGAGCTGTGCGGGCGTGTCTCGCCTGCGATCGCCTCCGCTCGCTCTTCGTCCGTCTGGAAGGCCACCGAGTCGAAACTGTGCTCTCTTTCCGATGCCGCGTTCGCTGCATGGCTCTGGCGGAGTCGAGATCGAAAGCCCCCACCGTGACGGCCAAACGACCTCGCCGCAGCGGGGCCGTCTGGCTGTCTCGGCCGTGACATAGTGGGGACGAGCGCCGTCGCCGGCGGCGCGAGCGGCGACACTAGCAGTGGCATTTCGAGAAGCGGGGCCCGGCGCGGCCCCGACCTGGTGGTGACTTGCCATGGGGGCAAAGCGAGGCAGGGAGGAGGGCGTCGGAGCCGAGGGCTGTCACCGTCTTCCCCGTCCCGGCGGTCTCCCGCTCGTCAGGGTTCTCCTTCGTCGCCCCCCCCCCCCCCCCCCCCCCCCCCCCCCCCCCCCCCCCGCCCCCCCCCCCCCCGACAACCCCCCCCAGTCCCGTTACAGGAATGCCACGGCGGCCGCCGCCGTCGCCAGGCTCAATCCCACGACCGCCGCGCTTCCCCGCCCGATCGTCTCCTTCTCCAGGATGGAGTCGTGCCGGTTTTGCTGCCCCAGGCGGGCGTGGTCCCAGGCGAGGTGCCGCACCCCCCCCCAAAAGTGGTAGGAGAGGGGGAGGGCGAGGGCTCCCTTGAACGCGGGGGCGACCCACGCGGTGGAAGCTGCAGCGTCGACCACGGCGGGGAGGTCGCCGGTGGCCGCGAGGGCCCCGACGGCGGCCCAGCCCCCGGTCAACGCGACGCCCGTGACGCGGTTGACGATGGAGGTGAGGGCCTGCGGTTGCGGGGAGAGAGAACGGAGCGGTGAGAGGTGGAAAGAGATGAGAAGCGTCCTCATCACACGAGGGGGGCTGGCGAGGGGGGGGGACGCGGCATCGAACGGAGGCCGGGGGGGCGGGGGCGCGGGACCAGCGCCTGCAGAGGCATCGACAGCGGCAGCGGCAGCGATGCCCCCCCCCCCCCGGCGCCCCCCCCCGGCGCCCCCCCCCGGCTCGCCGTCACGGGAAACCGATAGTGGGGCTTGACGGCACTACCTAGGGCCGTGACGTCGGGGGAGAGGGGACGGGTCCTCACTCTTTCTTGGTGGTCACTGCGGGAGTGGCAGGGGCCCGGGGGCGAGTTGGGGTGTGAGGATGGACGGGGGACGAGGACAGATGGACAAAAGACGGACGCCCGATCCATCCATCCCCGCGTGGTCACGCTGCCGTGGTGGAGAGAGCGGCCGCCCGGCGGGGACGAGCGGGCGACCGGGTGACGGTCGTGCGCCGACCTCTGCAAGCCCCCCTGCCGCTTGCCGCCCGCACCCCCCACTCGCCTCGGCACGCCCAGGAACTCGGTGCCCGGGGAGTAAGGCGACTTGAGGCCCCAAAGGGGGGGGACTCCGCCCCCAATCCGGCGGCAACGGTCGGCCCCGGTCGGGGAGGGAGGTCTGCTCCTGTGGGAGGGGGATGGGGGAGGAGAGACGACGGGGTCAGGTCGGTCGGATGCAGGGCAGATCCGTAGCCGCCGGGGCGTCCGCGACGGCTTCGGCGCTCCCGGCGCCCCCGGCGCCCGCGCCGAGGCGACGGACGCTGCGCCGGCGTGGCGTCGCGCGGCCTGGTCGGCGCCGATGATGGCGAGGCTCTTCTTCCGATTTACGGAGGCAGAGCGTGGATCTCGCGTTCCCCACACCCAATATTGCCCATTAACTCGCCCTATAACGTGGTTGCTGGCCCCGAAAATGGCCATGTAGCGCAAAGAGGACGACGTCGACGCGCCGGCGACCTCGCAGCTGGCCCCGACTAGGCTCGCGGCGCTTCGGCGGAGGCTCGACGCCATACCGAGATCTGAAGATGACGGTGATGAGGAAACCGCCTATCTGCTGGCTCCCCGTGGAGCAGAGGCGGCGCATCGGTGGGGGAGCGCCGAGCCAGAGACCCGTCGAGACCGGCCGGCCGCTGCGAGGTCCGCGACCTCGCATCGCATGCCAGTTCGTCGCGAGCCCGCGTCGTCCTCCCTCATCACCATGCTGAGGACCGCCCAGCGCGGAAGGACCGGCCTGGCCGGCGTGTCGAACGCCGTGGCCGGCTCCTGCTCGCTCGCGCCAGTCGTTGGCTCCGTGGAGGCGGCTGCGTCAACGTCGGGCCAGCAGAGGTTCGCAGGAGGGCTGGAAGCGGGCGAGTCGCGGCGGGAGAGGGTAAAGAGGGCGAGAATGGCTTCGCGTCTTGCCTTTGATGAGTTTATCGGCCCTTTCTCTCGAACGACTGACCCCGGAACGGCGGACGTCGCTGCCTGGGCCCGTGCCGATGGGAGCTGCGCCCAGCGGACGCGGGGATGTCGCGTCCGTCGGCCGGCCGGCACCGCTGCCCCCCGTGGCTTCTCCGGCCAGTCTTCGCGCCTCTCGTCTCGCGCTGCTCGAAATTTTCTTGTGAAGTGGCGATGGGGAGGCATCGCGCGCCGTGAAGAGCCACGAGGGCGCGCCGATCCATGCCTGCGGTCGGCAGCGCTGTCGGCTGACGCACGCCAGGCCGTCCCGGGTTGGACGATGACGGCCCATGGGGAGCGGAGACGCGGGGACATAGGCCTCGCCCGGCGAGGCCACCGGCATCGCTTCCGGCGTCGACTTATTCGGCCGTCGTCGTTCTGTCCCCTGCTCAGCAGCGTGACGGGAGAACCCTCCTGCCGCTGCATCAGTGGGTCGGAACGTGCACGCGTCCGGCAGGATTGGCCCGGCTCTGGCCGCGTCTGTCCTTCGGTTGGAGCGGGGAAAGTCCGTGGCCGTCTATCCTCGACTGAGAGTGGATCGCCAGGGACGCTCCCATCAATGGCTCGACGCATGGTCCCGGTCGACCTGACGGACGGTGGCACATGGCCTCCGGGCCACGGCCGAGCCCGCCTCGACCGTGCCCCGAGGTCAAGCGCCGCCTGGCGCCGCAAAGACGTCCACCTGTTATCTCGCCCGATCCTTCCGCCCGATTCGTACGCCCACGACCCACGCCCCCCTCCTAACATCCACCCCCAACAGTTAAAAACCGCATGAAGACGGTGAAGAACATCAAGAAGATCACGTCGGCGATGAAATTAGTTGCGGCGTCCAAGCTGCGGCGCGCCGAGGCGGACATGCGTCAGTCGCGTCACCTTGTGGCGCCCCTGGTGGCCATGATCCCTGACGAGCCCGGCGCGTCCACTGCGTCGGCCGTGACGGTGCCCGTTACTTCCGACCGCGGCCTGTGCGGTGGGATCAACAGCGGCATTGCCCGTGCCGCCCGGGCGACGCACCTCGCGGCGGTCGACTCCATCGCGCCTGCCGACGCTTCCGTGGCCGACTCGGACGCCGCCTCGGCCGCTTCTGCTGAGGAAGACTCCTCCGCCTCGGTCCCTGGCGCCCGTTTCCTCATTGTGGGCGAGAAGGGCCGCGCCCTCCTCCAGCGCGGCAACGCCCAGGACTTTCTCGGGGTCGTGTCGGAGACGGCCAAGACTCGGCTTACCTTTGCGACGGCCAGCGAGATCGCCGCCCAGGTCTGCACCACTCGCCCTGCTGCCGTCCGCGTTCTCTTTAACAAGTTTGAAACCGCCATTTCTTACCAACCGACTGTGGCCACGGCCCTCGCTGGCCCCCAGCTCCTTGCCGCGCTGGGCAGGGCAGGTGCCGTTGACGGCTACCTTTGGGAGGGACCCCCCGGCGACGACGAGGCGTCTGTCGCCGACGACCTGGCTGAGTTCCACCTCGCGGCCACCCTGTACAACGCTCTTCTCGAGAACTCTGCATCGGAGAATGCCAGTCGCATGCAGGCCATGGAGAGCTCGACCAAGAATGCTTCCGAGATGATCGACAAGCTGTCCATCACGTACAATCGGGCGCGGCAGGCCAGCATCACCACGGAACTCATCGAAATCATCTCTGGCGCTAGCGCGCTGGAGGGATGAGGGGATATGTCGTGGGGTGGTGGCGGTCAAGGGGGTCTTGCCTGGCCGACAGACTGTCCCGTGGCCCTTCTCGCTTGTCATCTTTGCGGCGCTGGTCGGCCCCTCCTTTCCCGCAGCCCCCTCCCCCCAGTGTGTGCGTACATCGCCGCCCGGCTCGCGCCGATCCCACCCCCCCGCCCCGGTTGCCGTTCGCCCAGACCCAGAGGTGGACCTGGACGTCGGACGCTGTGGGTCGTCTGCGGGGGGGGCGTCCTCGCAGCAGGTCGTTTGATGGAGCGCTGCGATGCCGGGAACGAGTCGGACGGGTACGAGGTGGTTGTTAATGGCGAGTTGAAGGGATCTAGATCGTGGTTCGATCAGAATATCGCCTCCTCAAGCAAGGCGTGCGACGCAGGAGCCAGGAGGGTGGGACCTGGACGGGACCCCACCGGGCGCTCCTCCCCGCCGACTCGCGGTTCAGGAGGTCTCAGCACGGTCTCGGCGCGTCGTCTCTGCTGCGTCGTTGAGCCATGCTGTCGGATCGGGTCCGGCGCGCGACTACCGACGCTGCGACGTGCCAGGCCCGCGTCCGGCACGATGCCCTCGAGCTTCTCCGTGCGACTTCGCGGCGCCACCGGCGGTGTCCGGAGACGGCGACTCTCGGGCCGCGTGATCCGCGCCCCACCGCCGCGACTTCGGCAGTGCTTGAGAACGCCAGCCGCCAAAGCGTCGACGCGTCAACGGGCCCGCCGTCGCCGCGCCGCGACCCGCGCTCCCTTCTCGATCGCAGTCTATGACATGGTCGATGCCAACCGCTACCTGTGGTGGATCGGCATGGGCATCCACCACTCGGGCGTTCAAGTCCATGGCAGAGAGTGGGCGTTTGGGGGCGGCAATGACGACGGTTCCGGCATCTGGTGCGCCCAGCCCCGCGTCGCCCCGCCCGGGGTCGTCTTCCGGTCGGCTCATTCGCTCGGTCGGACGCGTATGACGCCAGACGAGGTGACGAGGCTAATGACGGCATTGGGCACCCAACGGGGAGGGTACCGCGCACGCGACTATCACTTGCTCAAGCGGAATTGTAACACGTTCGTGGTCGCCGCGAGCGCTGCGCTGCTGGAGAAAACGCCGGCCCGCGAGCGTCGTCGTCCTCCAGGGTGGATCAACCGGCTGGCGGGGGTGGCGCAGCGGGCGCAGTGCCTTCTGCCACCAGGTCTGGCGCTTGAGGCTACGGTGGCGGCGCCGCCGTGCCCGTCGGACGGAGGTGAGCCGCTGCAATCGGTGGAGGGGCGCGAGAGGGCGCGGCTGCTGGCGCCGCTGCAGGAAGAGCGGGGGTCGGTGGAGACGTCGTGAGACGCACGACCGAAGCATCAAATGAATGAAATGTCGATCCATGCTCACCTCCCCCCCTCGGTTCTTCCGGGCGCTCCCAGCACCAGCCTCCCCCCCTCCCCAAGAAGCCCGGGAGGGCACAGATCCCCCAGCGTCAGTCCCCGCGCCAGGCGCCGCGCCTCGAGGGACGCCCCCCCGCTCCCGCCCCCCCCCGCAGCTGCACGGCCTGCCCCCCCGGGGGTCACAACGTGTTCCCTCACTTCCAGTCGGAGGGGGGAAGTGGGTTCGACTCTTCGACACACCTGCAGGTGGGCCCGCCCCGCCGTCCGCCGGGGGGCGCGGACGACGCGAGGCCAAGAGGACGAGGCGGACACGGCACGTGCCGCATCCGCGGCGTGATTGTCCTCGCCCGTCCTGCCCGCCCATCCACGGCCCCGCGCGAAACGCGCCCCGGCCGCCGTAAGGAGCAGACGGCCCGTCTTGGGGTCCCGGCGCCCGCCCTTGGCCCCAGTTCCAGCACCGGCCGCGGCCCGATCGTCATCCTCGTTGTCCTCTGCCGTGTTGTCGCGCTCCACGTCTGGGTCAGTGGAGCCCGAGTCGACCAGGCCGCCAACGTCGCCCTCAGCTGTCACAGTGGGCCGCTGTCCTCGTCGCAGCACCACATAGCAGAATCTCTCGTCCTGGAAGTCTCGTGGGGGCAGCAGGGAGGAGGACCCGCCACCTCCTCCTTTTCCCCGGGGACCCTTGGTCGCCCGAGTGGCGGGGGGCCGCCGGAAGCGCTGCGTTCCTGCGCACCAGCTCCCGACACCGCCTCCTCCTCCGCCTCCGTTGCGGGCGTCACCCGAGGCAAGGGCCGCGGCCATGGGACATGGGCCATCTCCGGGGCAGGGGGCAACGACGTAGGCACCGCCGCGCCGGCGGGTCGGCGTCGGGTCGGCGGAGGCTGCAGCAATTGCTGTGCCGTCATCGGCCCCGTCCCTCTCCTTCGCCTCTCGCGTCTGAGCAGCCCACTCGGCGTCGGCCCCGTGCGCCCCGTACCGCGCGTCGTACGCGTCGACCAATGCCGTCAGGGCACGATCGACCAGCGCCGGACTCGAATCCACCGCCGCACCCAACGCCAACCCCGACGGCATACCCTCGTTTCCGTCCTCTCCGTTGTTGTCCCTCTCTCCTTCACCCCGCCCATTCTCCCGCGACAGCACCGTCCACCGCGCCTCAGCGACCCGCGCGAATCCAACGGGCGTCCCTGGCTCCACCACGACCAGCAACCCCCCTGGACCAACGCGGCGCCAGGCGTCGACGACAGACCGGCGCCGCTGTTGTCCGCAGGAGACCTCTCCCAGCACGTAGGACAAGGTGACGAGGTCGTAGTCTCCCCCCTCGGGAGATCCTCGGATGCCCTCATTCCCTGGTCCTCCTCTGTCGTTGTTGCTCTTCTTCCCTCTGCCTCTGCCCCGTTTGGGGGGGGGAGAGGGAGGCATTGACAGCCAGATAACGCGAACGGGGTCGGCCGTGACCGAGACCGGCCTGGCGGAGCCGTTTCTCTCGTTATCTGAGGCCAAGGCAGACGCATCCGTCGCGTCGTCGCGCAGGCCCGCGGCCCACGCTCCCTCGGGCCCGCCCGTCTCCAGGCCTCCTGTGGTCCCAGCGGCCTCAGCGTCGCCAAATCGACGGTCGCCCTCAGCACGCGAGATGGGCCGAAGATGGCCCGTCGCCCGGTCGACCCTGTGGGGGTGTGGGGGAGGAGGGGCGTGTTGAGGTCAGGTTGTCCATCTGGCGGAGGGTATCCGCCTGGTGACACCTCTTGTCTCCTCTCCCACCTGCTCGCCCGAGAACGCTCATGCCCGGCTCGTCCATCCAGGCCCCGTCATCAGATTTGAATCCCACATCGCTGTTGTCGCCATCGCCCCCCTTGCGGGCACTCTCTCCGCCGCCACCGCCCTCTTTTCTTTCGCCTCCCTCCAAACCCCCCTCGCGGATTCTCTGCCGTGCCCGCCAAGCCCGGACCCTTCTTGCGTGCACGTCTCGAGCGATGGCCACCATCGAGGCAGAGGGCTCTACCAGCGTTGCCTCCCGGGGACCCCCCCCAAAGGGTGATCCCGGGGGAGAGGGGTCCCCCCAAACGTCCTGCGCCGCCCACAGCGCCGCCCCGGGGCCTGATCCGAGGTCGAGGACACGAGCGGGGACGAAGGGGGGACAGCCTCTCGTGCCAGTCGCACTGGTGACCGCGTCCCCCCCTGAGAGGCGTTCCCGCGTCTCCCGCATCACCCGAACGAGAGCCGCCCACGTGGCGGGGAGGCGCTGAGCAGCGTAAGCGGCGGCCTCGGCATCCGTGTAACGGACTCTTTCTCCCCGGTCAAAGTCGTCCACCCCCCCGTCTTGTCCCTCCCCGACAAATCCCCGTCGGGCCCGAGAGAGGCGTGCCGCCTGGTGGCCACGCCACGTGTCCCGGTCGACGAGCGAGGCGGTGGCAGTCGGGTCCGATAGAGCGTCGGCGTCGGCCCCGAGGTCTATCAGTTCTTCACGAGCCTCGCACTCGGCGGCTTCGAGCCTCTCGCGCAGTGCCGCGGCGCGACCGGGTGCGGAGAGCACCGACGACCGCGACGACGACAGGTTGTCCCGTCTCCGGGCCCCGAACTGTCTGCCACCGGAGTGCCCCTTATCTCGGTCAACAGCTGGGCCGCTGTCGGCCGCGGCGGCGGCCAGGTCGAGTCTTAACAATGCTGGGGACACGGCGCCGCCCCGAATCGACGTACGACTCATCGCCCTCAGTCGACTCTTGAGTGCGACGGCAGCCCGCCCCACTTGCCGTGCCGTGCGGCCCCGCGAGGCCCTGGCCACCGTGGACGCCAGGTCGTCGGGGAGAGTCAACGAGGATAGACGCTGCAGGGCGATCCGGGCCGCCGCGGGGACGGGCAAGGGCTGGGGATGAGTCGGGGTGGGCGGCTGCAGGGATGCAGGGCAGCGGCGGCGGGCGGCGTCTTCCCCGTTGCGGCCCCGTCGGGACCCCCAGAGACCGCGGGATGACGGGGATGAGCTTCCCGGACCCGGACCGGCTTCTTCGAGATCACTCGTCGCATCTGGATTGCCCGGCAAGCCGCGAGCGGTTGTCGTTGCGATGCCGCGTCGCGCCGCGCCGCCTGCGCCGGCCGCTTGTGTCGCGGTGGCAGCCGCCGCTCTGGCGAAAATGATGGGGCTAGCCACGCCCCCCGTGCGGCCCTCGGAGACGACTCTGAGGAGCTTTCGCCCCAGAGCAGCTGACATCGGGGTGGGGGGGCTGGCCCGAGACGGGGGGGGGACAGGGGAAGAGGAAGTCGACCGAGGCGCCGTGCTCTGTGATCTCCGCCGTTCACACAACTCGCGTCAGCCGCCCCGGTAGCAGATTTTTCCGCCAACAATCTTCCACAACCCGTTCTTCCGCACCAGTTGGTACTGCGCCGTGTAAGTAGAACGGTAGTGGTCGACCGCCTGCCCCCGCTCGACCATGCGCGCCGCCTCGTCTTGCGTCGCCTCGACGACAGCCCGCTGCCCGTCGGCGCTCACGTCCACGGCGTCGATGGTGAGGCTTCCCACGGAATAGGCCCAGTGCCACCCGTGCGACTTGACGTCGAGGGCCCGCGTGCGCCACTGCTGGAGCATCCTGCCGTCGAGAATCTCGTTGAGTCGACCGACCTCGTGGGCGGGGCCTAGGGCCGACGCCTTGACCTCTTGCCAGTGCCGGACGAGCCGTTCCGCCACGCGCGTCGTCATCTCGGCCGAAGCTGCCTCGGGGGGCACGCGGGCGGGGCGGCCCGTCTCTCGAACGGTGACGCGGGCAGGCAAAGAGAGAAGAGGGCCGTCGACAAAGTGGAGCAGGGCGTCCGGAGCGGGGGCGAGACGGCCCCGGGCGAGGCCAAGGTAGGCCGCGGCGGCCACCGCCAAAGCAGCGACTAGCCGCACAGCGGCGCCGGGCTCGGCGACGGTCCGGCGCGCCCGGCGGCCGACTCTGCCGCCGCCACTGAAGAAGGCCTGGGGGGCAACGGATCCCCAGGCGTCGTCACCGCCGCGAGCGCGAGCATCAAAGTCGTCTCCTCTGCTGTCGCCTGCGCCGTCGCTGTAGCCCCAGTCATCCTCGTCGGCGCGTTCGCCACCGTCCAAGGCGCCTGCAGCGCGTCGACGGAGACCCATCCCGCGACGCCTCCGCGCCTCTGCGAGCTCGTCGTTGGCGCCTCTGAAGTGGCCCGGGAGCAACTCTCGCGCGGCCCGCACCCCAGCGGCCACCAGCCCCGCAGCCCCCGTGACGGGCGCAAGCACCACGGCCCCCGCCGCGCCCGCTGCGCCCACTGCCGCCCCTGCTGCCGCTGCCCCTGCGCCGCTCGCTGCCCTCACGAGCCCTCCCAAGCCGGGCACAGAGCCGATTAACCTTCCCAGCCCCTTGCGTTCCAGCAAAGCAAGGCCGTCGGCCACGGCGGGGTCCTCGAACCAGTCCATTAACTGGAAGGAAGCCCCACTCAGCTCCGGGTACGCTGGCACGAGCGCGTCGTTGACCCATCTTTCCACGAGCACGCAGCACCCCATCAGGTCGTCTCCCAACCGATCGGCGGAGGCGCCACTCTGGCTGCGCACGAAGGCGACGACATTGGCGTCGGGGCGGGCGCGGCTCGCGATGGTGGATTGAGTCGCGTCGGATGGGTCGGCGAGGCCGAGCCACGCGAGGGCGGATTCTGACCGGCCGACCAAGAGGTCGCAAACGGCCAGCTCGACGAGCACTGTGTCGCGTCTTCCCCCTCTTCCACCCCCGCGCCCTCCAGCCCAGACGGGCAACGCGTCCGATGCCCGCTCAAGCGCCCGACCGGCGCCCTCGGCCATGCGCGCCGCCGCCCGCGCTGAAGTCGCCGCCACGCGGACCAAGGGGTTCCTGCTCCGGACGCCGTCGGCCTCATCGCCCCATCCGTCGTTCCCGCCCGTGAACCGGGGCGGCTCGGGGAGGGCGCGGCCGGCGCCGACGTCGGAGGCGGCAACCGCAATGAGCAATTTTCGCGCTTCAGGCACGAGGTCAGGCCGCGCTTCGCTCAAAGCGGTGCCCAGCAACGCCAACGCATGATCGTACGCGTCTTCCGCCCCTTGCGCCCCTTTCGGAGCGAGGCTCTGCGCCTCGACCACCTCGGCGGCAGTCAGCTTCCCCGCCACGCTCGACAGCAGCCGCGCACGGTCCGCGCGCGGGCAAGCCGCGTCGGGGGCGAGCTCCCGGCCCCAGATCAGTCGACCCAAGACCTCAGACCCGCCCCGACGCGCCGGATCGTCTAGTGGAAGCGCGGCGCACGCCGACACGTACTCGGGCGCCATCCCCTGCAGGGCCTCGGCGACGTCAAGTCGCAAATCGAGAGAAGGCGCCCGGAACTTGGACAGGGCGGTAGTGGCCATAAGGAGCTCTTCGTACGCGTCCGGAACGCTGCCCGCCCCGGCGAATCCGGCGGCGAGGTCGCAATGAGCCAATGCGACGGCCGTGGCAACATCGCCGGCGACGGAAGCGGACAGGGCACCAGAGCGGAGGAGGTCGGCCCCAACATCGAGGGCGGCCTGGGGGAGGAGGGAGGTAGGGGAGGGTGGGTGGGAGGGGAAATGAGGGAGGGCAGAAAGAGAAAGGGAAAGAGAAAGAGAGTGAGGGGAGGCAGAGAAACAGAGAAGGAGAGAAAGAGAGAGAGTCCCCCCTCGCCTCCAAGTCCCCTGTCTCGTGAAGAAGCACGAGGGCCCCCGCCACGCGGTCGGCCGGCAGGTCGATCGGGGGCGGCCCAGCCCTCCCGTCTCCGAGCGCCGCGTCGTATCTAGCCTTCAGATCGGCGTCCGACAGCACGTCCCGCGCCTCCTGAAGGAGGTCCGCCCGGGCCCGCATCGCCCGAGGGCTGTAGCCAGCGTCGATGGGGTTGGCCAGCGCGGCCTCGCATCCGCGCTGGACGGCGTCGGGGCTGGAGAGGCGACTGACGCCGAGGACGGCGTAGTAGTCGAGGGGTACGGGGACAACGTCGCGGGGGCCGAGAGGGCGGTTTTTGCCGGCACGGGCGACAGTCGGGGCGAGCCCGGCGGGGCCGCGGCGGGAGACCTGGGGGGAAACGGAGGGATCGGGGAGTTTAGGTGGGTGGAATCGACATGAGCGAACGACCATCACAAGTAAGACTCCTTTGGAGCCCACCGATCGCGGGAATGGCGCGGCGAGCGCTCGCAAAGGCGCGGCCGAGGGGAGGGACGGACGTCGTCGGTTTCCTGGTTTCTCGCCTTCGCAAAGGAGTTGTAGGCCCGGCCTGTCGACGATCCCGCATTTTCGCTCAGTGCGCGCGAGCTGCGAGCCGCCGGAACGACGGCGACGAGGCCGCGAGGGCAGAGACGCGCCGACGACGCCGAGGGCGACGCCGTGAGGGCGCCCTCGGTCGGCGCCTTAGCAGTGCGGGACCACACGGCGGCCGCGCGCATCGTGCGCAGCGGCGGGCTCACCTGATAGGAGGGCGAGGGGGGTCTAGATTCTGGCCGGGGGCGGACGTCTCGGATGACCCCCAGCGGGGACTTCCCTTCGATCCCTCCATCCCAGTGGCCCTCGCGTGTCCAAGAAGGCCAAAGACCAACGGCGCGACTGACTGCGAGGGTCGGGTCGGCGTGGGGGCGTCACCCGTGCCCGGGGCAGTACAGGCCGACGCGTCCCTTCCCGAGTTGGTCCAACGCGACAGCTAGCCCTCGGCAACGCGATCAAACGCGGACTTCGACTGGCGTGACCGAGTCCGCAACTTCCCCTTTGCTCCCCTCGATCGATCAACCTTGCGCCGAGCCCACGGCGCTTGCCTCGTGACGTTCACCTCGCCCCGCGCGG
>Ga0181574_10003931_pt1 | contig 13024 bp, 23 predicted proteins | sample 101ome_24_FD_145600 | JGI IMG/M metagenome (GOLD analysis project Ga0181574, IMG submission 145600) | Coastal salt marsh microbial communities from the Groves Creek Marsh, Skidaway Island, Georgia - 101410AT metaG (spades assembly) | ecosystem: Environmental > Aquatic > Marine > Intertidal zone... | reverse complement strand
AATGGCGATTGCACTTTAATAGGAAACAACGATGGCACAAAACTTTAGAAGATATCACCTCAATGCCGTGGGCGTTTCTGCGGCTGACATACCTGTCGCTAGTAACTTTCCAACTGGATACCACACGATCATCAGTATCCGGCTGGCTAACGTAACTAGCAACATGATCATGGCATCCGCCTACATCAACAATGGTACAGACGACATTTCGTTGATCGTCAACGCACCTATACCAGCTGGAAGTAGCCTTGAGCTAATCGATGGCGGCTCAAAGATTGTTGTCACAGACTCAGACAGACTGTGGGTGCAGTCAGACACAGCATCATCAATGGATGTTCATTGTTCTATCGTTGAAGAAATCAGTTCATAGGGGTAGCAGATGGGACACATAGGAAACACAGTCCAGACTGCCTTTACCTCGTTTGACAAGCAGACAATCACTGGCACTGGCGGCACCACATACACACTGACGCATAGTGTTGCTAACGAACGTGAGATCGAAGTCTTTGTAAACAATGTGCGGCAGGAACCGTCAGTTGCTTACAACGTGTCTGGTAATACCTTGACGATGACTGGCAACGTAGCAAGCACAGATGACTTCTATGTTGTGTACCAAGGCAAAGCAGTTCAGACAGTCACTCATCCCTCTGACGCACCACTGCAAGCGACCACAGGCACATTCACCGGAGATGTGACAACCACGGGTGATTTCAAACCTACTGGCAAAGAATACTTCCACGTTGATTTAACAACTGCCCAATCCGGTAATTCATCACAAAGTACGGTTACTGTGGATTTTGGAGGTAGTGGCACAGTCAAGTATGACACTGCGTCAAACTTTGATAGTGCAAATGACGCGTATCTTTTGGGCAGTAGTGATGGTGTCTATCTAATAAGTTTTAGTATCGGCATAAAGTCAGTGAGTATCGCAACGGAAACTATAAAAGATGCGGCAGCACAAATAAGAGTTGCAACAGACGGTTCAACTTTTACCCCGATTATCGGTAACGGTGCGCATGTTCAGAATAATGCGGGCGATGAAATCGGTTCATTCGCTTTAAGTGGCAGTTTTATCTATAAATCCACAACCGCAACAACCAAAATTGACATGCAAGCGTATGCAGACTGTGCGACCAGTGCTAACTGGACAGTAAGTGATGATGTTGAACTAAACACTAATGTTAGTCCCACAGATTCTGGCACTGCACGTTGTACATTTCTATCTATAGTGAGAATCGCATAATGGCACTTTCAAGAATAACCAATGGCGGTGTTGCCTCATCTGGTCTACCCAGCGGGAGCATCATTCAAGTTCAACACTCGCAATTCACCAGTCAAAATACTGTTTCTTTCACAGCGAATACGGATGCGACACTGACAGACTTAACGGTCAACATTACGCCCACTTCTACATCAAGCATTATTAAGGTTGAGGCATTTGTTCAGGGTGAGTGGGGTAATAATGATTCTCAAACTGATTCCTGCTGGTTTTTTCTCAGAGACAGCACAAAATTAGGTTCTGCTACAGCAGGAAATCGAAATGTAGGTATTCATATGGGTACATCAATCACCTATTACGCCGCAAACAGTTCTTCAACTCCTGAAGGTGTGAAGTATGTTTATTTTGATACACCGTCAACAACATCACAAATTACCTACAAAGTTGCTTGTAGAAACCATTATACCACTGATTTTTACCTCAATCGTACAGTCGCCGATAGCGACCACAATTATATAGAACGTGGGATTTCTAGCATCACAGTGACTGAGATTGCTGGGTAAATAATCTAATCAAGGAAAATCATTATGGGTTATATTGGGTCTTCTCAGGGGAGCAAGGCACCCGTTCTGCTGGACAGCATATCCGTAGTTAACGGACAAGCGGCATACACAATGCAGAAGAACAGCGTGAATTACTCACCCTCTTCCGAACTAACGCTACAGGTCAGTTTGAACGGACTTGTCCAAGCACCATCCAACAGTTTCACCATATCAGGCAGTACGATCACCTTTGCCGACCCACTCGTGACCGGAGATGTCATTGACTACATCCTCGACCGCGAACCATCTACTGGAACAATGGAACCGCTGGATGCTTCGGTAACAGCAGACAAGATTGCCAGTTCGGTTATGCGTAATGGCATCAGGGTCAATGGCGGCACGTTGTCTACTAATACAACTATTGCATCATCAGAACGGGCGATGGTGGCAGGGAGTTTCACGATAGACAGTTCAACCAGTCTTACAATTAACGGGGAGATGACCATTGTCTAAGTTATACGTCAACGACATCTACTCAAAGACTGGTGCGTCAGAGGCAATAAACATTGATAGCAGTGGGCGTGTTCAAAATCCAAAGCGACCTTACATAATGCTTCTCGCTGATGCCCAGCAAACTGTTTCGGCAAACACACCTTATACGGGTTGGCGAGTAGATGGGCAACGCGACATCACATATTCAAGTGGTGTAATTACCGTCCCTGTAGATGGTCTTTATCGGATTGGTTTCAGCGTAATTAATCAGGGGACTGGCGGTTACTATCTTCGCATCAACGGTACAGCAAAGTACAGAATAGGATACGGGAACGCTGGTACAGGTGAAACGTGGTCACAGCAGGGCAGTGATGGTGTTTTTGAGTTAAATGCTGGAGACACTGTAGACTTTGCTCCAGAAACCAGTCTTGTCACCTTTGGTTCTACATCTTTCAGCGCAGTGGGCGGTGCCTACGTTTATTTATTGGGATAGTGGAGATCGATTATGGCATCTATACTTAACGTAGACCAGATCGGTCACTCAACCAGCGGCACCACGGCACTTACTATAGATAGTAGTGGTCGCATCCTAACACCAGCAAGACCAGCGTTTCATATGACCCGAACCACGAGTACGAGTGGGGCAGGCGATATAACCTATGAACACACATTGTTTGACATTGGCAATAATACAAATGCTTCGACAGGTGAATTTACTGCGCCAATCACAGGCATTTACTCAATGACTTTTGCGTCTATTGGCCCCGGTTCTGGCAGTTATGCTATTGCAATAGTTGGGTACATCGACAACGTACAGACTACACAGTTCACTCTTAGACCGTTGAGTGCCAATGCGGCAGTTTCATATTCACCTCAAGGGTCTTTGACTGCGCCAGTACAGTTGAACGCAGGAGAGAAATTCAAACTTAATGCAAATGGCCCGCTGTACTCAGATACTACGACTTGGATACGTTTTGCAGGTTACTTGATAGGATAGGATGACGATATGACAAGCATACTTAAAGTCTCAACCCTGCAAGACCCGACAAACAGCAACACAGCGTTACAGATTGATGCCAGTGGGCGTGTGACTACACCAGCACGACCAGCGTTTCGTTCTTATGGTTCAGGTGGATCTTGGGTGTCGTTTGGTACTGGTAAAGTTACCACAATGACCACAGTCGATTATAACATTGGTGGTCATTACGATAGTACGGATTGCGAATTTACTGCGCCAATTGATGGTCTCTATCATATCCATGGACGCTTCTATGTAAACAATGGTTCTACAATTAGTTCGTTTTACATTATGATAGATGGCACTGCTTACAGTAGCACTTATTTTGCCACTGTAGAAAATGCCGCTGGCGACAGTAGCGTAACTTTTAGCGAGACACTTCAACTTAATGCTAATCAAGTAGTCGCTATGCGTGGCAACAGTGGGGAGTATTTCCCGTTGTACAGTAGTTTTGGCGGATACTTAGTAGGATAGGGGGACTGACATGGGATTAATACGTCTACAATCAAACAGTCTTCCAGCGTCTATACCAACTGCAAACTTACCATCTGGTACAGTGTTGCAAGTGGTTCATAGCGAGGCAACAACAGGTAGTTTTTCTACATCAAGTTTATCTTATGTGACTGACCCAGATATGCCGTCAGCAACCATCACACCTTCTTCAACCAGCAGTAAAATATTGATACACGCAATGATCGGTATGCAACATGACGCTTCTGGTCAAATTGAAAACACTATCTATCGTTCTATTAGTGGTGGAGCAACGACTGACCTGTCTGCAAGCAACACTTATGGTTTGGCATTTAGTGGTGGCAGTAGTCAGCAATGGGATAACACGGGTATACATTGGGTAGACGAACCAAACACAACATCTGCCGTTACTTATACTTGGTACGCTAGATCAGAAAGCGGTTCTTCCGTTACGCCGATCCACGGCGACTGTGGTAGGCATTTTACTCTTATGGAGATCGCAGGATGAGTGCGATGAAGCAACAGATGACCGTATCACCGGAACTGCGAGTAGCACTTGATCTTGAAGCGCATGAAAAAGAGTGTGCTATTCGCTATGCGTCAGTCGAAGAGAAACTCAATATGCTAGACAAACGCATGTGGCGCTTGGAAGCAATGATCATGGGTTCGACCGTGGTTATCGTGGGTCTAGCGGCAAGTTTACTAATGAAACTCTGAAAGGAGCAACAATGACTGAAGCAAGAGCAGTCTATGATGTACCTGCCAAACAATCTGACATCCATGAGATCAAGGTTATTGAACTAGAGGAGCATGATGATGGCTCTGCCACGTTAGTGCTTGAGTTGTCCGAAGAGACCAAATGTAGTCTTTTAGGAATTGGCTTGAACACTGTTCTTAGGAACTACATAGAGACACAAGCAGAAGACTAAAGAATTTAGGAGAGCGTAACTCAACTTGGAGTACGCAAAAAATGATAGCGGAAACCCTCGCTGGTATCGCTCTTTTTAAATCAGCCGTAGACGGCATAAAATCCGCAATCAACACAGCCAATGATATTAGCGAAATAGGCAGCTATATCGACAAGCTGTTTGAAGGCGAAAAGCAAGTTCAAGAACAAAGAAATAAAAAAGCAAGCGTGTCTTCATTTGATACAGGCAACGTTGCTCGAGAAATTATTGATGCAAGATTAGCAGCAGAGCAGATGCGCGAAATAGCAACAATGATTGATCTAAGGTTTGGTCACGGAACATGGCAAAGTATCTTAGAAGAGCGCAATAAAAGAATAAGAGAAATGAAAGAAGCAGAAGCAAAGCTTAAAGCACAAAAACAACAACAACTAGAAGAAACAATTGAAATAGCACAAATAGCTTTGGCTGTTGTATTTATTCTAGGTTTAGCAATCACAATAATTTCATTTGTAACGAGTTAATTATGTTCAAAGTAATCGTCTTGGCGTGTGCTATCGCGTCCGACGCTTGCTGGGAATATCATGATACTCGTGGTCCTTATAGTTCAACAGAACAGTGCACTGCGCGCGCGTACGAAATGGGCAACGCAATCATGGAAATTAATAAAGGTGCCATAGAGCCAAAACAATTTAAATGCGTGCAGCTTAAAGGAACAGCACTATGATTTGGGGAAGTGTTATCGGTGCAGTGGCAGACATTGCAGGCGGTTATTTAAAAGGCAAACAAGAAAAAGCGCAAGCTAAACAAAAACTAGAAGTAGCTAAAATTGAAGCACAAGTTCAAAAAGTAACTCAAGACGGTGCTTGGGAAGAGCAAGCAATTAAAGCAAGTGATAACTCATGGAAAGACGAGTTATGGACTGTGTTTTTTGTTTTGCTCATTGGTGCGTGTTTCGTGCCTAGTGCTCAACCATATATTGAAAACGGATTTAGGTTCCTGCGTGAAGACTGCCCTGAGTGGTTGTCATGGGGGATTTTAGCGTCAATTGGTGCGTCTTTTGGTTTAAAGAGTATTGGCCAATTCAAAAAATAGGGGACAGCAAATGGAAGTCATTTGGACTTTGTTGCTGACCGTTTGCTCCACCTCACATTGTGCAACTCAGACAGTCCAGTGGTTCGAAGAAAAACCACAGTGCGTCGAAATGAAGTTGCTTCACGAAGAGTTACCACAAGATGGTGGTTGGAAAACGGTTGAATACAAATGCACGATCGTTGGTGCACAGGAAATTTAATGAAACAACTACTAGAACAATTAATTAGACACGAAGGTTTGGAGCTCAAGCCCTATAAATGCACATCAGACAAATTGACTATCGGCGTTGGTCGCAACCTACAAGACGTTGGCATCACAAAAGAAGAAGCCTTACTGCTGCTAAAAAACGACGTAGAGAACGTAGAACAACAACTCAAGCATTACATGCCGTGGTCAGAGAGTCTCGATCCTGTCCGTCGTGCGGCATTGATCAACTTTGTCTTCAATGTGGGTATCGGCACAGCAATGAAATTCGAAAACGCAATGGAAGCGCTAAAACAGTCGGATTACGACACAGCGGCAGCAGAGCTGCTAGACAGCAGATGGTCCACCCAAGTTGGATCGCGCGCTCAAGAATTAGCAACCCAAATACGTACAGGTAGCTGGCAATAAGTTCAGACGCAATTTTTATCATCTAATGCACTGGTCCAATCACGGACCGGTGTTTTTTCAATAGGAGATAAAAATGAAACTAAGTGAGCTTCTTGCTGAAGCAGGCATGAAGTTGTGGAAAGAAAAAGAAGGTTGTGACACTTTTCATTCACAAGCAAGACGATGCATTGAAATACTCAATGACCCAAAGATCAAAAACATTGACACAAAAATGGTCGATCTATTCATCGAAGGCTTAGAAAAAGTAGTCACACACCGAGGCACTTTAATGAGCCCATCGTCTATTAACCACAACATAAGTGTTTTATGCACACTGTTACGCTACGCAAAGCAGCGTGACTATATCGACAAACTTCCCTATTTTTCACGCAAGACACCTGCACCACACCGTGTGCGCTGGTTGTCGCCTGATGAAGAACAAAAGGTATTTGCGGCTATTGAAACAGCAGACTATTTAATAGCAAGGAAACACAGGGAAGAAATGGCAGCACTTACTCGCATACTGATTGATACAGGTATGCGCAGAGGTGAAGTGCTTGGGCTTAAGCCTGAGAACATCGATGGTGACTGGGTAAGACTGTGGAAAACTAAAAATGGCAAAGCCAGATCAGTTCCACTGACACCTAAAGCCAAAGAGCTGCTGTTAACTTACGTACCTTTTGAGATCAAAAGCCACCAGGTCCACAGATTTTGGGCTAAAGTGCGTGAAGAAGTTGGTCTGTCAAAAGACACTCAGTTTGTGCTTCACACTTTGAGACACACAACTGCTACTCGCATGCTTAAGAAAACCAAAAATATTGCTATGGTTCAGCGCATGCTAGGTCACTCAAATATTAGCACAACACTTCGTTATGCTCATATTGACGATCAAGATTTACTAGATGCAGTTAATTCTTGATAACAAAAACGCTCGTGATTTGTAAGAAAATGGCGCGCTCGGGAAGATTCGAACTCCCGACCCCTAGATTCGTAGTCTAGTGCTCTATCCAGCTGCAAATCACGAGTTGTCTTTTGCTATATATTTTTTGTTTTCGGGCAGACTTAACGCTCAAAACGAGTCAATAATATTATTTTAATATTGACGCCTGTTTAGCAGTTTTGCTAAAGCAGAACATACCAAGAACAAAATCATAAAATTAGCTTCAAGTCAAGCTTTCAAGAAGCCGCACTAAAGCAGATTAGTGTCTAATGGAGGGGCTATGGATTCTCTAAATGAGACCTCTATGCTTGAACAAGGCATAGATAGATTTCATCAACAAGAAGAACAATTAACAAAAGCTGGGGTCTTAGGAACAGTAGACACCAAGCTAGTTAAAGGTGCACTACCATTAGTATCTTTAGCAATCAAAGACGGACTAGAACAAGCAAGACTTACTACTAGTAGGCCATTTTGGTTTAGTGCTCTTGACAATTTAGACCACAACACAGTCGCCTATATAGGTCTAAATTATGCGTTTATTGGTGTCGGTCAATGTACAGACATTACCAATATTTGCACAAACATAGGCAAACAAATTTGTGTCGAGCTTTGGTCTCAGAATTTTCAAGAAGACAACCCTAAGCTTTTTAAGCGTCTTTTTGAGATGGCTAAAAGAAACCATAATTCACCGCGACACAGATTAAAAGCAATGTCGGCAGTAGCAAGCCGAGATGGCATGGGCATCGATAGATGGTCCAATGAGCAAAATGTAAACGTAGGCCAAGCTGTGCTTAACTTTGTTATGTATGGCTCAAAGCTATTTGAAGTTTACGACAGACCAAAGAAAAAATTCTTTGTAAAAAACTTAGGGCTTACAGAAGAAGGACGCCAGTTGGTAGATGATCTGAATGATCAAATACAGTGGATGTCGCCTGTATTTAAGCCAATGCTCACTGAACCTAAGCCTTGGACGTCATTTAACTCAGGTTGCTACCACAATGACAAATTGGCTAGTTTGGTGCCTCTAGTGCGTCGAGCTAACAATGAACAAAAGGAGTTGATTAGCGCTGCTTTTAAATCAGGTGCTATGCACAGGATAACGAGAGCTTTAAATGCAGTGCAGTCAACTCCTTTTGCAATAAATAAAGTAGTGCTTGAGCAAGTAATTGCAGCGTGGGAACGTGGCGACGTTATAGGCAAGTTTCCTAGAAAAGCTAAATTACAAGTACCTGGCAAAACTAAAAACTGGGATGAGTTAGACAGTAAACAGCGAAAGCATGTCAAAAAGACAAAGGAAAAAATAATCCTTAGAAATAGAGCTTTTGATGCTGATCTTGTTAATATGTCTACTGATTTAACTACCGCTATAGAATTATCTAAACACGACAAGTTTTACTTGCCTCACAATTTAGATTTCCGCGGTAGGCTCTATCCTATACCAACATTCAACCATCAACGAGCAGATCACATACGTGCTATGTTTATGTTTGCTCGTGGGAAAAAATTGGGACCAACTGGTGCCTATTGGCTTTGCATAAACTTAGCTAATAACGGTGACTTTGACAAAATCAGCAAAAAGTCTTTGGACGATAGGATTGCATGGGTAAATAAAAACCAACGTGCTTTATATCTTATTGGTAAAAAGCCAGGACTTACACGGCACATATGGCAAAAAGCAGACAAACCATTTTTGTTTCTTGCTTCTTGTGTCGATTTTGCAGGCTATGTCGAAAACGGTGATGACCACGTATCTCACGTTCCACCAGCGCAAGATGGTTCTAATAGTGGTGTGCAGCATTATTCTGCAGCATTACGAGACGAAAAAGGTGGCGCAACAGTAAATTTGACTGCAGGCAGCAAGCCAGCGGACGTTTATCAAATTGTTGCTGATCGCGTCAATGAAGCAATCAATCAAGACACATCAGACGTTGCCGACTTGTGGCGTAAATATGGTGTGTCGCGAAAAGTTGTTAAGCGCAATGTAATGACATTTGCGTATAGCTCTGAAAAGTTCGGTTTCCGTCAGCAATTGATGGAAGATTTAATGAAGCCTCTTGAAGACGAGGTCTTAGAAAAACTTAGATCAGAGCACCCATTTGGTGAAGACAACGGTTCCGCTGCTGCAACTTACATGGCATCGCAAGTATGGGACGCTGTAAACAGTGTTGTTGAAAAAGCAGCTGAAGGTATGAGGTTTATACAAAAGTGTGCGCAGTTGTGTGCACATGAAGCTAAGCCTCTTATTTGGACATCACCAATTGGTCTTCCTGTTGTACATGCATACGAAGACTACAACATCAACCGCGTCAGAATATTCTTGTACGACAAAGAAATAACGCCTGCTGAAGCGTCTAAAAACAGCAAAGTTATGTCTAACGGCGATGTTATGAACTGCATCATGTTAAACATACGAACAACCCCAAAAGGAACGTTGGATAAAATGAAGCAGCGCAATGCTGCAGCACCAAATTTTATTCATTCGTTAGATGCCAGCCATCTCATGTTTAGTGTTTTGGCAGGCTTAGAAAACGGCATTGAAGACTTCATGCTTATACATGACAGTTTCGCAACACATGCCGCAGACACTGAAAACTTCTCATATTTAATACGTGAGCAGTTTGTGGCGATGTACGAGCATTTTGACGTCATGCAAAGACTATATAATTCCGCTTACAGCCAACTTAACGACAAGAGTCGTATGGACATGGTCGAAATACCAGAGCGCGGAAATTTAAATCTTCGTGAAGTTTTAGTGAGCGACTACGCCTTCGCCTAAATAACTAGACAAATAATGGAGTGACCACATGTCGTACGAAGCACGGCGTGAACAACTTATTGCGACCGCAGTAAGTCTGATTCTCGATGACCAAGCTCTATCTGTAGATCTGCTAGCAGAACTTGACGAGCTAGGCGTCAACATAAACTGGCTGTTTAAAGAAGCAGCGTCAACAACTTATCAAGAAAATGCATCAATTGAAGGAGCGCTTTATGAGTAAAGCAAAGTACGTAACGCCCAAAGGTACCGCAGTTTGGCCTTGGTTGAGTGTACCAGACACTCGGTTTGACGAACAGGGCAAGTACAAAACAGACATCCTCTTTAAGAGTGATGATGCAAAAGCTTTAGCCGAAAAAGCTAAAGAAATCTACATTGAGGAATTTGGTGAAAAATCACTAAGCAAAGCAAAGTGGCCATTTGATATTGACGAAGAAAGTGGCGGTGTCCGCTTTCGCGCTAAATCAAGCAAGAAGCCTGTTCTTTATGACGCCGGTGGCAATGTCATTAAGGAAGACCTCAGCGTCGGCAATGGCTCAGTACTTAAACTGTCAGGTGTAATGTCTACTTACAACGCGGGAGGCAATACAGGTGTCACTATGTATCTCAACGCCGTGCAAATTATTGATCTCGTTGAATTCGGTGGCACTGCCTTTGAGCCAGAAGATGGCTACGTACATGAAGCAGCAGAAGAGCCAAAGAGCAACGATGCGGCGTTCGACTTTTAGACATATAAAATTCAAAAACGGCTACCGTAGCGGACTTGAAGCTACGGTGGCTGATCAGCTTACAGAGCTTGGTGTTGAGTTTGAATATGAGAAACAAAAAATACCGTATCAAATAGACGCCAAGTACATACCTGACTTCGTATTACCAAACGGAATAATTATCGAATGCAAGGGCCGGTTCACCAGTGAAGACAGGCGCAAAATGCGATTAGTCAAAGAGCAAAACCCAGAGCTAGACATTCGATTTATTTTTACGCGTTGTGCATCAAAAATAAATAAAGGCAGCAAAACAAGCTACGCCGATTGGTGCAAAAAATACGATTTCAAATATGCAGATAAACTTATTCCAGGAGAGTGGATATATGACAAAGCAGGAAAAACTAATTCAGCACCTGAAGCGCGGGCGTAAAGTTACTCGCCTTATTGCAATGCATGAATTTGACATTCAAAATCTAACAGCCGCAATTAGTAAGCTGTCAATCAAAGGCATGAACATTAAAAAACGCAAAAAGCAAGATACTCGCGGAACACCATACACAGAATATTACCTAGGTAAGCCGCATTATAAGCAAGCTGTTTAGTCAACCAAGGGGCGCCGCGAGGCGCCTCTTTTGCTTTAGGAGTATCTATGACATTAGCAAATGAAGTTTGGTTGTCGGCACTTAATCGTGCTGCACACCATTACGATTACATTAGCAGCCCACGAAATCAAAAAGTCAAAGAACTACTGAACTACACATATGAACTGCCAATGAATGAGCCTGTTGTTACACACGCAGGTAGAAATCTAAATTACCCATTCATGTTTGCTGAAGCCGCGTGGATTTTATCTGGTCGCAATGATCTAGAATTTATTATGCCTTACATGAAAAACTATCAACAATTCAGTGACGATGGTTTCTCACTCAACGGTGCTTATGGGCCAAAACTTATAGACCAATTGAGTTGGGCAGCAGAAGAACTTTATCAAGATCCAGACAGTCGGCGCTGTTACATAAATATATGGCGTGAAAGACCTGGGCCTTCTAAAGACATCCCATGCACTACCGGCTTGCAGTTTATACTTCGTAATGGCGAGCTAAATCTCATTGTCAATATGAGAAGCCAAGACGCTGTTTGGGGCATGCCTTATGACATGTTTACTTTCTCAGCTATCGGTAAATATATGCAAGTTTATTTGTGGATGGTCAAAAACTTTGGTGTTGGTTTAGGCAAACTATATGTCAGAGCAGGCTCATTCCATATTTATGAGCGTCATTTTGATGACACTGAAACGTGGCTTGAAACCACAGAAGAAAATGACGCGAACAAAGCTTATCTCAAAGCTTGCTCATGCTTAAATCCTCAAGATTTTATTTCAAACTTGGTGCGTGCTGCACAACACAGCAAAGGGCGACAGGTGAGTAAATGATTATAATTGAAGGTGCAGATTGCACAGGTAAAACAACACTTGCAAAACGCATTTGTGAAACAATAGGAGGCCAATACTTTCATTGTTCGTATTATCCAACATGGAATATCGAAACTTATCACAGATTGATAGGACACACTGCCGGCAAGCTTGAACAACAAGCACGAGTACCTGCAGTGGTAGACCGTTTTGCAATGAGTGAAGCAGCGTATGGTGCTGTTTATCGCGACAGCCCAAGCTATGACACAGAAGCTTTAATTGAAGAAATGATTAAAGCCTATCACCCAATCTTTATTTACTGCCGCACAGACAGCGCTGCAGAAGATCATCAACGTATGCAGCTAAGCCGCAAAGAAATGTACGACGACATCAGCGCAGTTTTGTCAGTTTTTGACAGACTAGCACAAAGCGGTAAGTACGGCACAAACATACTTTACGATTACAAAAAGCATGATGCTGACGAGTTTATCAAAGCATTTGCTTCTCATGAATAAGGAGAGTGCATGTCGACAATTGTAGCAGACGTATATGCGTTACAAGCTAAATATGGCTTTAATCATGAGCCAATTAGTTTTGGAAAATTACACTTTCGAGGTGAACAACTAGAAGAAGAACTATCTGAATATGGAGCCGCACTAGCAGCAGGTGATGCCGAAGGTGCAGTCGACGCTCTTATCGATATAACAGTCTTTGCCCTTGGGACACTAGCTATTGCAGGTGTCGATATTCAAGAAGCATGGGACGAAGTGCATCTAGCAAATATGTCAAAAGTGCGCGGCACTAAAAAAGGCCGTGAGCAAAGTGGCGGATGGGATTTAATTAAACCAGAAGATTGGAGT
>Ga0181574_10003930_pt1 | contig 13024 bp, 9 predicted proteins | sample 101ome_24_FD_145600 | JGI IMG/M metagenome (GOLD analysis project Ga0181574, IMG submission 145600) | Coastal salt marsh microbial communities from the Groves Creek Marsh, Skidaway Island, Georgia - 101410AT metaG (spades assembly) | ecosystem: Environmental > Aquatic > Marine > Intertidal zone... | reverse complement strand
GTCTCTCTCTGCCTCTCTCTCTCTCTCTCTCTCTCTCTCTCTTTCTCTCTCTCTCTCTCTCTCTCCTGCAGGTGGTCGAGATTGAGATCCGGGGCTTACCCGCCGGGAAGGGTGGAGGCCTGTGGGGACGGCACGGCCACCGTCCCTGCTGGCGGGTCCTGGGCAAAGAGGGGGCCGGCCTCGAGGGCCCCGGGGGAGCCGATGGAAGCGACGGCGAGCCGAGCGACGGGGGTGGGAGCCGCGGCAGCGCGTCGGGCCCTGGCCCTGGGGCGGCGGCAGCGACTGCGGCGGCAACAGCCGCAGCCTGCCTCTGGCGCCCCACCCGTACTGCCCCCCGATGGCAAGCCAACCGCGCCGGCGTCTATGACAGCGACGACGAGGCCCCCGCCCTCCCCGCCAACGGGGCTGCGCCTCGCGCCACGGGGACCATCTACTTCGCCCATCGGTTCCCGCGGTGGGGTGGAGGGGCCTCCGGGGGCGGAGGGGCCGCCGCCGCCGCCCGCAGGGAGGGGCCGGCTGTGGGCTTCTGTTCCTCTCCCCCCGTCTCCTACAGTGACGCCTGCGACCTCGCTCTCGGCCTGTCGCGGGCCCTGGGTCCCGGCGCGCCGGATCCGCTGGACCTCGAGGAGGGGGGCGTGGGGGGTGGGACAGGGGGACCCCTCCGCATGTGGCTGGCCGATGGGGGCCCGCGGCCCCTCGAGGAGGGCGGGGGAGTGCCTGGTGGCCGGGCAGCCGACGGGGAGCGGTGGATTCGGGAGCAGGAGGCGGTGGTCGCACGGGTCGGGGCCGTCAACGCGGCAGCTGCAGCGGCCCTGGCGGCCCGGTGCTCCGCCGGGGACGGCGCAGCGGCGGGGGCGGGGGGGGGGGCTGGCGGGGGGGGGTCGCCCCCCGGCCCGGCCCGGTCACTAGGGGCCCCCCCCCCCCCCCCCGCTCGGTCCCCAACAAAGGCATCGCAGGAGGCGTCCCCTGGAGACTCTCCCCCCGGCAGGGGGAGGTCATCTCCCTCTCCCCCTGGCAAGGTGACCCCAGCCAATGGCGGCGGCAGGGTGGCCCAGGCGCGCGGCCCTGCCCCGGCGCCCGCCCGTGTCGTCAGGCGCCTCTTGTGCCGTTCCGTCGACGGTCTCCGGGTCGACGCCCTCGTCGTGTGGGGCGCCTCGTCCGACCGCCCCCCTGGCCCCTCGACCGGTCCCGACGACGACGCCGTCCATGCCGTCGGCCGTCGTGCCGACCTGGATCGGCCTGGCGACGGGGCCCGGTACGGCCAGGCAGGCCCCCCCGAGCCCGTCCTCCGAGCCCGACGGATAGCTGCCGACGCTCTGGCGCCCGGCCGCCCTGTTGTTTTCCTCACGGCCCGTGTGCATCCAGGCGAGCTCCCCGCGGCCTGGCTGGCCCGGGGCGCCCTCGAGTGGGCGACAAGGCCAGGCCGACCCTCCCAGGGGCCCGACCACGACCCCCGGTCTGAGGCCTTTCGCCGGGCCTTTACCCTCGTCGTCGTGCCCCTCCTCTGCCCTGACGGGGCCCGAAGGGGGCACACGCGCAACGACGGGCTCGGTCAGAACCTCAACCGGCGCTACGCCGCAGGAGGGATGGGGCGCGGCGTTGTGGGGCAAAGTCCGCCTCCACCCCGGCCCGACGAATCCTCCATTGCCGCCGACGCCGCCGCCACTTGTCCGGGGCCGCTGGCGGTGCGATGCCTGCTGGAGGAGCTCTCAGCAGCGCGGCTTGGGACCGGGCGGCTGGCGCGCGGCGGTCTCGCCTGCTGGCTCGATCTCCACGCCCACCACCACACACGGGGAGTCTTCTGCTATGGGAATGCCGTCAGCGTGCCCCCGGCTCCGGCCTCTCTGGCGCCCGAGGAGGCCGCGGCTGCTGGTGGAGGTGAGGGCACGGAGTCAAAAGCGACGGCATCTGCCTCGGCTGGGTGGGGCGCCCCACGGGATCGTGCCCGCCGCGCCCGAGCCACTCAACTCGCTTTCGCGCGAGGCTGCGCGGCCAACGCCGGGGCGTGGTCGATCTCTGCTTGTAGCTTCACAGAAAAGGGAATGGGGGCAGCGGCGGCGCGGGCGGCGGCACGGCAGGGGATGGGGTCGGCGCCGTCTTTGTCGGCGCACGAGGGTGGCGGCGGCAACGCGACGTCGGCGTGGGTCGCTGGGGCCGACGACGACGACGAGGGGGGCGACGACGACGGAGACGCGGTGGGGGGAGCGGACGCCGCGGGGGGGGGCAAGCCGCCGCGCGTGGGAGAGAGCAAGGCGGCGACCGGACGCGTCGTCGTCGGCCGCACCACCGGATGTCCCCTCATTCTCACGGTCGAGGCTCATTACGCCCGGGCTCCGAAGCTCAACGGCGGGGCCGAGCTCCCGGCGCCACCCCGCTCGGATAGCCGCTCTGCCGGCGGCGGACTCCCATCGGCCCCAGGGGGGGGCGTCGCGTTGTCGGGCCGCAGGCCTGCCGGCGGCACCCCCCCCCCGTCCGGTCGCCCCCTCTCGCCTGCCCGCCCCGCGGCCCCCGGGCCTTACGCCCCGCTTGGACCCCCGGGCCTCGAGGGTGCCGGACGAGGCCTCCTTCTCACCCTCCTCGACCTCGGACACGCCGCCCCTGCCCCTTCCCGCCTCTCCAAGGGTCCCTCCTCCAAGCCCCCCTCGCCCCCACCGCCCCCTGGTGGTCTCAACCCGGTGTCACGACTCCCCTCAGGATCTCCCTTTCCCGACGCCCTGGCCCTCGTTGAGTGGTGCGCCGAGGCCGATGCCCGGACCCGGCCGTGGGGGGGGCTCAAGGGGCCCGGAAGCGCTCTCGAGGAGCCGCTGCCCCCGGAGCCGGGGAGCCGCGGCCGGGGCTCGGGGTATGGGGGGGTGTCGCGGGGCGTCTGGGCGATGGCGGGGGGGGGCACTGCGGGCCCCAGGAGTGCATCGGTGGGGTCGTGGGCGCCGCCGGCGCGGGGCGGGCGGGCGGGCGGGCGAGCAGGCGCCGCCTGGCCATCGGGAGAAAGGCACGACGGGCCCCCCTCAACGTCGGTCGCGCCACGCCGAATTTCGTCCTTCCGGGCCTTGGCCCGGCCCGTCCCGGCTCCGGTCCCACGGAAGACGGCGCCGCCGGTGCCCTCGCCCCGACAGCCGCTGCCCCCGACAGGATCGCCCACCACTGCGGCGTTGCCATCGACTGCCGTCGCCGACGGCAGGTCGTCACCACCGCCCTCGCCCCTCGGCACCCCTGAGCCCCACACCTCGGCGAGCCCCTCGGTCGCCGGACCGAAGGCCAGGTCTCTATTTCCCCTCGCCACGGCTGTCGCTGTCCCGGAGCCCCACGTCAATCCCCTCTCCGCCGCTGACCCCATCCTCCGAGCCCGGCTGAGGGCAGGGACGGGGACGGGCGGCGGGGCCAACCGTGGTGTGGCTGCCGCCCCACCGCCCGATCTTGCTCCCCTCGAGCCCCTATCGCGGTCGCTGCGGGTGTCACAAGAGGCGGGGTGCAGCCGGGGAGGGGGCGCCGCGCCCCTGCACGAGGTCGTGTCGCCCGCCCGTGCGAGTCGGGCGGAGCCGCTGCGGGCGTTGGTGCGGTCGAGCCGCGACGAGCGATCCGGGGGGGGGGGGATGCCGTCGGGGCCGCCCCTCGCGCTGCTGCCGCTGGGGCGGCCGACGGCTGGCGCAGATGGGGGAGCGTGACGCGATGGCGACGGGAACCTTCGAAACGATCCCCGTGTCGACGATTCCCCTTCTCACTCTCTCTTGCCCCGTCAGTGCGCGTCCAGAGACGTAAACACAGCGCTCTGTGCCCCCGCCCCCTCGAGCCCGCGAGCCAGCGACACCCCACCCGAGGCCGGGGTCGTCGGAGACTCCCCTTCGTCCGCCCCTCCTTGGCGGCGCCAGTCGGCCACGGCGGAGTCCCGCGAGGGGTCGGCAGTGGGGATGACGGGCGTGGCGACAGAGGCGGCGTCGAGCACGTACTCGTCATCGTGGGGGCGGGTCGACCGGGGCTGCGTCGAGCCGCTCGAGGTCGAGTCGCCTGATGGGCTCATCAACACGCCCGCAGCGTCCCCAGCCCCCACGGCCGCTCCTCCCTCCCTGCCCCGACTGGGATCGCGCGACGTCCGGGGCGCGCGCTTCGCTCTAGTCGCCCCTCGTGCCCGCATCGACGACGCGGGCACGAGGGGCGACCGGGACAGCCGCCTCTCCGTCTGAGGCACAGCTGTGGGGCCAAGCCGCGACGAGGACGGGACATGACGCGCAATGCGGCTCTCGGTGCGTACGCGCCCGGCCCCGGCCGACCGTATGTCGTCCGACACGTCCGCCCGCGCCCTCGGGAGGATGACCTCACCTCCGTCTCCGCCCGCCGCCAGATCGACCTCCTGGGCGACCGAGGGGGTCAGCCGCACCGTCGCATCCGACCCGGGGGAGCCTCCTGACGAGGAGGAGGCGGCGTCGGGGGCGACTGGGGCCGCGGCGGCAGGGGTTGCAGGGGAGGCGGCCACGGGCGGTCCCACGGCGCCAATGCCGTCGCCCTCGGCGGCGCCCGAGTGCATCGGCGACAGAGTCATCTCGCCCGACTGACCAGCGGGGCTGCCGAGCGGCAGGGCCGGCCCGGAGGGCGGCGTGAGGTCCCCCACAGAATCGTCCGCGTCTGCTCCGCGGGCCCCGACGCACCGGTCACCCGCCGTCGACTCCGTGCCTTCTCCCCCCGGCGAACCTCCGTCCCCGACCGTCCACGCCGACACGTCGACCCGAGACCCGCTCCGCTCCGAAAGAGGCGGGTAGCGGATCGCCGAGTCGATCTCAGCCTCCCCCTCCCCGAGGGCGAGGCGACGAGGCCGCGGCGAGAGGAGCGTCCCCGATGTCCCTTCTGCCCCACCCTCCCGGCCTGAACAGGCGGGGGACGACGCCCTAGCGGCGCTCCCGGCGACAGCGGCGTGCTCCGGGGTCGGGGGCAGCCAAGAGGGAGACGCGACGTTGCCGCCGGCGGCCCTTGCCGCAGCGGCCGCGCGACCCTCGCGCTCGGGCGTCGTCGTGCTGTGGTCGGCATCGGAGTCCATGTCGGCGCCGGCCTCGGCATCGCCCTCCCCCCCTCCCAGGCGCCCCGCGTCACCCCGCGCAAAAGTCGATCCAAATGTTCCGTCGTCCACCCCCTCGATGGCGGCCCCGCAGATGGGACAAGGGTGATTTCCCTTCACCAGAGAGTCTGCGCACGGTTTGCACAGCGCGGCATGGTGGCAAGGCCGGAGCCTTCCCTCGCGGTCCCCGTCGAGGCACACGACGCAAGGCTTTCGCTCACGGCACGCTCGGGCGGCGGCGTCGGCCGCGCCGGCGCTGCGGGGGCGGCCGAGGCGCCGCAGCACCCGCCCCAGCAGGGTCAGCAGGGCCGGCTCCTGCGGATGGCATCGGAGGCACGCTTCGAGGGGACCGAGGGCCGATGCGGCCGCTTCGTTCAGGGCGGCAGCTGAGGCCTTGCTGGGCGCCCAGCACTCCTCTCGCGGACCCGCGCCCTCGCGGGAGGAAGACATCTCGATTTCCCCCCGCGGGGGGCGGAGGGCGAGGAGGAGGGCACAACGGGCCGCGGCTGCGGCGGCGTGCGACGGCTGCAGTGCGAGGGCGGCATCGAGGTCCCTGAGGGCGGCGACGAGCGCCCGGTGGCGGAGGGCGGCGGGCCCTGGTGAGGGCGCGGGAAGGGCCGAGGGGACGCTGCTGGAAAGGGCGTGGAGGGCGTCGCCGGGGCCGGCGGCGGCAACGTCGGCCGAGACGTCGGGCGCCGCCTCGGGCGCGGCTGCCTCAGCATCCGTGCTGCTGCCGACGTCGCCGTCACCCGGCGCTCCGCCGGCGCGGGGCAAGACGAGCGGGGGGAAGAGCGCGGGCTCGGGATTCGGGTAAAGGGACTCGAGGACGGCGAGAGGGTCGTCAACGACGGGCTCGGGGCTCGTGCGGCGGCCGCCCGCGCGCCCGGTATCGGAGCGTCGGACCCGCAGCCTGAGCGACCGGCCCGCACCCGTGCCCGCCCCGCCCCCGCCCCCGCCGCGACACGACGACGATGCCACGGGGGCGAAGGGTGTCGGGTCGGGCGGACGCGCCACCACGACGGGGGCGCCCTCGGCGAGGGCGGCGTGGCTCAAGCCCCGCTCGAAGAGGGCCCGTGTAAGGGCGGGCTGGAGGGCGAGGGCGCGGCCAAGCAGCTCGATCGCGCGGGGATGCTGCTGCTGCACGGCTGCAGCGTTCCCTTGCAATAAAAGCACGTTAGCCTGCATGAGCGGGAGGGGAAGAATAGTCAAGGTCGGGGAGAGAAGCGGGACGCCTCGCCGGCCGTTGTTGCTCGTTCGACGCGCCCTCAAAACCGCGGCGCGACGGGGGGCCGGCGTCACGCGCGAGGTCGCGTGGCGAGCTGATTGGGGGTAAGAGGCAGAAGTTTCCTTCAATCTCGTCCCCAACTCCGCGTCTTGCCTGCTCGGAGGAGCTCATGGGAGGGCGGGAGGGAGCGTCGCCGGTCCCGACCGCGATGGGCGCCACAGAAGAGCCGGCCGGACGACTTGAGGAGCAACCCATCTCTCCCTGCCACTAACGGACCGACACGTTCCTCGAGCGCCGGCTCTGGCGCAGCAGGGGCTGCGAGGGCCGTCCTCATCCACCGCCCTCGACTTCCCCGCACGTCCTGGCGAACGCTAACGGATTAATCGGTCGACCGTTTTGATCCACCACCTACTCCCCACTCCCAATGCGAGGGACGCGCAAAAAGTCCCCGTCCCGCTCGGGTGCCGCGGCGAGGATGGCGTCCCGCGCGTCCGAGGCGATGGCCACGTCCTCCCGGAGGACCAAGGCGTCAGCAGCGCCGTCAGCGGGCTCTACCCGCAGCAGAGGTTCCACGTCATCCACGGGCGCCTCGCGCAGCTGTCCGAACCATCCGACGACGGCGTCGACGGCGGGCGCCAACTCGGCGGCCTCCTCCGTCGTCAGTCGAATCTGCGCCATCTCCGCCAGACGGGCGACGTCAGGGCGGTCACCCGTGTCGGTCCCGCTCCTCGCTCCGGCGGCGAAGGCGCGGACAGAACGGCGGCGGCGGTGGGCGAAGTTTGGAGGGGAGGAGGAGTCGGCGGAGAAGGCTGGGCCGACACAGCAACGGGCCGCTGTTGCCGTCCCGGTCGTCATTACCGGGCAGGTGGCCAGTCCTCGCCCCATAAACGCCATGACGACCCGGCGGACAGTCGTCGTGGCGAGCTTCCGGTTCTGCTGTCTGCGGTCGAGAGACGACGGGAGGTTGAGCGGGGCTCTGACGGGCGTAACTGAAGCCGAAGCGGTGACAGTCGCCGGCCGTCGGTGGTGGAATCGGCGCGCTCGCTTCGATGGACTGGACGGGTTGTGAGTCACCGTTGTCGACACGCCCGTGAACTGAAGACAGGGCGCCATGTTACGCCGCGAAGAGGGCTTCGAACGAGTAACTATCACGCCAGTGACCTCCTTGTGACGAAGACTAGCCACCCTCCAGCCCTCCGCCTTAACGATCTCTACGATATCGTGAGGCTATTTCCCACCTCGATTTCACACCGGCGAGCTGAGGCGGCCCGGGATGGAGCGGAGACCGCCCACGGCGCTGCCGCCGTCACTCTGACCCGCACTGGCGTTTACGGGTGTTTACCATCCTCCTCCGCCTTCCCTCCGTCTTTTCTGCGTCGCAGGCACCGCACAGCGGTCACCATGGTAGCTTTTGCGCCGGTCTCTCTGGCCAACACCGCCGTGTCGGCCTCCGCTCGCCGCCAGACCCGACCAGCCTTGTGCAGCCTCGTCCCCACGCCCGCCTTGGCCTGCGCTTCCCTCCGCCGCCGCCGCGCCCTCGCCGCCCGCGAACCCCGCGCAGTCTCCGGCGGCAGCATCGAGGCCGAAGACGAAGACGACTTCGACTGGGGCGAGGACGACGAGCCCCTCCCTGCCAAGCCCGCGGACGCCCCTGCAGGATTCGATTACAGCGAGGACCCCGATGCTAGCATCGCTGACTACGGCGCCCGTAGCGGCCCCTCCCCGTACCCGGGAGGCGCCGACGAGGACTATCCGGGGTGGACGGTTGAGTATCTCTACGACGGTGCTTGCTCGACGTGCCGCAATCTCCGTGGTGCCCTCGCAGCGGCACAAAAGGGCAAGGGAGAGGGGGCCAGGAAGGTTCGGTTCATCGACCTCAGCCGGGACGATGGGGCCGCTTACGTCGAGTCCGACCACGCTGGAGTGTCGTGGGAGGATGCTATGAGGGAACTGCACGCGGTGACTCGACAGGGCGAGGTACTTAAGGGCACCGAGGCGCTCAACACCCTGTACGATGCGGCCGGGCTGGGCTGGCTGGCGCGGGCGGCGCAGCTGCCCGGGGTGGCGGGGCTGGTCGAGGGCGCCGTGGGATGGGTGTCGAAGAATCGACTGGGGCTCGGGTTGTCCAAGGAGCAGGCCGAGGGGGCGATGGCAGGGCTGGTGGCAGCCCGGCGGGCGCGGATGGAAAACGCGGGCGAGGCGGTGCCGTGCGGCGCGGTGGATCCGACGACGGGCGAGGACGCCCCCTGCGAGACAGAGGTCGAGTGGGACGAGGTGGACGACCTCGAGGCCTTCGCGGCGGCGGAGAGGGCGCGTCTCGCCGCGGAGAAGGGGGGGTAGCAGTAGCGGTGGCGGCAGTTGTAGGGGGGTTCACGTCACGCGCCCTATTTCTTCCCAGGAGCTGTTACGTTGAACTTGAAAAAGATCACGTCTCCGTCCTGCACCACGTAATTCTTGCCTTCTTGCCGGTACTTGCCCGCGGCCTTGACCGCGTTCTCGCTGCCCAGCTCGCGCAAGACGTCGTAAGCCATGACCTCGGCGCAGATGAAGCCACGCTCGAAGTCGCCATGGATGGCGCCGGCGGCCTGGGGCGCCTTGAAGCCCTTGGGGATGGTCCAGCACCGCACCTCCTTCTCCCCCGCGGTGAAGTAATAGATAAGGTGGAGAGAGGTGAAGCCGGTACGGATGATCTTGGGGAGGACGGAAGTCATCGGTGCCTCGCCCTCCTTTGCCGCAGCAGAGAAGAGGGCCTTGGCCTCGTCCTCGGGCATGTCGACTATCTGCCCCTCCAGCTCACCCGAAAAGGGAATCATCGGCTCTCCCCCGGAGTTCTCCTGAATCCAAGCGTGCAGCTTGGGCAGCCACTTGTTCCTCTTCCGAAGGAAGTCCTTCTGCGACACGTTAACCAGATAGACGACCGGCTTGGCGGTGAGGAGCATCGTCTCGTTGAGCCATTCCACCTCCTTGGTCGTCCAGTCCTTTTTGAGTCGAATGTCCTTACCCGACTTTAAGCACGCCAACGCAGCCTCGCACGCGGCCTGGGCCTCCTTCTGCTCCTTTGTCTGGCCCCGACCGACGAGCTTGGACAACGACTCGAACTGCTTCTCACACCGCTCGATGTCCTTCGCCCGCAGCTCGGCCCCAATGATGGCCAGGTCCTCCACCGGATCCACCCGGTCCTCCACGTGGACGACGTCGGTCGACTCGAAGGCCCGACACACGTGATAGATGCCGTCGACAGCGCTAATGTTGGACAAAAAGGCGTTGCCGAGCCCGGCTCCTTCGGCCGCTCCCTTAACCAGTCCCGCGATGTCCCAGATTTCCAACGCAGCAGGGATCTCGCTTTTCGTCTTGGTGACCTCCACCAACCACTCGAACCGCTCGTCGGGAATGTTGACGCGCGCCTCGTTGGGGTCGATGGTGCAAAAGGGGAAGTTCTGGGGGATGGCGAGGGGGTAAGGGGGTTCGGCAGGGCACGGCGGAGGTGGAGGGCGGCGTCACACGGCGGGGTCCACGGGCGGGGCGGCCGTCGGGCGGTCCCGCCGGTTCCTCGACGAATGGGTGGGTCGGGATGAGGGGAAAGATCGTCTCGGACGATGGGCCGGCGCGCGGGCGGACAGCGGGGAAGCGGCGCACAGAGGCCGCCGTTCGTTCGCCTAGGCGCGGCGGAGACGAGACGAGAAAGGGCGGCGGATCTGGAGCCCCGGCGCCGGCGACACCCCGAATTTCAGCAAGGATCTGACCTTCCCTCAGCCGGAAGCGCGCGCCCGTGTCCCCAGCGCGCCACCGGGGGGCTGGCCGCCGTTCCCACCGTCGCTCGCCTCAGCCGGGATGCCCCGCTTCGAGAGCGTGTTGAACAGTGTGGACTTTCCGACGTTCGGGAGGCCCACGATACCCATCTGCGGTAGAGTCGGGCAGCGTTGATGGTCGCGCCGCCGCGCAAGACGCGCCCATCTATCCCATTTCGCCGCGCCGCAGCCCCTCTTCGCCGCACTGCTCGCCTTCAAGTGGCTCTTGAACTTGCCGAGCCGGACCTCGTCCGCAACCTCCTCCTTCTTCTTCGGGGGCATGGTGGCCGCTCGGTCCCCGCTGCTTCGACCTTACCGCCCCTGGTTGACTGACAGGGGATGGGGGGAGGGGAGTCGAGGAAGAGGGCAACTGCGAGGGCGACGGCGAGCCCGCGTCGCGACGTAGCCCCGAGACCCCGAGGTGTGGCGGGCCGAGCCGAGCGCGCGCGACCGGACGATGCCGCGCGGGGACGACGCGACGGGGCAGGGTCTCGCGGAACAGTTGAGATGCTGCCCCCCCCCATCCATCAACCATCTACCGCAGACGACGCGCCTCGCGCTCCGACTCCATCAGCGACAGGATGTCCCCCTCGCGCACGGGCCCCTTGACGTTGCGCATGATGAGGCGGTTCTGGTCGTCGAGGAACTTGACCCGCACCTGCGTAACCTGACCGCGGCTGCCCGTGCGGCCGACCACCTTCATCACGATGGCGAGCTTGACCGGCTGCTCCTGCGGGCGGGTGGGGGGGGGATGGCGCGAGGACGCAGGGGGGGGGGGGTGGGGGGGGGCGCGGGGGGGGGGGGGGGGGGGGGGGGGGGGGGGGGGGGGGGGGGGGGGGGGTTGGCTAGATGACGCGGCCAAGCGGGGAGCGGGGCCGTCGAAGACCGGCGGGCGGGCGGCGCCGAGGCGGGAGGGGAGCCGTCCATCCGACATCGGGGGCGGCGTTTGCCACCGGGCCGGAGAGAGCAGAGGTAGATCAGGAGATCGTCGAGAACACGCGACGAGAGAGTAAGAGGCCCCAGCGAGCCGCGAAGGGTCGGAGAGGGGCCGGCGGCCTGTTACGCCGCCGACGTCGTTCGTGATCCGACGTCGCGCGGCGCCGTCCAACTTGGGCCACTATCGCCCGCGAGTGTCACGGCGAGAGCCGGGAGCAGGAAGCGAGGCGCCGGGAGCCTCGCCGACCGCCGCGTCGAGGCGGCGTGGCGTTTCAGTGCCACATTGCGGGGGCCGAAAACCGCTCGAACTGTTTCCCGGCCGTTGAAAGCGATAAGAGGTCACGAGGCGCACTATGTCGTTCGCCGTGGAGCGGCCGGGACGGCGGCGGCGGCCGACAGAGGGCTGTGGGCTGCGCGTGGGTTCAGCGGACTCGCCATTGCGGTTGGTCGCGCTGGTGACGAAGGCCAAGAGCGTAACGCGCCCCAGGAGGCGGTGGGAATGTGATTAGCAACGAACGAGGTACAAACTTGACTCGACGTGCATCCAGGCCGGACAAAATAAGCAGCGCAGGAAGCGCTCTAGTCTCCCGCGCTCGCGCGCGTGGGTGCCGTGCCGGCCCTCAGCCCCTCAGCCCTCTCTGCCCCTCGACCCTCGGCCCGCCATCGGGCGGAGACAGATGTCATGCGCGTCGCCTGATCTCCCCCCGGCCGGCCTCGTCTCGGCCCTCGTGCTGGCCCTGTCGCCTACCGCGCTCACCTCGGCCGCGCTCGCATCCGAGGGGCACCTCCCCATCGTCGCCATCGTCAGCGCCACCTGGTACCTCGGTCTCGACATCGGCGAGGGGGGTCGGTGGGTTTGAATGGGCGGGTTTGGAGGAGATATGTCGCCCCGACGCCCGCGTGCATCGTCCCTTTCCGCAGTCGTCGCTGCCATCCTACTCCCCCTCAGCCCCCGCCTCTCCCCGCCCGCGGGCCGCGGCGCCGCGACGGCTGCACTCGTCACCCGCGCCGTGGTCGCCGAGATCGGCCGGTGGGCACTGCAGCAGCGCTTGCTGTCGCCCCGCAGCGTGGGCTCGCTGCTGGCCCGACCGGGCGACTCCCCTCCTTCTCCGGGGGTCCCGCCGCTGCCGCCCCGGGGGCGCCTTGGCCTGGCAGTCGCCGTGGGCACGGGGCAGGCGTGGGCAGGAGTGGTCTCCGGCCTGGCCCCGGCAGCGGCGGCCCTGGCCGCGCCCGGCGGTCTCGGAGCGGCGGCGGCGGGGTGGACCGCGGGGAGGACTAGTGGGGAACCCTCGCTGCTCGCGCCGTTGGCCCTCGGGTGCGCGGGCCTTTCGGCAGTGCGAATGGGGGGAGCAGCGGCGTGGGAGGCGTGGCGACCGCCCGATGAGGTCGAGGGGCTTAAGAGTGGTGGCCGGCCGACGGTGGGTGGTCTGTTCTGCGCCTCAGCCCCCGCCCTTGTCGCCGCCGCCCTTGCGGGCGCCGGCACCGGGCCGTCAGCATCGGCGTCGGCCGCCATCCTCATCGGCCTTGGGTTCGCGCAGGTTGCCCTCGCCGCCTGGAGCTGGCGCCAAATAGAACGCAAATGATGAAGAGGCGCTGGGTGGCGGTTCTTTTGCTCCAACCTACTTCGCTCGTCTCCACCATCGGCTCCGTTGCGTTCTTTCGTCGACTCTGTGTCCCTCACTCTACTCCCCAAACCCCGACAGAAAGTCCCGCTCCTGCCGCTTCTTCTCGTCAGCCACCGACGGCAGCCGTGCTCCCCCCTTTTTGCGCTTGCGCTTTTTGCGACGACGCCCGGTCCTGTCGTCGTCCGAGTCGTCGTCCGAATCGTCGTCGTCCGAGCCACCAGCGGCATCGGCAGCCAAGCCAGTTCTGGCATTGCCGCCGCCGCGAGCGCCGTCGCCCTCCTCGCCACCATCCCCCTCCCCGCCCAGGTGCAGGGCCCCAACGTCCCATATGAGCACCCTTACATTGTGCCCAGCCGATGCCAGCCACCGCCCACAAGGGCTCGCTGCCAGTCGCTCGACGCCCCCC
>Ga0181574_10003929_pt1 | contig 13026 bp, 18 predicted proteins | sample 101ome_24_FD_145600 | JGI IMG/M metagenome (GOLD analysis project Ga0181574, IMG submission 145600) | Coastal salt marsh microbial communities from the Groves Creek Marsh, Skidaway Island, Georgia - 101410AT metaG (spades assembly) | ecosystem: Environmental > Aquatic > Marine > Intertidal zone... | reverse complement strand
TGGCTCTCACCGGTGTGAGAAGCAAGTACTTGAATTTGTCTTTGTCTTGTTTTAATTTCTTGTTTCCTGAATGCTTGGACACGTAATCAATCCACGTTGAAATCACCTGCCACACGAGTATCAGCATGGGCACTCCCGCGACGAGACCGAACGGTGAAATGACGATGAACATTTCCAAGGCTGCCAGGGAAATTGTCCAATAAATAATTGGAGGGAAGACTATGTCCAACAACTTTGGTTTTGGAAACAACTTCCTCAAGATGATATAGATGTATGAAAATATGATTGTCGAAAGAATGAATATCATTATCTACTATATGAAAATATTTTTAGTCCATGATATTAGATAATGGGTCTCCCCATCAATAATCTTCTGAGCTGGCGGGACCTTATATTGATGACCCTCGGGTTTTCATTCATAGTGGCTCCACTGGGTATCCCTCCTTTCATTGGTATGTTGGTTGCGGCTCTCATATTTGGTCTTTCTCACATAGACGAAAAGGTCAGGAATCCCAAGAATAAGAAAGAGCGTCAAGAGGCTTTCATAGCAAGTCTCGTGTTCGGTCTTTTGGGTAGTTATATAGCCGCATGGTTTTTACTTGCTCAGGGTTTAAAACAATCTGAAGGGTTTTCAGGATTTGGGAATTTATCGGTAGCGGCGGGAGGCGGTATCATAGCAGGTCTCGGTCTTGGGGTAATCATGACCGCCATTTGTCTGTCATTCTTTATCAATTATGGAACCGTGCTTGGGTGGTGGACGCCGACCGGTGGTCTGGTGACGCTCTTAATATCCATAATTCCGGCAATGGCGATTCGAAGAAATGCAGGGATAAATATTTTGACTTCATTCATAGTATCCAGTTTTGTTTACGCACTTCTGGTCGGGGACAACAAAAATAAAAAGGAGCCGTGGATGGTGGGGCAGTCGGCCTACATAGGTATCATGGTCGGGACCGCCGTGGCACTGGCTTTACCGAGTTCGGGTGATGTAATACCACTAAAAACAAAACAAATGATACTGGAGCAAACTGGTTTGAGTTCAGACATATTTGCAAAATCAGGCGAAGGTGCCATTAATTCAATGGCCTTGGTCATATGGTTCGTCTACTTCATCATTTGGATCCTGACCCACGTTCCAGGGGCGCTGCCATATGGCTGGGACACGCTTTTTAAGTACAAGTAAAATCTGATTAAATAGTAATAACATGGAGACGCATTACCTCGTGGTCAACTCTAATCTCAGGGACACGACCTTGTATCCCTCGGGTAATTCTTACACCATGCATCTGACCAATCCCATTCATGATGTCACGCGAGTGGAATTGGTTCATGCTTCAGTGCCGAACGTCATTCAGAATCTTCCAGATGGAGCCAGTGCGATATCGCTGGACGGAAGTACCTTTTCGCTACCAAACGGGTTCTATTCGGCCAGTGGTCTGGCTGCAGAAGTTCAGAATGCCATCGAACCGGTTACGAACGTGTCGGTGACCTACTTGGCCAATGAAGGCAAATATCTACTTTCACGACCCACCACAGATCCAAATGGAAACTTCACCTTGACCTTGTCATCAACTCTGGCAACCCTGATGGGATTCACGAGTACGTCGGCCGGAACTTCCGCTTCAGTGGCAAATCAAACGCCACCCACGACGTTCAATATCTACGCCAACAACGACCGTTATCAGAACACGACATTCCTAAAGTCCGACCAGTTGGTGAATCTCACGGCCGACAACTATGTCTTTTTGGACGTCGCCGAACTAAACACGAGTCGCATGCAGCAGGCACAGAAAATTGAGACCAACTCATTCAGTACCTCGGCTTCACAGAACAATTTCGGTCCCATCGTCTTGGACGTCAGTTCGGGTGCCATCAAGCACTTTTCCGAGACGAGTGACTACATCTATGCGGTTGACTATTATCCTCCTATTTCGCAGTTGTCAAGGGTAACTGTGAGATGGAGGAAGACGGACGGAACGCCCATCAATTTCCAGGGACTGAACGAGAATTCATTCATGCTCAAGGTGACGAGCAAGTTCCGAAAGGACGATGTGGCGCCCAATCTTCGTCAGAAGGCTTCTAAACCGCGTCCGATCGTTTTAGTTCCCAAGCAGACCTAAAGAATCCGGAACAAAAAGTTGTTCATTTTCTTCCCGCCAGTCCACTGGCATCTGAGGTTTTATGTTGGGATTCCCCATGTGGACCCTCAGCAGAATCTTGTGACCGGCTGCCGTTCCAAGCGAACCCGCACTGTCCAATACACGAATGGTGAGCTTATCGAAACTCACCGGATTCTTGTACTGAATACTGTGTTTGAAATCGGTATTCTCTTGGAAGTACCTAACCGAACCAGCCGCCACGCCGTTGGGAGGAATGGTGGCAAAGAATCCCCGAATCTTTGAACTGTCTGCGCCTGCTGTCACGGCACTGTCGGTGAAAGGCGAACGGAGTTCCTCGATGTCATAGACGATCGAGTTGCTTCCGGTGAAAACCGTCGCCTCGGCATAGACTAGGTCCACCTGGTAGACATTCCGGTAAATCTCTTGGAATTGCCTCGTGGAAACGTTTGATGTTCCTTCAATGTAAAGATAGTGAACTTCGGAGTCTGTGCGAAGATCCATATTAGTATTACCCAAGAAAATCATATGCTTCTGGCAACGTCCTGACGACGCTAATGGGTCTCACATTCCTATACATCCAGATGATGCTCTCGATAAACTTGAACGTGAAGAATGTCGGGTTTGTCACGATCGCCGAACGGATGACCTGCTTCTCGGTCTTGGGTTTCAACTCACGCATCAAGGAACTGAACTCCCATATTAGTCGTGGGATGGTTGCGACTTGAACCACCTTGACATCTGAAAAATCAAAAAGGAAATTAAACTGCTCCTTATTGAAGCAACTTCTCACGTCTTCTTTGAATGCCACCCAGTCCATGTGAGGCACCTCGGTGGTGTGAAAGACAAAGTGAAAAGTTTGGTTCGTCCAAAGTTTAGTGTAGAACATTTTGTTCATTAATATCAGGATGTATTTAATAATCTTTACAATTGTTGTCGTCGTCATACTATTTCTACGTCGTGAACGCCTCACCTTGGACGAATTGAAGAAACAACTTGAGACTGCCGGACCAACACTCTTGCCACAATTCACCAGACTTCAATACGAAGAGAAGATCAGAGAGGCGGAAGCCCCAGCAAAACCAATACTGGAATCGTTGCAAAAATCAGCGGGGATGGAAATAATCAGAAAAAGGAGGAGAGAACAAAACATAAACCCCGATAAACCTCTGACTATCGATGAAGGAATCCTTATAGAAGGGCCCTCTAATATAGAAAGGATCAAAAGAGAATTAATAAATAAGGGGGTTTTTGCAGCATATGATTTAAATGACGAACAATTGATAAAATTCGCACAACAATGGGGAGTTAACACGTCGTCTCCGCTACAACAAATAAAAGATTCAACGGCAGACATGAGGGAAAAACTGAGAAAGGACGATGAATTGAGGAAAAAAATGGAAGAAGATTTAAAACGTGAACAAGAAGAGAGAGAACGAAGATTTAAAGAATCTAGGGTACGGTCGAGAGAAAAACAATCGAAAAGAGAATCCACCTCAGCAAGGCTGAAAAGACAAAGGCGTGAAAAAACTGCTGCTCGCAGAAAGGCACAAGCGGAAGCGGAGGCAAAAGCCAAAGCGAAGGCACAAGCGGAAGCGAAGGCAAGAGCAGAGGCAGAAGCCAAGGAGATGGTAGAGGCGAAAGCAGAGGCACGGGCACAAGCGGAGGCAGAGAAGGAAGCAAGAGAACGGTCAGAGAGGGAGGAACGCGTGATGGCGATGACAGAGGCACGGGCACGAGAACAGGAACGGATCGAACAACAGTCAGAGGAAATTGCGAAAATTCAAGAGATAAGAAAAGAAGCCGAAGCGGCAATTGAACAACTAAGAGAAATACCTTTGGAAGAACGAATAAGGAGAAAAATATTTGTTCAACCAAAAATGGTTCACAAGCCATACCCTTTTGTGAAAAGTACACCTGCAAATCCACCTTACGATACTACAAAATACGAAAAAAGACAGAATCTGTTCAAGACATCAGAAATATCATCCATATTTCCTCGTCCAATTATATAGAGATGTATTTAATACTTCTCGTTTTCATTGCGTTTGCTCTTGCAATTCGCCTAGTATATTCACCGAACACATAGGACATTTAAAAGCGTAGTTACTGTTTAGATACACGATTTTATTCAAACAAGAGGCACATAAATTGTGTTTGCAATTTATCTTAACTGGTCTCTTGTTTTCGTAACACACGACACACATCTTCTTTTTCTTTTTTGGAAATCTTGTCCTATCAAAATATGTTTTTACGACTTCGCCTACGTTTGCTATGACTGGATGGAGTTCATGAAACATGAGAAGCATGATGCGAATGAACATTTTTACCCTGTGCCACAGAAATGGATCGCGTTCATAATGAACATGAACATAACCTCTTATCAACCATGGCATGTAAAATTTAAAGGGATCCATGGTATTGTGCGAGCGACAAAACACAACCGGAAATCCCAACATGTTCGAGTTGCATCTTCCATTTCTCGTGCACCTCCAACCATTTTTTGTAATACCATAACAACGTAGGCCAGTTAGTTTAAAGAATCATCGGAGCAAAGTGAAGTGTCGTCGTCATTGTCATCGTCATCATCTTCCGATGGGACAAAATCTTCATCCGATACATCATTTGATATGTAAAGGTTGTCACTTACCTCTTCGTAGCCAAGTGAATCCATGTCCCTGACAGCCGAATAAGAACTTATTATATGTTCCTTGCTTATCCATACTGGATTTCTGAATGAGTAGTGACCTTGATTGTCCGTTTCTTCTAGACATTTCACCAACACCGAAGTTTCTTTCTCATCGATCATTTCGGCGAGAATGACCCCGTCGCCAAGTTGTATGTCCACAAACATTTATCTTTTATGGGTCATAAATCTTTAAATGTCTTTTGCAGAACTCGAGACCGGTTTGTGGCTTGTGTGAACATGGCTTACCATTGAGACACACAGCTTTACATACTTTGTGTGAATGACGTTTTTGTACATCTTTTTTTTCTGGGAGTTCGTCAAGAATGATTATACAAGGTCTTTCTTGAGAAACTTGTGATAGGAAATGTCTTTTCCATCCTATGATCATACTAAGTAGTCATTGGTGACAAATATTTAATACGGTCCACCCATACCGATGCGGTTGTTGATGGGAAGACTTTTCCCGGCCAAGGTGGTGTTCTTGGGCAGAGGGTTGGGTACGTAATTGGTGGAGGCATCCCTCACATAGAGAATGTATGACGAGACGCCCTCGCGAACTTGCGGAAGCATCTTGTCCACGACCTGCTGATTCATGCGAGTCATCTGAGACTCGATGTTCCCATAGGGATTCATCGCGTTGTTGATATAGACATAGCGCATGAAGGTCATCACGTCGCGGGGATTCTGACGATCAATGGAGAGACCTGTCTCATCCTTGAACTGCTTCCGGAGCATCGCCTGGATGCGTTCCAAGTTAGCCTGCTGAAAGAAGGCAGCGTTCAAGGGAGTAGTGGTCTTGTGCATGGAAGTGATCATACTCGTTCGCACGTCCGCAGACGGGATGGGGTCCTGATCAACGCCATTCAATGGGGTCAAGTTAATCATACTATTACTTGTTGAGGTTTTTTCTTGGATTCTTGAGGACCGACGTCGGAGTGATGAAGTTACCTGAACTCACGGTCTTGAGCGACTTCCTCACACAGAAAAAGGTGCATGGCTTGTCATAGTCGATTCCACCTTGTTTGCCGTACATGCGATCCGCGGTCACTGGATTGTAGATGCGCTTTCTGCTCGCATCTGTTCTGGACACAGCCGTTCCACCAGGTTTGTGCGACCAAGTTCCGTCGGAATCTTGGCGATAAAAATGGTAGTCCTGGCCCCAGCTGTTTACCGCCAGAAATCCCTTATAGTGCCCTTTGGGACACTTGTCCTTGGCCTTTTCCAGAGACCATGTGATGACGTGCCTTGGGTTGTCCGCGAGCACGCGCCTCTTCACGGACTCGCAGGTCACCGCATTGTTGTATCCAGCACCCATGGCATACAGTCCGGGCTGTGGCTTGCCGGCACGGGGATACACACGAAGGTCGTCCAGAAAGTAGGAATAACAATTGTGTGTGGCTTGAACCATAGCGTCCCTGGACCACTCCTCGCCTCTGTACTTGGGCTCGTAGCCAGACCTAGGGAGAAGTTTCGGACCCATTACTACTATCTACATTCATATTTATTTCATCAATGTTAATTCCAAGATCATTTATCAGCGCAGATCTGAGTTCTTCCATATTTTCAGCATCGACCACGATTTCGGTCATGTACTCAATTTCATTGTCCCTGGGAAGATCGAAAGTCTCGGCGAGATTTCTTCCCACCAACTGACTGCTCCGAAGATTGGTCGTGACCATCCTTTCCCTTGTGCTTCGTGCTTCGATGATGACCGTGATGTTGTACTCCGGAATGTCAAAGTCCCGGCGACACACCGGACAGGTGTAGTTTCCTTGGCGCTTCCAGCGATTGATGCACGCCGTGTGAAATTTGTGATTGCATGGAAGGGTTCGCGCATTTCGCTCACTCCTCGTGGTTATGTTGTTCAGACATATGGCACATTCTGACATATCTGCGTGCAAGGGACAGTGTTCTTTTCCTTGTGCCTTTCTTCTTCGGCAGGCTGTTCCTGCCCGGGTCAGTGCGCCACACTCACTCATCACGAGTTACTAACAACTAAGAAGTAAAACATTTGCTGGATAAAATCGCAACGTATAGTAGGGATGTTATCTGACAAGGAGATCACCAAAGTGTTAAAGGAGGTCAAAGGGGATAAAAAGATCTACACGCCCCTCAAGTACTTCCGTGGGTTAAAGACCAAGGAAGATGTTGTGACCCGTTTCAAGAAGATTGAAAAGAAGACCTATGCGCCATTCAAGACAGACATTGGTATGGAGACCAAAACGTCCACGTGGACAAAGAAATTTTACAAGGCTTATCCTGGAGCAAAGTCACTTGTGAATAAAGCCATGGTGACCGGAGTTCCTCTGGACATCATCAAGCAGGTCTATGATAAGGGTCTGTCTGCCTGGAGGACGGGACATCGCCCCGGAGCCACGCCTCAGCAGTGGGGTTACGCCAGAGTTCACTCGTTCCTGATGGGCGGACCGACGTCACGGGGTCCCGACCGCCTGCTTGCCATCGAGGCTGGGCTTTTAAAGGTCTAAGGCGGTGTTGACCAAAGATTTCTTCCACCAGATACTAGCAGCATCGCGGTAGAATGCGAGGGTCTTCTTGATGCCCTCCGTCCAAGTAGTTTTTTCAGTCCAACCGAGAGCAGCCAACTTGGCATCCTCGATGAAGTAGCGACAATCATTGAAGGGACGATCTTCCACGAACTGGATGGTCTCTTCTTTATTCAGTCCAAAGACATTGCAAATTTCCTCGGCGACGTCCATCACCGATCGCTCCTTTTTGGTTCCGATGTTGTAGGTATCACCCACCTTGCCCATGTGCAAGATGATATCGAAGGCTTCCACCACATCGTCGATGTAGAGGTAGGATCTCACTGCCTTGCCTTCACCATGGACGGGCAACCTTTCTCCCTTCATGGCTCGCATGCAAAACTTGGGAATCAACTTCTCCGGAAACTGACCCGGACCGTATACATTGTTTCCACGAGTGATGATGACCGGCAGCTTGTAACTGTGAGCGTATGCAGTGACGAGCATCTCAGCAGCAGCCTTGGTGGCACTGTAAGGATTTGTTGGATTCAGGATTTGACCCTCGGTGTAGCCACTCTCTGCACCCATAGGGGTTTCTCCATAGACTTCATCTGTGCTCACGTGGATGAACCGCTTCAGGTTCGGATTGTTCTTGGCACTCTCCAGAAGGACATGGGTTCCATAGATGTTGTTGTGAGTGAAAGCGAAACTGTTGCCGAAACTATTGTCCACGTGAGTCTGAGCGGCAAAGTGCATCACCACATTGATATTGTCATTTTCCATGATGTAGTTCACAAAGTCAACGTTGGTGATGTCCCCCATGAGAAATTTGAAGTTACGACATTCCATGACTTCAACAAGATTGTGCATGCTCGCGCAGTAGTCCAACTTGTCCAGCACCACAAAGTTATAGTCTGGATAGGTCTTCACAAGATGATTAGTGACATGACTGCCGATAAATCCGGCACCGCCTGTAATCAAGATATTCATCGTCTTATCTGTTTTGTAATATCGCAGAATCTGTTTAAGAAGGTGCGATCGTGACTTATGGCAATGATCGTTCCCCTAAAGTTCTTGAGCATGTCTACGATCCTGTCAGTATTTTCTTGATCTTGGTGGCATGTAGGTTCGTCCAAGAACAGAACCAACGGATCCCTGGATATCGCGTAGGCCAGTGCCGCCCTCTGCTTTTGTCCACCCGATATGGGTCCAGACCTCGGGATGTCCGTTGTGATGTAGTGATCCACGATGGGCTCATCCTTGAATAACATCGGCTCCTGTGGAACGTAGGCGATTCCATATTTGTAAAACCACTCGCGATCGTGATCCCTGAGACTGACGTCGTGCCACGTGATTTCACCCTCCCATGGTTTATACAATCCCATAAGCAGTTTTAGCAGCGTGCTTTTTCCAGCTCCAGACATTCCATGAAATCCAACGTGCTTGCCGTAGGGTATTTTCATGTTGAAATCGGATATGATCTTGGTGTCTTCGTGATATCCGAACGAGACATTTTTGATGTAGATGTCCGGCTTTTCGTTGATTAAAAAACCCCAATCATCTCTGACCGGCGTATCGAGAAATTCATAGACCTTCTCGCGTTTCGCTTCTTTACTCTTGACATCCTTGAGAACATCCACGGACTGTTCGAGCAATTGAAATATAAATAGAGCGTAAACAGCAAATTCATGAATGTCTTCTCGATCACCATCTTGGTACATCATCAACAGTCCCATCATCAGTGCACCCGTCGTGAAATTGAGCGCCACCATGGTTCCGAATGTGTAGGATTCTTTCTTTCGGCGTTTCATGATTTCCTCTTGATGATCTGCCCACTCACTGACAACCCAATCTTCTCTGTGATGCGTCCGGTAAATCTCCATCTTCTCATAGTAGTCGCGTATCAACTCGTTTTGTTTTTGCTTGTGATCTTGAATGGGCTTGATGCTCGGAACGTAGAATATATTTGCGAAACCCTGTTGAATCCCCACGTGACCCAACGCACACCCTACGCAAATTAGTGTAAGTTCGGGTGATTTTTGCCATAATAGATACACAGTCACCATGAATTGAAGTGAGGCGCGAATGACATAGTTGGTCAGTGACGTGAAGCTTTCAGCCACAGTCTCGACGTCGTTGTTGACCAACTCGATCGTGTCGTGAAATGAATTCTTGATAAAATAATCATATGGCATCAGGTAGGTTTTCATGATCGCGGTCGACTTGGCTTCTTGTGTCGTGAGTGCGATGGCATAGGAAACCAACCCCACACGGATTCCGGTGAACACATTTCCCACGACCTTGTAAACAAGAAATGAAGTAAGGATCTCCATTGGGAACGAAGGTTCTTGAATGAGCGCATGCACCAACTTGGCCTGAAACGAAGGAACCCACGAGAGAAACACGGCTGCTGCGGTCCCACTAGCGATCCCGGAAGCTATGTAGCCGAATGAACTTCTGGCATACTTCCACATTGTCTATAATTAAAATGACCTATAAAATAAAAGATGAATGACGCAACGTTCTACATGTGGACTGGTATCGCAGGGGCTCTTTATACTGGTTTCGCGGCACTTCGGTACTATTCGTTGTCTGGCACACAACTCATCAGTGCGCCAAGAGCAAAGAAGATGATCAAGTCAGGTGAAATCAAGCACGTCGTGGATGTCCGAAGCAAGTTCGAGTGGGACTTTGGTCACTATCCCGGTGCGGTTCACATGCCCGTTAATGTGATCTCTCAAGATCGATTAAAGGGGTTCAAAAAGGACGATGGTATCGTGGTCTACTGCAACACTGGTCAGCGCGCTCGTGCCGGAGCCGAAAAGATTGCGTCATTCGGATTCAAAAAAGTCTACTACATTGACGGGACCTACTCTACAATTCAATAATTTCCCAACCAAAAGGATATTCCAGTGACCTCGTCGATAAACACAACATGGCCTCCAACTCTTCCTCGACGGGTGACATTTCAGGAAACATTGTGGATATGTCGGAAGGCGCTACTTCTCCCATAATTTCATACATCACCAATACAGATCGATAATCAAATACCTTGCAGTCATAGCCAAGTGCGTACTCATGGTCCATATTCATCATCATCTTTACCTTATTCCCACAGTCTCTTATGACGGTTCTTCTCGGAACCATTAATGTCAGTGATTCCACCTTATCTTCCGTAATTGCCCTCGAAATAGGGACGTGCATCGGCATCGTGGTGTTGTATCGCTGCGAAAGTTCTTTGTGCCGGGTCGGGACCACCCACAGATTAAACAAGGTTCCGGACATTTATCATTCATAGACCAATTTCTTTAAAAAGATTACAAAGTCACTTTTTATATTAGTCATCAAAGGGGCATTCGATTCAAACAAAGGTTCAAGATAGTCTGCATATTTATACATAAAGGGCCACGACTGATATCCCGCACGGATCACCCCCTTGATTTCCGCTTCCAAAGGGAAATCTGATTTTCGCCATCCATATTCTGTCACGAGACGGAAACGCCCACTCTCAAAGATCTTACCGTGAAAATCAGGGCACCACCCCTCGATCGGATTCACCTGCTCTATGTCCCCCGAGAAGTCTTCGCGGAACTTTATTTCGATACCATGTTTTTCACACTCCTGTTTAAGGGACAGGTGAAAAGCATCGTAATGAACTTTGAGAAATTGGCGCGTTTCCATCTAGATATTTTTAGATATTTTTCTTTAAAACGACATGCTGATTCCGTAGACAGCCAATGGGAGACCGACAAATGCCGTGCCCACGTAGGCGATCGGGAAATATTTGTATTCCTTGGCGAGTTCTCCCAGCTTCTTGGCGCCCCAGATAGGCACATCTCTTAAGGTCGGTTGAACATACCAGATGATAGTTCCGAACACGTTGAAGAATGTGTGACAGAGTGCGACCTGCAGCGCCGACTTGGCGTTCGAGGCTGCCGTGGTGGAGGCAAGCAGACCCGTCACGGTCGTTCCCAGATTTGCACCCACGGTCAACGGAAACATTTGCTCCAACTTCACCATGCCCGTGGCGCACAGCGGAGTGAGCACCGAGGTGGTGATTGAAGACGACTGAACCAAGATCGTGAAACCGAGACCCATCAATATGGTCAGGTAGTTGTTGAAATCCAAAGACTTTTGCAAGAGTTCCGTCGGTTTTCCTTCCATCACGTAGGACATGCTCTTGGAAATCATGAAAAGGACATTGAAGGTCACTATGAGCGAAAGACCTATGCTCAACCATCCAGTGGCATTGCTGTCCATACCCCAATCATCTTCGAAGACGCCCATGAGACCCTTCGAGAATGGCGTGATGTATTTCTTGACAGGACCTTCCCATTCCTCACAGTCACCCGTACACTCTACGACATCCTTGACCATCTCTGCAGTCATCAACTGAAGGGGATGAGCCGCCCACTCGAGGGGGAAGAGAATCAATACCGAGAGGTAGTTGAAGAGGTCGTGAATGGTCGCGGCAGAAAACGCACGTTCGTACTCGTCGCCGTCGGTCATGTGGGCCAGCGAAACAATGGTGTTGGTGACCGAAGTCCCTATGTTGGCGCCCATGATCATGTAGATGGCGTTGGTCACGGATAACTCATTGGCACCCACCATGCCCACGATGATTGAGGTGGTCGTGGACGATGACTGAACCAGCACGGTGGCCAGAATACCGATCATCAAATCACTGACCGGATTATCCGAAACGTCAAATAACTTTTCGGAACTGTCCTTTCCCAGCATCTTGAACCCCGACCCCATCAGCCCTAGCGCATTCAAGAAAAGGAAAAGACAAAACAAGACATTGGTTACAACGGCAGGTTTTGGTATTATCCAATCTTTTGGTCTAAAGATATATCCAACTGTTGTAGCCAAATTCACGCCGAACAGGGACAATAGTGTATACCCCGAGTCGTCATTCACCAACTCATTAGTCGATGACAGCAATTTCCGCATTTCCCTGACTTATGTTCATAAAAAATTATAGTCCCCCGGGACGAACAACTCGTAGGGAAATGGGTATTCAATACTTCGCCTTGAAAAACACAACATGCCTTCAAGGTCTTCCTGAACCACGGACATCTTGGCGGTTTCCGGAAACATCATCAAAAAATCTTCCATGTCAATCTCCTGTTGAACTTCGTGCAAGACCAGTGACCCCTCCATGTCGCCAAAAACCTTACAGTCTCGGGCAAGTCTGCGTTCGCCATCTTGGGTGAGCATGAATTTGACGGAAGGTCCTATGTCGGTGATCATGGTCTGTGCGTCAAACATGTCACGATATCTGGGAAGCAACTTTTCTTCCACGTTGGTGGCAATAGGAATATAAGGAGGATTAATCATATTTAATTTTTGTGAAATACTCTTGTGCTTCGTTGGAATCACCCATACATTGAACAAGGTGTTCATGTTACTTACTACTTATGTAGAGTATATTATTCTGCTTAATTTATACTCCTCGCAAATTTTCCTACACTTTTGACAAGGCTTGGACAATTTCAATTCACCGCTCCTATTTGCCCTAACCACGAGCATCCATGCTTTCTTGAAGTCCTTTCGGGTGATGCGCTTTCGGGCATCCATGATCGCCGCCGCTTCCGAGTGAACACTTATGGTATTGTGAAATTTCTCCCAATAGTTATACCCCCTTCCCACTATTTCGCCATTCAATACGACCACCGCGCCATGTTTGTGCATCATATTGGATAGCGAAGAGAGTTCCAGACATTCGTCCAAGAAC
>Ga0181574_10003926_pt1 | contig 13029 bp, 12 predicted proteins | sample 101ome_24_FD_145600 | JGI IMG/M metagenome (GOLD analysis project Ga0181574, IMG submission 145600) | Coastal salt marsh microbial communities from the Groves Creek Marsh, Skidaway Island, Georgia - 101410AT metaG (spades assembly) | ecosystem: Environmental > Aquatic > Marine > Intertidal zone... | reverse complement strand
TAAGTCTCAACCAAAGCAATCTTTGTTACGGATATTTGTGAATGGCGAAGAGAAAGTTATGCTAGAAAACTTTCGTCAATTCTTCCCAGATATCTATTGGTTTAAGTACGGTTTTTACCGCAGTCATATACAAGAACGGCTAGCTGATTATGGGAACCAAAAAAAAGCCTCGACACTAATTGCCTACTTTGACGAGGTCCGAGTTGGTTCAAGTATGGAAGACGTTACTCCAAATCGTGACAGACCTGTTGATTAAATTTGAAGTTCACAAGTGATTGCGAGTAGCTGGGATTTTGTAATGCCTCAAGCCTGTAACCCATTCCATACCCTTGCCCCACTGACCGATTAGACCACCCACTAAGCTGATCAATCATCTCTGACTGAACACCTGCATTACGTAACCTGTAAGGTATGTCTGAATTTAGGAGTATATCGCTCTTGAGTAGCCCAGCGCGTTCTGCCAGACGCATACCCGTATCTGAGACCAAAGCCACCAGCCATATTAGATCATCATCGATTGTTCTGAATAGGTGCTGTATTTTGCGGATGTCTTCTATCGGTATCGGGAGGCGTTTGCTTACCCCAGCCGTTTTATCAAAATACATCCCCACCAAGGGGTTCTTAAGATCAAGCGCATACTCAGAGATGGCGAAGTTAAAGACGGCTCTGATAGAACTGATGACTCTACCCACACTTGAGCCAACCAAACCCTTGGTAATCAGGTAATCCCTATAACGCAGAGCATCTGCTCAGGAATACTCAGCCAAGGTCTTTGGCTCCACAGGCATCCACCAAATACCTACAGGCCCTTTGGGCAGCGGCTTTGAAAGTCTTTGGCTTACCAGCCCCCTTCTGCGTGACATAGGTTTCTAAGGCCTCAGGCAGCGTAATACACTGCTCAGTGGCAGTAGACACATCAAGCTGAGTATTCCGGACAAATGAACCATATCCCAACTTTAACAAATTGCGCCCAATAAGATCAGGGTCGGTCATTCTAAGATGTGACCAGTATTCATCTAACTTAGCCGCAGCTTAATGGTGCCCCCACACGGAATAGAACTATAAAACAACGACGATGTTCATTCACTGCGACTGTTAGTTGCAGGCAGATACCAGTTGCCTAAACAGTACCGCGCCAATTCACTCGTCTAGATTTGTAATACTAGGTTAGTATGGGACTCCTAAATGACAAAGCGGGGAGTACCCTGAGGGTATGGGTTGGTTACTCAGGAACCAAGTTTTGCGCATAACAAAATAAAGTCAAAATCTCTAGCGCGACAGCACCAGCCAAAAACGCCGTCATCCCACCAACGTCATGCGGCGGAGATACAGTATTAATATCTGCACCCACTATGTTTAATCCCTTTAACTTGCGTAAAAACCCAAGACCTTCACGTGCTGTGGCGCCGCCCCAAGTAGGAGTACAAACACCGGGTGCACAAGACGGATCAAAGAAATCCATATCGAAGCATAAATACACGGTTCGATCTTTCAGCTGCTCTACTAGATTATCAGCAGTTTTTATTAAGCCAGTTTCAAAAAGGTCGTCGCCATCAATAAGCCGAAAGCCAACCTCTCGGGTATGTTCAAAAACGCTATTATCCATCGTCGGTCCACGCGGGCCAATGTGAAGCGATGCATTCGTATCAATAAGCCCTTCTTCAGCCGCACGCGTGAAAGTCGTGGCAACGTTATATCGCATATGATCCTGATTACCGTCACCGCGATAGGTATCGGTGTGAGCGTCAACGTGAAGCACTACAAGATTTGGATAAAATTTATGTGCTGCTCGAAGTAATGGTAATGTAATATTGCCGTCCCCACCAAAAGCTAAAGGCGCAGCTTCAGCCGCAAAAATTTCATGAACTGCTTCTTCTATTTCTTTAAAACTATCCTCAATAATACTTGGTGTCGTATCAGCATCACCGCAATCAACCACGTTTAGCAGTTCTAAAGGATTAAACTTTGCAAAAGGAGGCTGAAAGGGCCTGACTAATTGGGATTGTTCCCGGATAGCGGCGGGTCCAGTTCTAGATCCAATACGTGTTGGATGAAGTCCACCGTCATATGGCACACCTAGAACAACAGCCTTGGCTTTTGAGAAATCAGTAGAATAAGGGATATTCATAAAGGTTGCCGGACCAATAAACGGTCCAGTTTTTTGTGGAACAGGAACACCTATTTTCGCCATCTCAATTCCAAGCTTTCATTAATTAATTGATCGATTGATAACATATTACAAGAAAAGCGGCGCCAATTTATACTCAAGTGTATCCAACTATAATCGATACATAGATAAAAAACTTAGCTACGAAGAAATCATTTATTATTGAAGCCGTCCTCTCTTGCCTGCGTCGTGTGCGTCATTAGTAATACTAGGAGTATGGTGCGCATAAGTTTAGTTAAAAATATCAAAAGACTTTGGATCAACATATGGGATAAATCCTTGTGTCCTTTCAATAACGTTTTGATTGTCCATGAGGCTCTCTGTTGCGACCTTACCTAGAATAGTGAACGAGGCTTCGATAGCCACATCGCCATCAATAATTAAAGCGGTTTTGACTTCTTCCACACAATCTTTTGTCATCAACTTTTGAAATATTCGTGCAACTTCAACGTCAGCTTTAGTCTCTGCAATATCAGAGAAATCAGACAAATCATTTACATCTGGGTGCGCGGCTACCGCTATGAAAATCCAACGAACAAGAGAAATAATATCTTCTTGAGAGGTATGCTCGACCATTCAAACACTTAACCGATCAGTAGCAGGCCCAGATAGCAGCTTACTAGGAAAAAGAGCTAAATTCAGGATAAAGCAGATAATTAGCGCGCAGCGACATTGATATGATTGGATGAGTTTAAACTTTGATAATCCCTCGGACTGGTCAACAGTAACGCAAACCAAAAATATGTGAAGTCACAATTGTCTCAGAAAGGATCACACAATCCCACGGCTTATGGTGGTTAGATGGTGGTCACAACCATCTCTAATCTTCTAAAATATTGATTTATATATTTTATATGACGGTGCTCGTAGTCCGGCGAGCTTAGGCATCAGCAGTTTCACAATAAATAGGTGTTAAGGTTTTAAGGCTGGTTTTGAAGTAGCAGAATTAAACCGGGTTATGCATAGCCGGACAGCTAATTACAAAGCCTATTGAGGACAAGGAAGGTTATTCTGACAAAACCCTTCAGTTCCCAACCGGAAAGCATGATGATCTCGTCGATAGTTTTACGCAAGCTTTGTGCGTTTTATCCACGCTGAGCAGCGGAAAGGCCCTGTGGCGCATTCGTTAGTTTTAATCGCACATATCAACCGCTTATCAATGCTCAATTCTATCCCCAATGCTAAGCATCTTCTGATTAAGTAGCTCTGTCATCTCTTTTACTACCAACCTATATTCTGGATCTTGATATAAATTAAATAGCTCCATTGGGTCGTCCTGACAGTCAAATAGTTCCCACTCTTTATCATCCCCACCTTCATTCGTCCCAGGCAAGTCAAATCCTTCATTATACCAATAAATGAGCTTGTATCTTTGATTGCGAATTCCATAATGCGCATAAGCATTATGGTCCGGATCTTTGTGCATCCAGTATCTATGATATGCGACCTGTGGCCAATCTTGAGGCGTTCGACTTTCGAACAAAGGACGCAAACTGTCGCCCTGCATATACGACGGGATGACAAGGCTAGCATAATCAAGGAACGTCGGCGCGAAGTCGACGTTGCAACATATATCATCATTTACTTGACCAGATTTGATCCCGTTTGGATAGCGAATTAAGAACGGCATCTGAAACGATTCTTCGTAGATGAACCTTTTATCAAACCATCCGTGTTCACCCAAGAAGAACCCTTGATCCGACGTATAAATGACAATCGTATCTTCCGCTAAATTATTGTCATCCAGAAACTTAAGAATTTCTCCAACGCTATCATCTATTGAAGCGATGGTAGCTAAATACCGCTTTAGATATCGCTGATATTTGAAATTATGTAATTCTTCACGACTACTTAATTTAAATACCTCACCAGTGTGTTTATCGATTAGTTTTAGTGTGGAAACATCCAAAGGATTTGGAATTTTTCTGCGGTTACTTTTAAGCCTCGCTCGTTCTCCAATTTCTGATCCTCCTTCTGGCTGTACTAAGCCAAGATCATCATAGGTCATGTCATCTTTTATTCTCATTTTAGCTGCTGCAGCAGCCTTCGCTCTATTTTTGTAATCATCATTGAAGGTATCAGGTACCTTTATGTCCTGATTAAACATATCTCTGTACTTGGGATGAGGCTCCCATTCCCGATGAGGAGCTTTGTGATGGCACATCAGAAAAAATGGCTTTTTTTGATCACGAGCCTTAAGCCAATTTATAGATTTTTCTGTTATTATTTCTGTTGCATAGCCTTTAATTTCGATTTCCTTGCCCACTTCAATAAAATGAGGATCAAAATAATCACCCTGCCCAGGCAAAACAGACCAGTAGTCAAATCCGGTCGGTTCGTGATCTTTACCTTCACCTAAATGCCATTTTCCAACTATTGCAGTCTGATAGCCGTTGTTTTGAAGATGCTTTGCAACATTTGGCAGCTGATTATTTATTGGCGTGCTTAGCGTGGTAACGCAATTTACGTGATTGTAAGTTCCAGTTAAAATTGCAGCCCTACTCGGCGTGCAGATGGAGTTCGTTACATAGCAATGATTCAGTCTCATGCCTTCATGCGCTAAACGATCAATATTCGGCGTGTTATTTATGCCGCAACCATAAGCACTGATAGCTTTGGAAGCATGATCGTCAGCCATAATAAAAATGATGTTCGGTGGTGTGCTCATGCTCTTCTCCAGCTAAAAAATCGCCCCATGTCTATTCCACTGTATAATGTTCCGACACCGTGCAGCATACCATTCAATTCAACTAGTAAGTCATCCACCTTTTACCACGTCGTGTTTTTTCGGTAGCAAGATGTTTTTTCTATTTTTTGCAATGAATATTGGGGGCCAGTCTGTTCATCTTGTGATGTATTGGACACCCTAAGCTGGAAGGAAGCGCCGCAAAATGAAATGCAAACAAGCGCAGGTATTGAAATCCTCCCACTTTTGATCTGAGAAAATCAGGATGAAATGGACGAAGGTAAGCTAATTAAAATAGATGAGCCAATGACGGATCAAAGCCAAAGCTGAGGTCCTGACCAACTTCTATTTCGGGCACATCTTGTCCAGCAAAGCGGAATGGTGTTCCGTCTTGTGTGCGCAATTCTACGACAGTTTCGGTACCTAACCGTTCGACAAGTGTCACCTTACCCTTAAGCTGACCATTGGGATCCAATACCAAATGTTGCGGACGAACACCCATTCGGACTGACGCACCGCTTGCTTTTTCTGTTGCGACAAGACGCAGACCACTTATCTGCATTCCTGACCCACTGAATGTGGGAGTTGTCGCATCCGCTAATTCGCCATCAAAGAAGTTCATTTTGGGTGATCCAAGGAAGCCTGCAACAAATTCATTATCTGGGAAATTGAACAGAATCATAGGCGAACCAACCTGCATGATTTCACCGTCTTTTAGAACCACGATTTTATCTGCGAGTGTCATGGCCTCGACTTGGTCATGGGTCACATAGATTGTGGTTGCGCCCAGTTGCGTATGCAGTTTTGCAATTTCAACGCGCGTGTCATGGCGCAGTGCGGCGTCAAGGTTTGACAGCGGTTCATCGAACAAAAATACATCTGGATTGCGGACAATCGCACGTCCGATTGCAACGCGCTGACGCTGACCACCAGAAAGCGCAGCAGGACGGCGATCCAGCAGATGTTCCATTTGCAAAATTTTGGCTGCGGCCTCTACACGCTCTTGGATTTCGGCCTTGGCAACGCCCTGCAAGCTTAGCGAAAAGGCCATGTTGTGAAAAACACTCATGTGTGGGTATAGCGCATAGGATTGGAAAACCATCGCAATACCGCGCTCAGAGGGTGGCAGATCCATAACAGGACGATCGGCGATAATGATTTCACCGCTTGTAAGGCTTTCTAATCCCGCGATTAGGCGCAGAAGTGTTGATTTACCACATCCTGATGGTCCTACAAAAACAACAAACTCACCCTTGTTGATAGACAAGTCAACGTCGCGGATGACGCGGGTTTTGCCGAATGTCTTCTCAACATTTCTAAGTTCTACCTGTGCCAAATTAAATCTCCTCAAAGGATGCACTTAGCGTGTCAAAATCAAAGGTGCAGCGCAGAGTTTGCGCATCGCTGATACGATCAAATACCAATGTACGCTCATCACCGCTTACAGCACTCATCATATTGGCATTCATGATGGCCGGCTGATTTTTGCGCCAAGCCAAGAATTTCGCGAATTGTTGATAGATGGATCCATCTGTTTGAGCCATGTCCAATGCAGCGCGCTTTAAATGTTGGCTGGATACTGGAAGCCACGTCGAAGCTGCTGTTGAAAACCCACCGTGTTGATTGGATTTTTCCCAAACCATCGGCGTGCGGCACGTGTCCCGTCCCAAAAACTCTGGCGCAAATTTCACGCCCCAGGGATCTTGCATTTGTTCCACGGGGATATCTGTGACATCCTCTAGTCCCAGTTCTTCGCCCTGATAAACACAACTTGACCCGATCAAACAGGTTTCTAGTTTTAGCAGCAACAATTGCATCGCATCGCTTTGTTCAGGGCTAAGACCCAGTGCAGCAAGCTGGCGCGTTGCCGAGCGTGGAACGTCATGGTTTGAGAAGGCAAAGCATAAACGACCTGATCCATTAAACGCATCAACCGCATTATTGATGGCATCGCGCAAGCCAACCACACTCAACCCACCCCATGCCAAAAGATCAAAGTTATAGGTCGCGTGCAGGCGGCCAGTATCGGTGAATGTTTTGCTGACCTCCATGGCGCGACCTTTGTCGCCATCCACTTCACCCATCAAAAACCGATCGCCGTCATATTCATCTGCAATCTTGCGATAATTTTCGCTGAATGTTTGAATTACGGGCTGATTAAGCTGCGCAACATCATGCAATTGGCGGAAAAATGGCTGTTGCTGTTGCGGCAGGTGACCGGGAACAAAATTAGGGTTTGCCGTATTGTCCAAATAGGGTGCCTGATCGCCATTGATGGTATGAACCGCGTCCAAACGGAAACCATCGACACCGCGATCGAACCAAAACGGTGCAACCTGATTCAATGCCTCGCGCACCTCTGAATTGGCGTGATTCAAATTGGGCTGTTCTGACAAAAAATTGTGCAGATAGTATTGCTGACGGCGGGGTTCCCAACTCCACGCTTGGCCACCAAAGAACGATAGCCAGTTGTTTGGAACAGTTCCGTCAGGATTTGGGTCGACCCAATGAAACCAATCAGCCTTTGGATTGTCACGCGATTGGCGACTTTCCTCAAACCAAGGATGCAAATCTGAACAGTGTGCTGGAACGATGTCGATCATCAATTTCATGCCTAGGTCATGAATTTTTTCGATCATTTCATCAAAGTCAGCAAGCGTTCCATATTCGGGGTTTATGTCGCAGTAGTTTGAAATATCATACCCGAAGTCCCGCTGTGGCGACATAAAAAACGGACTGATCCAAATCGCATCGACCCCCAATGCCGCGATGTATTCCAGCCGTGACGTGATCCCCTTAAGGTCACCAATACCGTCCCCATTCGAATCCTGGTAAGAACGAGGATAAATTTGATAAATTACCGCGGTTTCCCACCATTTTAACTCTGACATTATTTATCCACCTTTCACAGATCCGGCCAAAAGGCCGCGAATGAAATAGCGTTGCATTGACAAAAATACGATGACAGGAATTATCATCGAGATCACTGCCGAAGCATTTAGGAGGTGAAGTTGATCTTTGAATGTACCAAGCTGATTTTGTAATCGTATGGGGAAAACTTTGTCAGTTGCATTATTTGGTCCGATATACAGGGCTACGATCAAATCATTCCAAACCCACAAAAATTGGAAAATACTGAATGAAGCGAGCGCAGGTACAGACAGCGGTACAATTATTTTTGTGAATATTTGAAGATGATTTGCTCCATCGATACGAGCGCTTTGCAAAAGTTCTTTTGGAAGATTTACAATGTAATTTCTCAAAAGATATATTGCTAACGGCATTGCAAATGCAGTGTGTGTAATCCACAAACTTGCAAACGATTTTGATGCGACTTCGCAGCTGTTAGTTAATTCACAATCTGTGAGCCACTGCTTTAATTGTGTTGCCCAAGAGGCAATTCCGCTGAAACCTTGCAATATAGGTAAAAAAGCAAGTTGAGTCGGCACGACCATTAATGAAACAACTATTACAAATAGCCAATCACGCCCTGGGAATGACATCCAAGCAAACGCGTACGCTGCAAATGCAGCAATTGTGATAGGTATAATGGTTGCTGGAATTGTGACAATAAACGATGAAATCAGTGCGTTTGGTACATTTTTGTTTTCGAATAAGACTTCAATATATGCGTCATCGCCAAATACAGGATTTTGTTTTATAAAAGCGTCAAGCTTTTTGGGCTTTGGTGTACTAAGTTCTGGGAATGTCCAAGTAAAATTTCCATTTGTTTCAAATACGAAATCCCCACCACGAACATCCATTATTTCGCCTGCGGGTACTAGCTTGCGTATCAACACGGTTTTAGTGGGATCATTTGGATCGGGGATACGACCCTTGAACAATATCGAGTTGACGGTTCCTGATACTGGAAAATTCGATGTATCTTTATTTAAGCGTTCGAAAATGTTTCCTGATATTACCTTTGTGTCATTCATTTGACCCTTTTCATGAGTCCTGAAACTGTGACCTAGCTCTGTCGGTGTAAAAGCTGTCCAAAAGCCCGCAGTCTTTGAAGCGACCTCAGACCGTAGTGAAGTAGTAATTAAAGCAACGAACGGCACTATCCAAATAAACACTATCAACGCTAACACAACGTGCCGTAATGAACGGGATATCATCATAATCTTACCCTTAGTGTCCGATTTCTTTTTGCTCGCGCCTGATGCGCCAAGCATTGAAAGCCATATTTGGAATAACAGTTAGCATTAACATAATTGCAATTGACGCAAATAAATTATCGACATTGTCGCCACCAATTGACCAATTGTTACGAGCATTTTCCATCATAGTCGCAAGCAACAACTTGTCGTCATCATTTGCAGATAAAGCATATGGAATATCAAACATTTTCAAAACGAGCACGATCAATGTTGTCCAGACGACCACGACAGTAGAGTAGATTTGAGGAAGTTTTATTCGGAAAAACATTTGATAAGGACTGGCCCCATCAATTGTGGCTGCTTCAATGGTATCTTGTGGAACTCCACGAAGGGCCGCAGAAAAGATCACCATTGCAAAGCCTGTTTGCACCCAAACCAGGATCCACATCAAAAAAAAGTTACCCCAGAACTTAAGGTTGTATAAGGGTTCGTTATACGAAGGTGGGTGCCCAAGAATACTTTTAAGTAAACCAATTTGATAAGACGGCGTTAAGCCATTAATCGTTTGTTGCGCTTCGATGCCACCACCTGCGAAAATATTGCGCCATATAATGGCAGCGCCGACGAATGAAATTGCAAGTGGAACAAAAATAATAGTTTTTGCTATTATTCCCCACCGAACGGAGTCAGCGAGTACGGCAATTAGTAGGCCGAGCGTAATACAGCAGGTCGGCACGAGTATGAGCCACATCAAACTATTTCGCATCGCCAACCGAAATTGAACATATCCCAAAGCGGATGGATCCCACAGAAATGCATAATTTCGTACTGTTGGGGTCCCATCAGCCTCTTGAAAAGAAAGGCTGAGGGTAGCGAATGCGGGGATTAGTAAAAACAGTATCAATAGCGTCAACGCCGGTCCTACGAATATCCAAGGCTGAATTGACTCAATCACTAATGATTGTTTTCCTATTGATCCTTTTGATCGAATACGTGCAAGTCCGTGATTAAGCCAATTAGAAATCCAAAAGTATAAGAAAGAAATGCCTACGGAAATGATAATTGCCCTCAAAGCAAACCCTATTTTTGTAAAGCGTTCAATGGTGTCAAACTCATCGAATTTCCATTGGTAATTCTGATGGAACCATACTCCAATCTCCGCGAATAAATCATCAATTGGCGCAGATGCTACAAAAGCAAAAACAGCCGTGGTTGGTAAAAGAAAGACAATGGTTAATAGAATTGCCAAGCCATTGCCGGCGATTACAGGTCTAATTGAATGCATGAGTAGGTCCGAAACGATTTAATGATGTTTCAAATTGAGGAAAGGGCGCAACCGCGCCCCTTCGCAATAATATTTGCAATCCAAATTACTTGATTGCGTCCCAAGCTGCTTGAATGTTGTCGGCAGTTGTTTTTGCATCTTGACCATTCGCAAAGGCTGTCATTTCTGACCAGAACGCGCCCGCACCGATCGCACCTGGCATAAGGTCAGAAGCGTCAAAGCGGAATGTTGTTGCGTTTGCCAAAATCTCGCCCTGTTTACGAAGTGCAGGAGTTGCATAAGCATCAAGGTTTACGCCTTTGTGAGCTGTTAAGAAAGTCCCTTGTGACATCCACGCCTCATGCGCAGATGGTTCTTTCATAAACTCAAAAAATGCGCGCGTTGCAGGTGAATCTTTGGTCATTGTCCAAAGGGTGCCAGCTCCCAAAACAGGGTTGCCTAAGTCCTTAGAAGCATATGGTGGAAAGTAGAAAAAGTCCGCTTCACCATTCGCGACTTCTTCCCCTTTTTTAGGAAAGAATGCTGGAATGAATGAGGCTTGACGATGCATCATACAGCTGGCTGGCGAAGTGAACAAACCTTTTGGCGCATCACCAAAGAATGTTGTTGCAACTGATGCCGCACCGCCGGCAACGTAGTCATCATTGCGCGAGAATTGACCATAAACTTCCATCGCGTTCAAAACTTCTGGGCTGTTGAACGGTAAATCGTTTGATACCCAGCGGTCATAGTTTTCAGGAGACGTTGTGCGCAGCATCAAGTCTTCCATCCAGTCTGTCGCGGTCCAACCAGTTGCGTTGCCTGACTCAACACCAATACACCAAGGTGTATTGCCGTCTGCGACCATTTGATCAGAAAGAGCAATAAGATCTTCCATAGTCGCTGGGATCTCATAACCGTTGTCTTCAAACTGCTCTGGTGAGTACCAAACCAGGGACTTCAGGTCCATTTTGAACGCAAAACCATACATGTTTTTATTACCATTTGCGTCTGCATATGTCCCCAGATCGACCCATGATTGACCTGCGCCGTAGTTTTCTGCCATCCAACTCGCTGTCGCGTCACCGAGAGGGACTAGATGCCCTTCTTTAGCCATGTCTCCGGCTAAGCCAGGCTGCGGAAAGATCGCAATATTGGGCGCGTTGTTTGAACGAAGGTCCGCAACAATAAGTGCAGCGAAGTCACGAGAACCAGAGTACTCTACTTTGGCGCCGGTCGCTTTCTCGAAACAACTGATGGTATTCAGAAGCATCTCTTCATCTTGGCCGCCAGTGATTGAACCGGCAATGGTTATTACCTCACCTGAGAAGCTACCTAGGTCACCAATTGGTGTCAGAGTATTACATACATCTGAATGTGATCCTGCAAAGCTTGCGCTTGCCGTAAACAGGGACACCGCAATTGCTGTTCCCCCTAAAAGATGAGTTTTATATGACATTATTTCCTCCCTGTATGCCATTTTCAAAAATTGGTTCGTTGTCTTTGGTTTCATACCGAAGCTTACGACCATAATACGATAGCGATTTTTGTTTATAAGTTAATTGCTTATTAAGCAACAAGCCGCCTTATTGCCGCATAGGTTCTCTCGGTGCTGTCAGACTAAGTGGGTAAATTGGTATTTCTTCCAATTTCTGTTTGGTTGGGTTTTAATATCATGTCTCTAGTTGGAGCGAGAGTAAGCGATTCAGATTTACAAAAGGCTGCAATCATCATCGCCGCGACCCCAGCAATGTCGATCTACCCAGTTTTAGCCCAACAATACGGGCAAGAGCAGCAAGCAACCACAGCCATGTTGCTTATGACCGCAATGTCTTTTGTAACAATTAGCGGGCTCTTGTTTCTACTCTGATCCACGAAAACGGGGTATTAGACGAAAAGGGGTGTACTACTCAAAGCGGGCATTCCGAGTTCATGCAGAAGATCTTCCACATTTCACAGTGAGAGTGGAAATCTCACGTAAAGCATTACCGAAAGCTGGATGATCTCAGTACTGGTTGTGAAATAGAAAAAGGATACCGAATTAGTCATAGCTGAATAGCCAACTCCCGCATCGACCTCAGGCAAGGTGGTTTATTCTGACAAGACTTAGGACTAGTTCTGAAATAACAGAACGAAATTTGATTAGGCATAGTTGGTAGCTAAACTCCGCACCGACGTCTGGCCACTAATTTCTCTGACAGCGCCAATCAAATGCACGCGTGGCCCTAGTACGAGCCAGCATAAACAGTCTCCTTCTGGCTCCTTTTACGAAAGGGACTGCCCGGTCTATCATCCCTCTCCATCCCAAATTTCGGATTTTGGATGCAATGCGCGTTCAACACCTTTGATACATGCAGCCAAAGAAGCTTTTCTCAATTCAGAAATATGACTAGGATAGTTGAAATTTATACTTTCAAAATAGTAGCGATCGCGAATTACAACTTGCTTTTCTTGCCCCTGAATAACCTCCTTGCAAGTCTTCTCGTTAAGCCGATTGGTCGACATCATCAAAATGCGATCTTCGATTTCACTGCGACTGCTGTCTGCTAAGAAATTTGTGACCTCATCATATGGAACCGTATTATGAGCTGCGTATCACTTTGCCTGAATTGCACAGTAGGTGTCGCGGCCTTTGTATTTCGCAATTAAATCGATGCCCTTGTCCTGCGACCACTTATCTGCGCCTGGCTTCCAAATCCATCAATAGGGGCAACGCCACATATCAGTTTCAGCATCTATTTCCCAGCAGACATGTGGCCCCTCTTCGATTTCGGAGACATGAACGTCTTGGCTTCCGCCACATAAAATA
>Ga0181574_10003911_pt1 | contig 13053 bp, 7 predicted proteins | sample 101ome_24_FD_145600 | JGI IMG/M metagenome (GOLD analysis project Ga0181574, IMG submission 145600) | Coastal salt marsh microbial communities from the Groves Creek Marsh, Skidaway Island, Georgia - 101410AT metaG (spades assembly) | ecosystem: Environmental > Aquatic > Marine > Intertidal zone... | reverse complement strand
TGTGCTACCACCTCCTTAATCCCAGTAATTTTTCTCCTAGTTCGTTGAGTTTTGCAGTGGGATATTTTGTTTGCTCCCAATTTCGTGGATCTCCAGGAAAAGCATAGCCTTGAGGAGCAATTCGATTCTTCCAAGAATCGACTCTCCACTCTACGAGTTGCTGATCTTCTTCTTCAGCTGGCATCATGGAAATATACTGTGCTAATCTTGGTTTGTTTGAATCATTTCTGCGGATTCCATGAGGTTGAGAAGAATTAAAAATGAGTAAATCCCCTGCCTCCATTTTAACTTTAGTAGGAGTAAAACCTGAAGTGTCTGGTAAAAAGCGATGACGATCTTTTGGCTGGGTTAACTTCCAAGTATCATAGGTTCTAAAAAGCTCTGGGATGCACTGAAATCCTCCCATCCTTTCATCGGTTTGATCGACTAAAGCAAGTACCCCTTGCACCTGTTGTGGTTTTTCCTCTGGATCGTAATCCCAGTGAATAAAACCCTTGTACTCATGACCGGGCTTCACAGGAAAATTCAAATTACAACGATCAATGGTTACCCATAAATCCTCTCTACCCCATACATCAACAAAAGCGTCATAAACACGTTGAGACATTCTATTATTCCACAACTTTTGATTGTTATAACACTCTACCATCCCCGTATAAGCCAATTCCTTCATCTGCAAATCAGGATTCTGCTCGGTATACCAGGTTGATGGATCCTTAGGATTTTTCTCTTCAAATTCCCATATGAATTGAGCGGTATCTGCTGCTTGTTCTTTAGAAATAGCTCCTTTTATGACAATATAACCATTGTATCTCCAAAATTCCCAATCTTCTTCACTGAGTACTCGAAGTGGCAATCCATCCTTAGAAGTTCGAAGTGGATACGAACTTGATTTTGGACTGGTTGGGTTTCCAGGAATATCCTTATGTTTATTTAATGGGACTTCTTTTTTCATAAAACAATTGATTCTAAGACATCATCATAAGTTCTATGAATCTATTAAAAATATATGAAATAAACAGCCAATGAAGTGAATTAGTCTTTCGGATGCAGTACTAATTCAAAAGAAACCTCGAGTAAATCTTCGATCGCAACTGATAAAAACGAAGGAAGTGGTATCTGGTAATGTGAAGGAATCACATCAAAATTACCACTGATTCGCAGCCCTTCTTCACTGAAGCTTCGATCGAGTTGGAGGGCTATTGTTTTCGTTTGTCCGTGAAAGGTCAGCTGTCCCTCAATGGTTGAAGTCGATTGCTTTAAATCAATCGCAGTGGCATAAAATTTCACGGTAGGAAACGAAAGTGCCTCTAAGACTTCCAAGGCATGAGCATCTCTATTCGAATTTTTAGAATCAAAATCACTGACTTTAGCAGCAATTGCTAATTGTTCGATTTGCTGATTCTTTTGATCGACCACAGCGATACCGAGCACGTTTCGATTCACCCCCTTCCAAGAGTGAAGTAAGTGTTTGGCACTGTATGCAATTGAACTTTGATCCGCTACAACCCCATAGGATTGATTTTGAGCCATTAAATCAACAGAAATAATAAGTGCGATTAGTAAGAGTCCTAATTTTTTCATCGTTAAAATTTAAAAGAAAGTACCGCTACAGCATAACTACCAAAAAGGGTATAAGCAGCCGCTCGATGTGCTGACTTATCCTCCTCCGCTAAAAGATTCGTAGCGATCATCGCTGACATATGAATCGTCGCCATGGTTTTATGCAATTTTGTAGAACTAAAACCTTTAACTTTTTTATTGATTAAAGGTGGTGGAGCAAACAGTGATAAAGCAGCCCCTGTAAAATAGGTCGCTGTGGTTAAATTACCGATGGTTTCATGGGTGTCTTTCAAATCGTATCGACCATTGTAAAGCTTTCCCCCGATGACTCCTTGTGCAACCATTCCAGCAAGCGTAGCATACCCGATCAATTGATGTGCTTTGAGCATCTGACGTCTTATTTTTAACTCCTGTTCTCGCGATTCTTTTGAAAGTTCAAACTTTTTAGAAGATCGCATCAAGCCTTTTTCTCCCCACAGAATTCGTTGCGTAAAAATCATTCGTTCCGGCAATAAAGGGGTTTCAGAGGTTTCCAGCTCTAATTGTGCAAACAAATCTTCTTGATCTTGAGCAAAAACACCACTACAACAAACAGTGAAAATCAAAATAAGGGTTCCTAATTTTTTCATAAAAAGCGATTTTAGAATTACTGCAAGATACTTGAGAAAATCCTTAAAATCATGAAATCCATGTTAAATTTAGATCGAATATCCTTGTAAATTATTGTTGAATCTTTTTATAAATAGTACATTAGTGAAACTCTAAACCCAATTTTATGTCAGTTAAATGGAGCGGGGTCATGCCTGCAGTTACAACCAAATTCAAACCAGATGACACGCTTGATCTGGAGCTATTTTCTAAAAATATTCACTCGCAATTAGAGGCTGGAGTCGAAGGAATTATACTAGGAGGCACCCTTGGGGAGGCGAGTACACTTACAAAAGTTGAAAAAAAAATATTAGTAGAACATACGGTAGCTTTAGTTAACCAACAAGTACCGGTCGTTATCAATATTGCAGAACAAACCACAAAGGAGGCCATCGCAGCTGCCCATGCGGCACAAGAACAAGGGGCAAAAGGACTTATGATGCTTCCACCCATGCGGTACAAAGCAACTGCTGATGAAACAGTTGCCTATTTTTCTGCTGTTGCTTCTCAAACAGATTTACCCATTATGATCTACAACAATCCAGTGGATTATGGAATTGAAGTAACCCTTGAGATGTTTGAACAATTACTCAATCATGACAACATACAGGCTGTAAAGGAATCGACTCGCGATACTACCAACATTACCAGGTTGATCAATGCTTTTGGAGATCGACTGAAAATTCTATCAGGAGTAGATACCCTGGCTCTTGAAAGTTTAGTACTCGGAGCTCAGGGGTGGGTTGCTGGCCTGGTTTGTGCGTTTCCAAGAGAAACCGTAGCCATTTACAAATTAATGAAAGCTGGAAAAATCGATGAAGCAGTAGCGATCAATCGATGGTTTATGCCTTTACTCGAATTGGACATCAATCCTCAACTGGTACAAAATATTAAAATGGCAGAGGTGGCCACTGGAATTGGATCTGAATTGGTCCGTCTTCCTCGAATGCCGCTAACTGGAAAAGAACGAGCACGTGTTCAACAAATTATTGATCATGCGATGCTCACAAGACCAAAATTACCCGATTACAAAAACTTATAACCTCCTTTTAATGGAACTTAGAACAGAGAACCTTATTGGATTTGACTACAGCGCAAAAGGATCAAAAAAATTTCAGAGTTTTAATCCACTCACCAACACATCAAATCCATGGGAATTTTCAGTTGCTACAGCAGCTGAATGTCAATTGGCAACACAAAAAGCCTCAGAAGCCTTTGAAATTTACCAACAGACTTCATTAAAAGACCGCTCCAAATTTCTTAGAGCAATCGCTCAAAACATTACAGACTTAGGACCTCAATTGTTGGAAACCTATTGTTTGGAATCAGGCTTAGCGATAACAAGAGCACAAGGTGAGTGCGCTCGAACCATTGGGCAGCTTGAAGGTTTTGCAAAGGCATTGGATTCAGGTCAATACTTAGAACCCATTATCGATACTGCAGATCCCTCAAGAAGTCCTGTTCCTAAAGTGGACCTTAGAAAAATTAATCAACCCATAGGACCCATTGTGGTCTTTGGGGCTAGTAATTTCCCACTTGCCTATTCAACCGCAGGAGGAGACACAGCAAGCGCTCTAGCAGTTGGGTGTCCTGTAATTGTCAAAGCACACCCCATGCATCCTGCCACAGGTTCCTTGGTTGCCGCTGCCATCATGAGAGCCGCTCAACAAACTGGAATGCCTGATGGAGTTTTTTCAAACCTCAACAGCAACACCTTTGAACTAGGCCAACTACTCGTACAAGACCCCAGAATCAAGGGGGTTGGTTTTACGGGAAGTGTTTCAGGTGGAACTGCTTTGTATCAACTGGCTCAAAACCGAACTGAGCCCATTCCTGTGTTTGCTGAAATGGGTTCGGTCAATCCTGTCATTATACTGCCAGAAGCATTAGATCAATCCGAAAGTTGGGCCAAATCCTATGCGGGCTCCATCACTCTTGGATCGGGACAATTTTGTACCAATCCCGGATTAATTTTTTGTATTGAAAATCCAAAACTAGACACCTTTATTGAAACATTAAAAAAGGAATTAAGTACCATAGAAGCGAACAGTATGTTACATCCTAGCATCCACAAATCTTTTGAAAAAGGAAGGACTGCCATGGAAGAGAATGCCACATTGATCGGTCAAAGCAAAGGCAATGAAGCGCTCTCTTATCCCGGAAGAGGATCGATCTATCAAGTGGATGCCTCAACCTTTGCCAACAATCCAAGACTTGATCAAGAAGTTTTTGGCCCCTTGTCACTATTGGTTCGTTGTCAAAGTATTGAAGAATTAATTCCGATCATTCAATCACTTGAAGGACAGTTAACCGGAACTATTTTAGGGACTACCTCAGCAATTAAACAGGCATCAAAACTTATAGAAGCCCTTAAAAGCAGGGTGGGAAGGCTCATCTTTAACGGAGTCCCAACCGGTGTAGAAGTCTGTACAGCCATGCAACACGGAGGACCCTTCCCCGCGAGTAGTGATGCTCGATTTACCGCTGTAGGAGTGCATTCCATGAAACGATGGTTGCGACCCATCAGTTATCAAAATTGGCCCGATGAATTCCTACCAGAAGCTTTAAAAGCCAGCAATCCTCTAGGATTATGGAGGCTTATTGACAATCAATGGACTAAAAACTAACCAATGGCAGAAAACTTATTTGAATGCATTGATGCCCATACCTGTGGAAATCCGGTTCGTGTAGTGGCAAAAGGTGGACCTCAACTAATCGGAGAATCCATGAGTGAAAAACGACAGTATTTTTTAAACCATTTCGATTGGATTCGAAAGGGATTGATGTTTGAACCTAGAGGTCATGATATGATGAGTGGTAGCATCTTTTACCCTCCCTCCAATCCAGAAAATGATTGTGGAATCTTATTTATAGAAACCAGTGGCTGTTTACCCATGTGTGGTCATGGGACCATTGGAAGCATCACCATTGCTATCGAAAAGGGATTAATTCAACCAAAAGTTCCTGGAGTTGTAAGGCTTGAAACTCCCGCAGGTCTGGTAAAGATCAACTACCGCATGAATGGGACAAAAGTGAGCGCTGTTCAATTTACCAATGTAAAGTCCTATTTAGCCGCTCAGGAACTCGAAGTTGAACACTCAGTTCTTGGTCGAGTGGTATTCGATGTCGCTTATGGAGGAAATTTTTACGCCATCATCGATCCTCAAGAAAACTTTAAAGGAATCGAAGCGTATCGCGCCTCTGAATTGATATCCTTTGCTTCAGAACTGAGATCTTCCATCAATTCAAAATATCCAAATGCCTTTGTGCACCCTGAAGATTCAAGCATTAATGGATTAAGTCACATTCTGTATACGGGAAGCCCCTTGAATGCACATTCAACCGCCAGAAATGCCGTATTTTACGGAGACAAGGCCATTGATCGTTCCCCCTGCGGAACTGGAACTTCGGCTCGGATGGCACAGTGGCATGCTAAAGGCAAACTGCAATTAAATCAACCATTCATCCATGAAAGTTACATTGGATCGACCTTTACAGGAATTATCTGTGAGGAAACAACGATAGGTAGCATCCCTGCAATTATTCCAAGTATCGAAGGCTGGGCTAAAATATACGGAACTAATACGATTAGTATTGACCCTGATGACGACCCTTTTGCCTATGGATTTCAGGTGTTGTAGTGAATCAAAAATCGAAGCTTATTAAAACATTGTAAATTAATTTTAACTTTCACTTGCATTGAAGTTATTAATATTCGTATATTTGCACCCACATCGCGGGATAGAGCAGTAGGTAGCTCGTCAAGATCATAACCCTCCTCACTCCCAAATTTCAATCAATTTTATCAATTCATTTTCAAGTCGTTACAAAAATATTATCATTTTTGTGTTACACGTGCTAGACTTCTGTGTTAAATGATTTTTATGTCTAACCAAACACTTTCACCTTCATTATTTTCTCTTCTTCAACATTTAACAAAAGAGGATTGATGTAGTGGTTTTCAAGCACCTTCATTGAGGTATGATCTGAGAGAAATCTGGTGTCACTTCCCATAGTGTGATACACCCATGTAAGGTATGTTTTTCTAAATGTTTTAGCTTGAATTGGGTTTCGATTCGCGCCGCTTTTCTAAAATGAGTAATTGCTATTAAAACTTTCTTCATTAATGTATTGATATAATATTTGTTTTATAGATCTAAAAATTTCTGATCCTTACACTTCAAGTCTTCCAAAAAATTTTCAAGAAAATTTGTAGAATTTGAATATTTATAAACCTGCTTTAACTAATATCAAATTAACTTAATCCAATTTATATCTAATCATTAATTCGTGAGAATTAGCTCTGAGTGCAAACTTAAAAGTTCTTTGACCCATTTCATATCCATATCCAATATGCAGCCGCTCTAAACCTTCGAAAAGAAGCAAACCAGCAATATAATTATTATTTGAAACTCCGGTTCCTACTTTGACCTTGTCATTAAAATTAATATTAGCAAAAGCAGTTACAAGATTAGGTGCTCCACTCACGATTCGATATAAGAAATTAGGTTCAAATCCTATTTGATCATTTAATTTTATTTTTAATCCCCCACTCAAGTAAAAGTGAGGTCGATCGGTGGCTGTTAAGGCTAATCCATTTACGTCTTTATAACGTTTCGAATTTAACACATTAGGAACAGAAAATCCCACAAAAGCCTTTTCTCCTCTAGCATATGCCCCTATTCCAAATAAGGGATTTATGAAATTTTGAACTGAACTAAGAACATAATTGGATTCATTTGTGATTCTATTGATACCATCTAAGGACAGTGAATTGTACAAAGACCCTCCTTTTAAGCCCAAATGAAGATTGGTATTTTCACTCAATTGCAGTCGATATGAAAAATCAACCGAGATAATTCCCTGACTCTCTACATAAACCTTATCCGATAAATAAGAAAATCCCCAGGAAGCATTATTTTTTTCTCTTGAATTGTAAACTAAAGTTGCACTTTTTGGCGCATCATTTACTCCTGCCCACGATGAAGAATAATTAATTGACATTAAACTACCTTCAGAACCAGAATATGCAGGATTTACAACAGACATGTTTTGTTGATAAAACAGAAAGTTTGGTTGTTGTTGGGCATATGTAATATTTACAATTCCAACAGACATCATAAAAAAAATAAATTTATTTACAGCTTCCATAGTATTTTTTATCAATATACAATTAACAACCAGCCTGATAAAACTTGACCTGTATCATATAAATGTATTTTATAATAGTATGATCCAGAAGGCAAAAATTTACCTGTGTCTTTATAAGATCCATTCCAATCATTCTGGTAATTTACTTTTACAAAAACTTCGTTTCTATTAACATTATAAACGGTTACTTTGTTGAATGGATGAAGATTTATGTTTGTAATCTTCCAAGTGGATTCTACACCTATGACATTCGGAGTTAGTAAACCAGAAACTTCGAGTCTGCTATCATCAAATCCATCATTAAAAAGATCGTTGTCCTGATTGTCTGCAATACCATCCTTATCAACATCTTCACTTTCATTATAATCTAATGGGAAAGCATCAAATCCATCTAATACTCCATCATTATCATCATCAGCATCAATATTATTTCCGATTCCATCTCCATCGGTATCTAAAGATTCGAATACATCTAATGGAAAGGCATCATCTTGATTCATGACTCCGTCTCCATCTATATCATCATCGATACAGTTTGGAATATTATCATTATCTGTGTCTAATGCCATTGAATAAGGATCTAATGGATCTGATTCGCATAAAGTTTCATTAATGTCAGTTTGACCATCGCCATCACTATCTGAATGTGGATCATCATTTTTAACATCGTACTCATTCATAACTCCATCGTCATCATCATCAATCTTATCAGATTCAAATGCATCGATAATACCGTCTCCGTCCTTATCAAACGTCCCTTCCTCAGAGTCCAATTTCTCATCATTATCATCATCCTGATCATGCCAATTACATGAAAAATCCTTGTCGTTATCAAGTGGAGGATATTTTGTGGAATCTAATGGATGGACCATATCTGGCCTACCAGTTCGATTCATGTCCTCTGTCTCTTCTAAATCATGATATCCATCGCCATCACTATCTGAATGTGGATCATCATTTTTAACATCGTACTCATTCATAACTCCATCGTCATCATCATCAATCTTATCAGATTCAAATGCATCGATAATACCGTCTCCGTCCTTATCAAACGTCCCTTCCTCAGAGTCCAATTTCTCATCATTATCATCATCCTGATCATGCCAGTTACATGAAAAATCCTTGTCGTTATCAAGTGGAGGATATTTTGTGGAATCTAATGGATGGACCATATCTGGCCTACCAGTTCGATTCATGTCCTCTGTCTCTTCTAAATCATGATATCCATCGCCATCACTATCTGAATGTGGATCATCATTTTTAACATCGTACTCATTCATAACTCCATCGTCATCATCATCAATCTTATCAGACTCCAATGCATCGATAATACCGTCTCCGTCATTATCCAACGTCCCTTCAATATAATCATCGCTTCCATCTCCATCAGAGTCAGGTTCTAGTGGGTTTGTACCATTTTTATATTCTTCAACATCATAAAGACCATCATTATCTTTATCTGTATCACAAACATCTCCAATTCCGTCTTTATCTGTATCTAATTGATTTGGATTAAAGATATTAGGACAATTATCTTCAGAATCTAAAATCCCATCTCCATCTAAATCTTCATCGACATCCTTGATATTTAGTTCAATTATTGTTTCTTCTGATGAATTTCCAGCAGCATCATAAGCACGTAAAATCCATGTAAAATTATTTCTGCCCGTTTCAAAATCAATCAATTCTATGTCAACTACAGTAGATAAGTCTAACAATAGTTTTTCATTAACAACTTTAAGATATGTTTTAGAGAAGGTGTTTTTAGAAATCAATTCGTAACCTGTAACACCAATGTTATCTTTAGAATTAATTAAACCTAATTCTATGGTTTCAGATTGGTTTTCATCAATAACATAGTTGTAAAAACCAAACAATTCTGGTGGAATTTCATCGAGGTCATTAATGTCTATTCGGATATCAGCATATTCTACAAGCCCATAACTATCGGTAGCTGAAACCTGTAATTCATAAACCGATTTCTCCTCAAAATCTGGCGATTCTTTAAAGAAAACCTCTCCAGTTTCTGGAATAATTTCGACAAATTTTGCGTCTAATGTGTCAATTAATCCAAAAGTAACCGAATCATTATAATCGAATTGGGTTACAAGTTGAGCAACAACATTCTGTACGGGTAAGTTTTCATCAAAACGATACTCTGACTCATAAATAAAATGAGGAGGTTCATTCAAGTTATTTAATTGAACAATTACCTTTCCTAAATCTACATTACCTTCAGAGTCTTCTGCCTTTATAATTACCTCAAATGAAGAAAGTCCATTTTCATTTACATAGCGCTCAAAATCCCAAACTTCGTTAGAAATGGAAGTTAATTCACCATTAAAAGAATTTATTTCAAAAGTATTTAAGAACTCTTTCGGATTAATATCAGCTATAGAGTAGCTGATCTTCTGATTATCACGATCAAAATCAGTGTTTGTCTCAAAATCGAATAAATCAATTAAGACTTCCTCAGTAATATAGTTCTCATCAAAGGGTCCAATCTCCATATTATTAATTACTGGTTTAAATGAAGAAAGTGCTCCAGGATCGTCTATAAACCCTAATCGTTTGTCATTATCCCCTAACCCATTATCGGTAAGGGTAATTACAATTTTTTCTATAAGACCATCCTTATTTTCATCAATTAATGTTGCCCCTTCATCATAGGTATTTAGATTTTGATCATCTAAAAATTCAAAAGCGTTTCCATCAGCTCCAATTTTCATGAAAGAAGATCCCTTGGTTGGAACGGGTAAATTCACTGTTAAACGAACCTGTGTACCATTACTCGCGTCATTATCTAAGTCAACGAAACCACTACCGTTTCTAGGTTTTAAAGAGAATTTTATCGGATCATTCACCCAATTCGATTTAGACTCAAACGGGTCAATTTCAGGTTTATCAATAATTCCAATATCTGATAGAGCAACAGAATTATTTGGATTGATCGCACCATCCTCCTTGGGTTCTCCTACAATTATTGCTCCCATAGACTCTGGCTTAGGAGGGGCTAATTGTGAATTACCATTTGTAGCCCATTCAATAGCCTCGTCAAATTCTTTAGCACTACTCATCGGGAAGGCAACAATATGGTCAGCTTTACGATCTGGAATACCATCACCATCAATATCATTAGCGGGGAAGAGTTCTTCGATTAATGTTGGAATACCATCTGAATCAGCTATTTCTGAGATTTCTACATTCACCGTAATCGGCCCATATTTTACAACCTCTTGGTCAGTTTCAACTTCGTCTGGTACAATGAAATATTGAAAGAGAACATCTCCATAGAAATTCTTATCTGGAGTGAAAACAAATGAGCCATCTGTATTAAATTTTAAAGTACCTGGATTACTAGTGTCTTTGGTTACCCGTTTTCCTTCCTTGAAAAGCACCCCAATAGTATCGTTCTTAAAGCCAAGATTCAATTTAGAATCTTCATCTCGATTGGAATTAAGATCTAATTTAGTATTCAACTCATATTTAAGATTCTTAGCTACCACGAAATCAGAACCTATTATTTTAGAAGTAATTGCTCCTTCTTCAAGGATCGCATAAGATTCACTAATTTCTTCTGGTGATTTAGTATCCACTTTGAAACGAATACTTCTTCCCTCTTGATTTAAATTCCCAAGACTGTCCTTGAGCGAAAATGGCGGAACTACTATGGTAGCATCACCTTGATAACCTTCTACATCGTTAGGCGGATAATAAAGACCTGACCAAACCTTCGATGATTCCGCTGATATCCGAACAATATCCCCAAAATCTACCGAGAAATCTTCATTTTTAAAATCTACAAGATCCTCATTAAACTCCAATTTGAAGCGAAGTAGTTGATTTCGATAAACGATGATTTCTTCCATAATTCCGGTAATAGAATCATTTGGAATAAAAAGATTCATATCAGGTCCTCTAGTATCAACTTTTATAGAATCTGTATGCAAAAGATTACCATTACCTGCAATATCATTGAAAGTAGATTCCTTCAGATTCACTCTCGTATACCCTTCGTATTCAAGCTCTGATCGAACAGTAAGCGTTGCACTTGTATCCGCAACATCCAATGTAATCAACTCACCGTTTTCAATTTCAAAATCGCTTTGATCAAGACCTGTAATAACTTCAGAGAAAGCATAGATCAACTGTGAAGTGTCATCTTGTTGTGTTGCAATATCAATGTCAGACTTTACAGAAACTACAAATGGGGCTATTTCATCAAGATCTAAAACTATTATTTGAATCGACTGAACCCCTATATTACCGTTTGAGTCTTCAGCATTAATAGTAAACTCGTAAAGGTTATCCTTATTAGAATCTATAGGATTTTCAAAGTCAAAGGACTCTAATATCAATAAATCTCCATCCGTTAGCTCAAATAAAGCTTTATCAGAACCTGTTAAGTACCACTCGACAATTGCTTCATTGCTAGCGTAATTTTCGATGACAACACTTGAATTATTTTCTTCAATTTCAAAAGTGGTTAATCCATTAATTTCTGGTAGATTTTGATCACTTACAATAATATCCCGAGTTACGGTCTCTGCAACATTACCGCTCCTATCATTGACACTGTATCTTACTTCATACTGACCTAAAATGCTATTATTGATCTCATTTGTGATTTCTACAAAATCAGCTAAATCTATATCTACATTATCGTAAACACTAAATCCTGGATCAATAAATTCTTCTCCGAGCTGTAATATAAAAGGATTTGAACCAGACAACGAGATAACCGGTTTTTCATCATCAACATCGATTATAGTTGTCAAAATAGCTAGCTCTGAAACATTTCCTAGTTCATCACTTGCCTTAATAATCAATTCGTAAATATTATCTCCATTTTCATCTAATGGCGACTCATAATCTAAAGACTCATTAAGCGACAAATCTCCATTCTCAGAAATCGTGAAGTGTTCTGAATCATCTCCATGTAAAGAAAATATTGCAAGTTCATTAGAAGTATAGTTTGATAACTCAAGTTCTTGATCGTTTTCTAAAATCTCATAATTAACTGGACCATTAATCTCAGGGCCTAGTTCATCTACATCAACAATAGTTACAACAACATTAACTGTCGATTCATTTGAATTCTGATCTGTTGAAGTAAATGTTACTTTATAAACATTATCTAAATCTTTATCCTTTGGATTTTCATAATCAGGTGCATATGCAAATGAAAGTCTGTTGTTATTAAAGATTAGTGGCCCAACATCTTCACCTGAAATTTTGATATTACATCCCTCTTCTGTTTCGCAGATTCCTATTAATAATACTTCTGGATTTTCATTTATATTAAAGAATTTATCTACATAAATTTTTGGAGGTGTAATATCTATAACAGCTATAACAAAAGTCTCGATCGCACTATTATTGTGCTCATCCATAGCTTTCAACCTAAAGTTGTATTCGATTTGTTTTAAATGATTCGCCGGATCTTTTAGAGTCAAAAGTCCATCTTCGGTAATGAAAATTTTATTTGAATCCTTACCTAAGAGCTGCCATGATACAACTTCATTCGAACTTACACTTCCAAGTGCAGTCTCTCCATCCTCTACAGATGTTCTAACATTTGTTGTATCTATGGTCGGTGCGGTCGTATCCACCACGCTCACCGTTCTTGTCGCAGTCGTCGTATTGTATCCGTCGGTGGCCGTATAAGTCACCGTATAATCCCCAACCGTG
>Ga0181574_10003903_pt1 | contig 13060 bp, 11 predicted proteins | sample 101ome_24_FD_145600 | JGI IMG/M metagenome (GOLD analysis project Ga0181574, IMG submission 145600) | Coastal salt marsh microbial communities from the Groves Creek Marsh, Skidaway Island, Georgia - 101410AT metaG (spades assembly) | ecosystem: Environmental > Aquatic > Marine > Intertidal zone... | reverse complement strand
AGCTTCTGGAGAGTATACAGATTACAGTGCTTTTTACTCAAATGATTTCACGAATGACCGTATCGAGAATCGATTGGGAATGGGTATTGTTTGGACGCCTAAGAAACAAACAATCAGTATTGGAACGCGTGCGAGAAATGTGATGATTGATAACCTGAATAATATTAACGGTGAAGTAATCTCACAAAACGTGAACGACCTACTTCCTTATGTAGAATATACCTATAAGTTTAGTAACTCACAGCGTTTCCGTTTTAGCTATACAGCAAGTTCCGACCAGCCATCGCTGAACCAGCTTCAACCTGTTCCGGACAACACTAACCCAAATAATTTAGTGATTGGTAACCCAGATTTAGTGCCAAATTACAACCATGCATTTAATGCCTTTTACAATAAATGGAATGCACTAGAGCAATCGTATATTTGGGCTTCAGCGTATGCGAATTATACGAATAACTCATTTTCAAGTTCCATTCTTTATTTGCCGGATGGAAGAACAATTTCAAGTGCCATCAACGTAGATGGAGTTCTCTATGCAGGTATTTTTGCAGGTGGAGGAGTTCCTTTGTTTGATAAGTTCTTGCGGTGGGACCCGAACGTAAATATTTCCTATTCAAATTTTAAATCAGAAATTAATGGTCTTGAAAACATCACTGAAAATTGGAATTATACCGCAGGTTCAAAGTTGAGTATCCGTAACGATACGATTGAAGTAAGCATTGGCGCAAGTATTACGTATGCTGACCCTCGAAGTTCACTTTCCCTAGGCGCTAATCAACCATTTTGGTCTCAGAGCTATGATGCAGAGGTATTCTTCGAGCTACCGTTCCGCTTCTTCATTGAGAGTGATGCACGTTATATTATCAATACACAGCGTGCCGAAGGATTCAATATTAATCCATTTATTTGGAACGCTAAGCTGAATCGAAGATTTGGAAAGAATGGGAACTTGATTGTTCATTTTGAGGCAAACGACATATTGAATCAAAACGTAGGTATTAATCGCTCGATCAACAATAACGTGATTACGGATACTAGGAATGTTATTATTGCACGCTACTTTATGGTAGGTGCTACATTACGATTTAACAACAATAAAACAAAAGAAGATGAGGGTAGAGGGCGTATGTTCTAAAATGATATTGTGGGGAGTTGCACTCCTCGTATCAGGTTTGTCTTTTGGTCAGATCTATGAGGGGAAAGTTGTCTTTGAGCGTCGTACAAACCTTGAAAAAAGGTACAAGGGGCAGGAAATGAACCGATGGATGAAAGGCGACATGAAGAAACCGAAAATTGATTTATTCGAACTTCACTTTAACGATACATCAAGTGTCTTTGTTCCTATTGAATCAGATATTCCAGATGAACGGGAATGGTCAACAATGAAGAACTTATCGTATCAAAACTTGAACTTAGGAACTCGAAAGCAGGAATTTTCATTTTGGGGGACAAAAGTGCTTTTGGAAGATTCGTTAAATCGACGTGCTTGGAAAATTACGGAGTCTTCAAGAAACATTGCAGGATACAATTGTAAGCAGGCAGTTTGGGAAGCAAATGATTCTGTCCGAATTTATGCGTGGTACGCTGAAGAGCTAATTTCTTCAACGGGTCCAGAAACTTTTAATGGCCTCCCTGGTGTCATCTTAGGACTGGCAACAGAGGATGGAGGAGTGGTTTACTTTGCAAAAGAAGTTAAAGCGATGAAAGTGAACGTTGCGGAAAACATGCCAACGGGTAAATCAAAGGACTGGTACAACGAAGACTCTCTCCGTGCTCTCGTAATTGAGCGATTTTCCAATTGGGGTTCCAGCGTGACACGAATGGTAGATGATATGTTCCTCTGGTAAAGGATAATGTTCTATTCCCTAATGGCAGTTGCCCGGAAAATCTTCCCCTCGCTAACTTCATACACCATTATAAGGAATAGTACATCCCCTCCTTTACGTCCGGTTATGCGTTCATAATCTAGTACTTTATTCCCAATGGTTGTTCTCGAAATCACCTCGCTATTTAACTTTGGGGAAGTTTCAAAGAGTTTCGCATAAACTGATCGAACTTGCTCTTCACCTTTTGCCCATGGTAAACTATCTCCAAGATTCCAGAGGGTAACATCCTTACTAAATACAGTCATGAAAGCACCTATGTCTTTGGAGTTATACGCCTTTAATTGTGCTTCAACTACATCCGAAGGTGTTTGCCCAAAACTTGAACCTAAAAAAAGGAGAAAGAAAAAAGGTAGTATGAGTTTCATGATTTCAAGAAATAAAAAAGTCGAAAGCGAAAAATTGATGAACAACTTCCACTTTCGACCTTGCGTTTTTACTAAGTATTTTATAAATGAATTACCTCTCCATAAGCTGCCGCGGCCGCTTCCATAACCGCTTCTGACATGGTAGGGTGAGGATGTACAGTCTTGATCAACTCTTCTCCTGTTACTTCTAATTTGCGTATGGCTACAATTTCAGCAATCATTTCTGTGACATTCAATCCAATCATGTGACCTCCTAGAAGTTCCCCATATTTTGCATCAAAAATAAGTTTAACGAATCCATCTTTAGCACCAGCAGCACTTGCTTTTCCTGATGCTGAGAAAGGGAATTTACCAACTTTAATATCATAACCAGCCTCTTTAGCAGCCTTCTCAGTATATCCAACAGATGCTACTTCTGGTGAGCAATAGGTACATCCCGGGATGTTGTTATAATCCATAGGTTCTGGATGGTGACCAGCAATTTTCTCGACACAGATAATACCTTCTGCTGAAGCAACGTGAGCTAATGCAGGACCAGGTACACAATCACCGATAGCATAGTATCCAGGTATATTTGTTTGGTAATAATCATTGACCAAAATACGACCACGATCTGTTGCAATACCTATATCTTCTAAACCAATGTTTTCAATGTTTGCTTCAATTCCGACAGCCGACAAAACAACATCACATTCGATGGTCTCTTCTCCTTTAGCTGTTTTCACGGTTACTTTACAACCGCTACCAGAAGTATCCACGTTCTCTACAGAAGATTCAGTCATAATTTTAATACCTTGCTTCTTCAATGATTTCTCCAGTTGTTTAGAAACATCTATATCTTCAACAGGAACCACATTCGGCATAAATTCGACAATTGTTACTTCCGTACCAATGGCATTATAGAAATAAGCAAATTCAACCCCGATTGCACCGGATCCTACAACTACCATTTTCTTCGGTTGTTTATCCAATGTCATAGCCTCGCGGTATCCAATAACCTTTTTACCATCTTGTGGAAGGTTAGGTAATTGACGCGAGCGCGCACCTGTTGCGATAATTAATCCTTTATCCGCAGTATAGGTTTGTTTTTCCCCCTTTTCATCAGTTACTTCTACCTTTTTTCCAGCGAGAACTTTCCCCGTTCCTTTAAGCACATCAATTTTATTCTTTTTCATTAAGAATTGAATACCATTGCTCATTCCATCGGCAACTCCGCGACTTCGTTTAATCATTGCACCAAAGTCAGCTTCTCCGCCTTTTACTTTAATTCCGTAGTCTTCAGCATGAGAAAGATATTCAAATACATTGGCACTTTTCAACAATGCCTTTGTAGGAATACATCCCCAGTTCAAACAAATTCCACCAAGTGATTCGCGTTCAACGATGGCTGTTTTTAATCCTAGCTGAGAGGCTCTGATGGCAGTAACATATCCTCCAGGACCACTACCTAAAACTATAATATCGTAATTCATATTCTTAAAATTTCAATGTTTCGAGTTGGCGAATTTAATAAAAATAATCGATTAATCGAGTAAAATAGAACTCTTACAAAGACTGGTTAATCCACTGCTTTATTTCGTTGTGCGAACTTACGAATTGTAAGGTAATCTATGAAATAAACAACCCGAATAGATAGACTATTCAGTTGGTCTGTAGCCAAAGTTTGCTCAAGGTTTCTTAGGTAAGCGATGCTGGCATCCGAATCGCTCGTGAAGATATTGTTCTTCCAAACGATACTGACCTCACTAGCTGGGGAGAAAATCCATCGATATACGAGGTCTATGCTGAACGCATTGAAACTCGTATTATAATATGACACACCTTCATTATTGGTGCTGCTAATTTCAGTCGGCGTCAATAGCCCATTGTTTTCGAGTGAATAGTAGTCATCATATTTTACTGTAGACCAATAGTGACGAAGGCGAAATGTAGCCCCTGCTTTATTCGTAATAGTGTAGTTTAAATCGATGGTATTCGTAGAAGAATATACATCCCGTTTACCGAATATGATCTCTGTTTCTTCCTGTTCAGGAGTGAGGAATGGAATAGCATACCCCCTCTGATTCATATTGTATTCTTCGCCATAACGGTATACCAGAAATAATTTTTTTCCTAGACGAAGGCGTGGAGATATTTCGAAAGAAAAATCCATCCATCCTGGTGTGTTATATCCTGTAGCGTTAAGATTGACATCTAATGCAAAAATGCGCTGGTAATTGGAGGAGATCCATCCACCACCTCCGAAGTATCTTGGACGAACAAAAAAACGACCGGGCGTTCGAGGTTCAAAGAAGTCATAATTTTCCGAATAGCTTCCAAAAATATTCCCTCCGGCTGTGTGAAACTTTCGATTAGTAGCGATGATAGAGCCTGAATAATTGAAAGACGTAAACTTATTAGGTAGGTAAAGCCGCTCGTAATTGTTTGTTATTGAAGCGCGAAAGCTATTGAGTTTCCAAAAGGGTTTGTAGATGCGATACGAGACTGTTGATGAAGCAACCCGCTTATTGCTATTTGTTAAAAAACCGAGGTCATTTGGATTGTAATCATCACTTTGTTCGAAATAATTTAAATTGTAGGTAAAGTTACCACGCTGTTTCCCGACATCTACTCCCCATGTATGGCCAAAACCATTTCCTAAAGCACTGTATTTTTGGGATATTGCAGCATTCCCGTTCAAGTAATAGGTGTTCTTTGCGTTGTTAAGGTTAAAGTTTACTGCGGTCAAGTTAGCATCATAAGTTTCGCCTGTTCTCCATACATTTGTATTCGTTAAAGTAACAGAACTATTATTTTTTAAGTTTTGGTCAAGAACCAATACGTTATAGTTCGTTAATGGTGCTGTTTCAATCCTCCGCGTGGCGCGCGAAATCGTATCCTGAAGAGTTGCAAATTGACTCGCACTAATAGCATTGAATACACCAATACCCAATCCATTTTTGTTTCGACCAGAGAATTTTGAGGCATTGATAAGCTGTGAAACAGATGGGTTTTCAATAATTTCTTCAGTATCAGATTTTTCGGCAAACGCTTTCCAACGATTAATCGGTGAACCACCAACGCGCCTGCTATAAAAGTGACCTGATTTTTCAAAGAGCTCAGTTCCTTCATTAAAAAATGGACGGTTTTCAGCAAAAAACACTTCGAATGGGGATAAGTTAAGTACAATATTATCCGTAACGACTTGTCCAAAGTCAGGAATTAATGTCATGTCTAAAGTAAATGCTTCATTGATGCCATATTTCACATCCATTCCACCGTTCACAGAATAGGTCCAGTCACTTTGACCTTCAATGTTATTCGGAAAATGTTCTGCATAGCTGGAAAAGTAAGGTGCTAAGAAAAGCCGTAAAGGCGGTTCTATTTGCTTTATTCCGTTTAGAATTCCAGCTTGGGTAACGATGTTATTAAGGTCTGGATTGACAATGTTCCAAGAAGATTCCTCTCTGTTGTAACTGTCATAACGGGTGAAGTTTATTCCCCAAACTTGTTCGTCTTGTTTCGCAAATCGAATCGCACTGTATGGAATTTTCATCTCCACTGTCCAACCAGAGTCTGAGTGGTTGACTTCACCGTACCATATCATGTCGAGTTTTGAGTTGTAATCACCACTGTAAATTTTTGCATCATACTGAACACCCTCTGTAGAAACTGAAAACACGAAGCCATTCAACTGGTCCCTGTAGGTATCTAGGAGCAAGGAAAAATAGTCGGTGTTTGAATTGTATCGGTCGCGTTGTGAAAGTATACGACTCACATTTTCCACCTCATTGTAACAGTGCGCACCTAAATAGAGGGCATCGTTGTCATAAATTACGCGAACAGTTGTTTGATGTTTGGATGGAGCTCCGGCGTCTGGAGTTATTTGGGTGAAGTCCTCAACTATTTGTGCATTTTCCCAAGGCGCTTCGTTCAACAAACCATCGATTTTTATTGTTTCATTGGTAGATAGTGCCTCTATTTCTTTTTGAGAAATTCCATTCACAACTGTGAAGCAAATACAGAGTATATGTAAGCCTAGTTTTTTCAAGTGGCCCAAATATAGTGTATCAAACATAATGTGAAATAAAATGCAATCTAAAATATGAAACTTTGTCCTCCCTATCATTTATCAAAGAATAATTATATCTTTGTTCCTACAGATAAATTCTAAAAAATGAAAAAAATAGTTTATTTACTCCCGTTCTCATTGCTTTTCATAGGATGTCAAGATGAGGAAGGCGTTAAGCAAGTTGAGCTTGACTTATCCAACGAAACGTCAGAAGAATCAATTAATAAGGTTGTATACACTATTCCTTCCCCAAATGAGCAATTTGATTTATTACAGAATATTGGAGGAGAGTTGGATCTACTTTTGATTCACGATTTAGAAAGTTTAGATAAATATTCATCACCAAAATCGATTTCGTTGAATCTCGGTGTATATACCGCCGATGCTTCGTACATGATGCGCTACAATCAAGGTAAAAGTGTTTTTATGAATTATGTATCTGGTTTAGATAGATTAGCAACCAAACTTGGTGTTTCTCAGTTGTTTGGGGAAGATTTATTGTTAATGATAGAGGAAGCAGAAGATAATTCTGAATTGTTATATGAGATTTCTTCTGATAATTACTTAAAGGTTTACAACAAGATGGTTGAAAATGACAAGTCCCCCGAATTGGCTATGATCCTCGCCGGTGGTTGGATTGAAACCATGCATATATTGTTTAACTCCGCAGGTGAATACAATAACGATTTACTCATTCAGGAATGTATAACTGAACAACGATATGTGTTAGAGAATTTGATTGATTTTATGGGTGAATACAAAAACAATGATGATGTTAACGGAGTACTTGATATGTTAGCTTCGGTTGAACAAGCTTACGAATCATTAGACTGCGAATCTACTGAGGTAGAGGTGAAAAAAGAAGAAGGAAACTCTATGGTTTTATATGGAGGTGATTCATGCTTATTTACGGCCGATTCGTATAATTCAATGAAAGAATTAATTAACAAACTTAGAAATACGATTACAGCATAAATTAAACAAAATGAAAATAGTTTTAAACATAGTAACGCTTGTCTTTGCGATTTTAGCGTCTCACTTCTCATTCTCCCAATGTCCTTCGCCATCTGAACTGATGAAGCCAGACAGAAAGGCCGGCTGGTCAGAAAGTTCTCAGTCTAAGTCAGGTGCGTTAATGTCAGGACAAGAATATACATACACGTTCATTGCTCAAAGAGGTATGGAGTACAAAGTGAATGCTTTGGCTGGAGTTGATGTTATAAGTTCTGAAAATGTAGATTTTAAGTTATATTATACCGAGGTCGAAAAAACGATGATTGATGGTGAGTGGGTATATGATAGAGTAGATAAAGTGGTATTCGATAGTAAAACAAATAAAGAAGAAAAAGGAGAAATCACTTTCTCTTCTTCTAAAACGCGCAAGCTAACCATGAAGCTTTCTCTTACCTCTTTTGAAAAAGAGAATGTTGTTCAATGTGTAGCAATATGTGTTGAGACACGCCGGATGCCTGATATTGGGCTTAAATGATTTGTTCATAGTGCTTAAAAAGGCTACTCGAAAAGGAGTAGCCTTTTTTGATACTATCTGTGTGACGGTTATCTCTTTTAATCCTAAGTAGATTATCTTTTTTAATGATAGAAGCATGAATTTAAATGACAAAATAGAATTTTCAGATAATAAAATCTTGTTGTTTGATAAAAAGTTATCCAAGGCCAAAAAAGTAGTAATTACTTCTCATAAATCTCCAGATGGTGATTCGGTTGGAAGTAGCTTGGCGCTTTACCTTTACTTAACAAAAAAGGGAATTAATGTAACCGTTTGTCATCCTGACGCAGCTCCTCCATTCTTGAATTGGTTATTTGGTTTTGATAAAATTCTTAATCTCGAAGAAGATTTTATACATGTGGAACAACTGATCAATGATGCGGATATTATTTTCTGTCTAGACTACAATGCATTGAATAGAACAGGTAATGAAATGGAAGAAATGATTCAGGGGTCTGGTGCTTATCGAATCATGATAGATCATCATTTGTATCCTTCAGATGAATTTGATTTGAGTTTTTCCGATATAAAGTCATGCTCGACAGCTCAATTGATTTTTGACTTCATTGTTGCATTAGGTGATCGTAATTTGATTGATGTGAAAATGGGAGAGGCATTTTATTGTGGAATTATGACGGATAGTGGTTCCTTTCGTTTTCCTAGTACAACTCCTCATACCCATGAGGTAATTGCAGAATTACTAAGGATAGGCGTTTCTAATGCGAAGGTGCATGAAGCTGTATTCGATACAAATACCACTAGTCGCTTAAAACTTCGTGGATACGCAATTGATAATAAGCTAGAAGTATTGGAGTATGAACGAACAGCGATAATGTCTTTAACCAAATCGGAACTTATACGTTACAACTACCAGAAAGGAGATACAGAAGGATTGGTGAATGTTGGTTTATCTATATTGGGAGTAGAAAAGAGTATATTTCTATCCGAGGGTGATGGGTATATTAAGATGTCATTTCGTTCAAAGGGTGAAGATAATCCGATTAATGAAATGGCGTCTAAATACTTTCACGGAGGAGGTCATGCCAATGCATCTGGAGGGAAATTTGAAGGAACCATAGAAGAGGCGATTGCCGAAGTTAAAAGGGTATTACCAGAATTTAAGAAATAAATAATGCGCTCTATTTTTCTAGTCACTTTATTGGTAGCGATATTTAGTTGTGAACCTAAAGAGGAATCGTCTGAAAAATCAGTGGATTGGTCGAAAGAGAAAAGTACCGATTTCGCGAAGGATATTGTTTTCGAAGAACAAATTGATATTCAACTCTACTTGAAAAGACGACCAGATTGGAAAATGATTCCAACCGGAACTGGATTACAGTATTGGATATATGAGGATCAAGAAGGGGAGAAAGCAAAAGAAGGGGATATTGTTGAAGTGGCATTTGAAGTAAGGTTATTAGATGATTCATTGTGTTATAAAACAGAAGCCTCTGAAGTAGCGACTTTTAAAGTGGACAAAAGTGATGTGGAATCGGGTGTTCAAGAAGGTATGAAGTACTTATCCAAAGGAGATAAGGCGAAGTTGATTATCCCAAGTCATTTAGGTCACGGATTGGTAGGTGATTTGAATAGGATACCGCCGTTACAAGCCCTTGTTGTTGATGTTGAAGTGGTAGAAATCAAGTAGTATGAAAAAGATAGTATTTTTGATAGTAGCAACAGTTCTAATGACGTCATGTAACCTCAATGGCGTTGAAAATGAATCGGCAACTACTTCTGAGTTAGATTCATTACTCTTCGGAGATGGGGTAGAAACAACAAACAAAGATTCGTTAGTCAAGCCAGATAAGAAGCTGGATACAGCGGCTGTTGATGTTGTTACTTATGATAATGGTATTCGGATCAAATGGTTCGAACGAGGTGAGGGAGAACTGATCAAGAAGAACGATTTAATTGCCATTGATTACCGAAATCAATTAGAGGATGGGACAGTATATGACGGTAACCACCTCGTAAAAAAAGCGCACATTCCTTTTTTTGTTGGGTGGAATCAACAGACTAAGGGATGGGACTTTGCATTGATGAAATTGCGTGTCGGTGATGAGGTTGAAATATTTATTCCTTCAGAGTTAGCAAGAGGGGTAAAAGGAATTCCTGGAGTTGTCCCTCCAAATGCAAATAATGTTCTACTTCTAAAGGCAGTTAAGAAGATAGAGCCGGATTATTAGAGGATGGTATTCGAACTTGGATTGTTGAAAAAACAAAAGAAAACAGAACGGTCATAGCCCATGATTCAAATGTTAGCATTCATTACTGGGTAAGTGCTGAATCAAAACCGCGTTATGATAATAGCTATAAACGAAAATTGCCATTTGATTTAAAAATGGGAGATGGTAATATTATTCCTGGTTTATATAAGGCGTTGCTTAGGGGTAAGAGGGGAGATAAAATGATGATTCATATTCCTGCAATAGAAGCTTATGGCCCTAATGGACTACCAGGATTAGTTCCAAAGAATGAGGATATATTCTACGACCTTATTGTGTTGGATGTCGACTAAACAGTGTAACGAGCTTCGGTTTCAGTCATAACGGTATCAAAATCCTTTACACCATCATAAAACGACATTATTTCGTGAATTACACGATCAACCATGGCATCCGGACAAGAGGCACCAGAGGTTATGATGAATGTTGGTTTTTCACCAGTTGGAAGATAATTGGTAGAAACACGTTCCTGTTTCGCGTGAATATCGAAGTGGTGAATTTCTGACGGGCTTTTAATATCATTGACGTTTCGAATGAAATACGTTGGGAATTTTGGCTCTAATAGCTCCACTAAATGGGTTGTGTTTGAGCTATTGTATCCTCCCACAACAACAGCCATGTCTGCAGAAATAGATAACAGTCCAAGCGTAGAATTTTGATTGTCATTCGTAGCGTAGCAAAGTGTATCTCGCGTATCTGCGAAGTGTTGGCTTATTGACTCAGCTCCATATTTTTTGACCATCGTTAATCGCACAAAGTCAGCAATTTCTTGAGTTTCCGATGCCAACATTGTTGTTTGATTAACAACCCCTACTTTCGTTAAGTGTTGGTCAACATCAAATCCCTCCGTGCATTTCCCTTTGAAAAAAACGTCGAAGTCTGATTTTGGTCGATTTCCTAAGATGACATCTGCGAGAATTTTTGTTTCAGCTAAGTCTTTCACAATAATTGACGGGGCAGATTGGGAACTATGTGAAAATGTGGCGCGAGTTTCCTCATGGCTATATTTTCCATGAATGATAATTGTGTGCTCCTGCTGTCCTAATTTTTCAGAACGGTTCCATACTTTTTCAACGAAAGGACATGTGGTGTTGTATTTTTGAACGTCAACCCCTAGTTCTTCCAATTGATTCATTATTTCTAGGGTCGTACCAAATGCTGGGATAATTACTACATCTTCTTTTCGGAGTGATTCAAATGGAATTAATTGATTTCCTTCAGTATCTTGAAGAAATTGAATGCCGTGAGATGTTAGGTCATTATTTACGTCTGGGTTGTGAATCATTTGACTCAATAGAAAGATCCGTTTTTCTTTATTTTCAGCTAATGCCCGATATGAAATTTCAATGGCATTTTCGACCCCATAACAAAAACCAAAATGACGCGCAATGTAAAATTGAATAGATCCGAAGTCGAGTAACGTAGGTTCGAAATCTCTTTTTCTAGGGTCCAAGGCCTTTCTAAGGTTTTTTACCTTTGAAATTATTGGTGACTTATAAAATGCTGGGATTTCGAATTGTTTCATAACGTATTTCTCTCGATTACTGCAAAGATAACCCTTAACTATTCGTTTTGTTTTATTCAGATAATTATTTTTCTGTATGCTACCGCGCCATTTTTTAACGAACGTATTCCTGCTTGTGTACCAACATGAATTTATTGTCTTCGAGTCGAATATAACCTCTGTCATAACAAAAGTAGTAGGTGTCTCCTTTTTTGGTTTCGTACATGTTCGTGAAATAGTGAAAGTTGAACCCTTCTTCGGCGAGCAAGAGAGCGTCAACCGTCTTTTTGCCAGAAGGATTTAATGTGTCCAGAATTCTTCTGTTCTTCCGAAGGATATTATTGATTCTTCGCATGTAATTATTGGCGTCTTCATGGAGTCGGTTATTGTAGGAGTTACGGCAATAATCACCACAAAACTTTTGATCTTTTCGTCCATTTAAACGTCCTGAACATTCGAGGCATTTTCTTTCTGTTGTTTGAGGCATCTGAGCGTAATTAAAGGATTTGATGTTAGTTTTTTATATATAAATTATGCTAAGCAATGTTAACAAAAATTAACAGCACATGCAAGCCCACGCAGAGGAGTATGGTGATATTTGTACATAAAGTACGTTTCTATGGAAGAACAGAATATTCATCAACTTTCCCCGGCGGAAAGTATTCGTTTGTTATCCGACAAAATCGCGAAGGAGTTACCTTTGATTCAGGCCGTGCAGCGTGAAATTTCAAAAGTCATCGTCGGACAAGATCGTATGGTAGAGCGATTGTTGATTGCGCTTTTAGCAAATGGTCACATACTGTTGGAAGGTGTTCCTGGGTTAGCGAAAACATTGGCTATTAAAACATTGTCGGATACTATTGGAGGAGATTTTAGTCGTGTACAATTTACACCAGACTTATTGCCTGCTGATATTACTGGTACGATGATTTATAATCAAAAGACACAATCGTTTAGTGTAACCAAAGGACCTGTTTTTGCAAACTTTGTGCTAGCAGATGAAATCAATAGGGCTCCTGCAAAAGTTCAAAGTGCTTTATTGGAAGCGATGCAAGAACGGCAAGTTACTATCGGGGATGAGACATTCCCGCTTCCTAAACCTTTTCTTGTGATGGCGACGCAAAATCCGGTTGAACAAGAGGGTACTTATCCTTTGCCTGAGGCACAAGTAGACCGATTCATGCTTAAAGTGTTTTTGGATTACCCGAAAAAAGAAGAGGAAAAGCTCATTTTGAGAAGCAATGTCCGTCTGGCAGGATTGAATACTGCGAGTCAAGTAACAAATCCGGATGAAATATTACGATTAAGAGACCTTGTTCGTGAAGTATATTTGGATGAGAAGATAGAACAATACATTATTGACATCGTTTTTGCCACACGTACTCCAACGGATTATGGAATGCCAGAAGTAGAGCCATTGATTTCATTTGGCGCCTCTCCACGTGCAAGCATTAATTTGGCGTTGGCTGGCAAGGCATTCGCCTTTTTAAAAGGACGAGCTTATGTAATTCCAGAAGAT
>Ga0181574_10003901_pt1 | contig 13063 bp, 12 predicted proteins | sample 101ome_24_FD_145600 | JGI IMG/M metagenome (GOLD analysis project Ga0181574, IMG submission 145600) | Coastal salt marsh microbial communities from the Groves Creek Marsh, Skidaway Island, Georgia - 101410AT metaG (spades assembly) | ecosystem: Environmental > Aquatic > Marine > Intertidal zone... | reverse complement strand
GAGTTCAAACCAGGTCATAAAAAAGGGTCGGTGTTAGCCGACCCTTAAAGTTATCGAAATAACTGATTATTTCTTGATGAACTTACGTGTAAGTTTACCGTTAGTAGATTCGATAGTTACTGTGTAAACTCCGCTCGCGAAATCTGCAGTGTCGAAACCTAAGGATTGTGTTCCTTTTGCAGCGTTAGCCATTGCCTTTGTAGCTACAGTTTTTCCTGCAACGTCGAAAATCTCAACAGAAATGTCCGTTACGTTTTCGATTGTAAAGTCAATATTCAACTTGTCGTTTGCAGGGTTGGGGTAAACAGTAACGTTTGTGAACAAGGTACTCTCATCAATTGATAATGGTGTGAAGTCCATTTGAACTACTGGTGTGTTCGTTGTATAGTACCATGTAAGATCTGTATAATCATAAAAGAAAGATGTCTGCGGATCTGAATTTCCCGCGTTAAACAGCACAATATCATTTGATTGGCCACCATCACCGTCTGATCCCGCAACAACTAAGTACGTTTCTCCTGCGTTTAACACAAAGCTACCCCCAAGCAAGGGTAAACTCAACGTTTGCCCCAGGTCAAGAGCCTCAATTGTATAGTAGTCTGTCTGATCTTCAAGTATAAAATCTCCTGTTGTCGGGTCTATCGAGTAAAGCTTAGCGAATATACTCGCCCCTTGAACAGTGGATGGACTTATTCCAACATTAATACGTGTTAACTCTGCATTAGCAAAAACATCAAAAAGGTTACCGGCTTCATAGCCATCACCTTGATTGTAAGTTGAACCATCAAACGTACCATTGTCTCTTGCATAAACATATTGGGTTACATCGAAGTTGATATTCGCATTGTCGTTATTTCCGGGGACATCATCAACTTCATCTTGAGAAACACCCCAAACCACGCTGTGACCTCCAACAGCTGAAGCAGGAGTGTATTGAGACGTACAAACGAGACTATCATATGTTCCAGCTGCAACGTTTACGCCAGCTGCAGAGGATCCTGTCCATACTCCAGTATTAACATCAACATTTAGAGTAACGTTATTTTGAGTAGCAATACCATTATTGAATGCATTTGTTGTGAAATCAATTGGTGCAACCTGTGCAGAAGGGATCTGGTAGTAACGAAGACCAAGTGATCCCCAGTAAGGAGCTTGTGCTTCGATGTCATTATCTGGATTCGTAACAAGATTAACATCATCAATATACCATCCGTAAGTTACCCAAACGTTTGGATTCGTTGCTAGAGTGGGGTATGCTGTTGTCCATTGGAACCGAATACTAAAGTTGGTTGCATTTCCAGTAATGAAAGGTGCAAGATTGATAGAAACTAATTCAGGATTTGGATAAGGAGCACCTCCAGTCGAAGAAAGTACGCTGTGAAAATCTCTGTTATCTCGAACAGTAATCCATGTAACGCCACCATCGACAGATATTTGGGTCAATTGTTCATCGTTATACAAAGCGCCGGCTTGCTCATATTGAAGTGTGATTTGATCGGTTCCTGCAGTATTTGCCGGAAGCGTTGTAAGATCAACAGGTGTAGCGAGTGTCAAGACATATGTAACATCAAGTGCTTGCGTTGGTGTTGCGAGAACAGGGTTACCATTAGTGAGCTCAGCGTAGTTTCCACCAGATGAAGAGGCTATTGGGCCAACATTTGACCAACCGTCATTGACAGCATCAATTGTCCATCCAAATTCTGGTTGTGTTTGTCCAGAGTTGTCGATTGTCCAATTTGAAGGAGCATCAAAATTATCTGTCCAAATGGTAATTCCAAGAGCTTTTTGAGAAGCGGAGTTATTGAGAGAGGGGGTGTTGATAACCTCTTTACCAGTATTGATTTCGTTGAAAACATACGGTTTAGCGGTCATTTGCGCTAAAGATATCCCGCTGATTGCGATAGCGAGAAAGCCTAAGTAAACTTTTTTCATGTTCATAGATTTAATTAAAGTCGAGCAAATATACGACAATCCGATGAACGAAATTAATACCTAAATGGTTGGGCTATTGGTCTTTGAGGAAAGGAAGTGTGTTTCTTGTGGTTTTTAACAAATTTACATCCAGTTGTGTGGTTTTCACCTGTTCAACATATGAAGTTAGAGAGTCAATTTCTCCTAAAGGATCGTATATGCCAGAATCCCCCGAGTATACTAAACCATTACCATCTTTACCAATGCGATTCACACCGAGAACGTAACACTGATTTTCAATAGCCCTGGCTTGCAACAGAGACTTCCAATGCATACTGCGTTTTTCAGGCCAGTTAGCCACATAGAGAATAACATCATAAGCTGGAGTATCTCCAATTATTCTATTTCGAACTATTTCAGGAAAACGGAGATCATAACAGATTTGAAGCTGTAGTTTCCAGCCCTTCAACTCAACAATCTGCTCAATTTCTCCCGCTTTAAAACACTCATCTTCCCCTGCCAACCCAAATGTTTTACGTTTTGCATATGTCTCTATTGTCCCATCCCAGCGAACGAAAACCCCCATATTGTAGTACTCGTTATTCTCCTCTATAATCAAAGAAGTATACATACAGCTTTGCTTCTCCTGCGCAATCTTCTTAAGCCAATTTATGCCCTCGCCCTCGCTTAATTTTTCAGCATGTGTAGCAGCATTCATAGTGAAAGAGGTATGAAACATTTCAGGAAGTAGGATCAGCTCAGTATCTGGCAGCCTATTCAATAACGTTTCATAATGCTTCAAGTTAGCTGTTTTATCCTCCCAAACCTGTTCTGCCTGTACAAGTGTTACAGTTAAATTCTGCATAGTTTTTTAGCTGCTTTTATAAGTGTGTTATCATCTTTTGCGAAGCAAAAACGTATCGTTTTGTTATCAGTTCCGTCAGCATTGAAGACCGACATTGGAATGGCTGCTACGCCAAATTTCGTGGTCAATTCTTTGCAAAATGCAGTATCTGGAGCATCACTTATACTCGCATAACTCGCTGCCTGAAAATACGTTCCCTCGCAGGGTAATAACTCAAATTTACTTTCTGCCAACAATGATCTGAACAGATCTCTTTTTTTCTGATAAAAAGGCCCTAGTTGATTTACATCAATGTGGTCGAGGTATTCGGAAAGGACTGCCTGAGAGACACTGTTGACGCAAAAAACATTGAATTGGTGGACCTTTTTGATCTCTTCCATCAAAGTTCCTTGCGTGAAGATGTATCCAATCTTCCACCCTGTGACATGAAATGTTTTTCCAAAAGATGATGTGATAATGATACGCTCACTAAACTTAGGTAAGTGATGGGCAGATAAGTGTCTCCCTTCGAAAGTAATAAACTCGTACACCTCATCTGACAGCCAAATCAGTTCTGGATGGTAGCTCATAATCCGTTCCAAATGATCGAGATCACGTTGCTCCCAAATTCTGCCTGATGGATTATGTGGGTTATTGGTGATAATCATTTTTGTTTTAGCTGTAATCGCATTATTCACAGCGTGCCAATTCGGCGTGAAATCCCCATTTAAGTGAATACGTTTTGGAACACCCCCCGCTAATCTAACTGCTGGATCATAGGAGTCGTAGCTAGGATCAAGTATTATCACTTCATCTCCATTTTCAATTAAAGCCATAATTGTCGTAAAAAGACCTTGAGTTGCACCCGCAGTGATCAATATGTTATCTAGGTTGGAAGAAGTATCATATTGCTTTTCGATCATTGTGCTCACCTTTTTTCTGAGCTGCTCGTCTCCGGGCATTGGCATGTATTGATGCACCTTTTCCTTGACCTTTTCCTTTAAAATGGACTTTAATTTCTCGTCTACCGGGAAATTAGGAAACCCCTGTGAAAGATTAATAGCTTTGTGTTCAGACGCCAATTTTGACATCACGGTAAAAATGGTGGTTCCTACATCTGGAAGTTTCGACATTCTAATTGATGTTTCATGTAAAGTTAGAAAAGATATTAGAGAGCAATTCAAGAGAGTATCACACAACTGAACAATTAATATTTCAGTTTTTTGATGAAATTTCCTATTATAGGGGGACAAATTTTTGATTAACATGGGGAAAAAAATAATACTGGCAGGGATTTTTATGTGTTTTACAATCTTGTCCTTCGGTCAACAAAAAGAGAATCAAACACAAGAGATTAAACGAGAAGTTACCATGACAAATGAGAACGGTCACAAAAAATTGGTGATTCGAACAGATAATCGCGGAGTGATATCCGAAGAGATTTTTACTGGAAATGAAGCAGACGAAAAACTCAAAGAAATAGAGGAGAGCACTGCTAATTTAGAAAAGGATGGGGAGAAAATCGAAATGAGAATGGAGGAAGTAAATGGAGAAAAGAAATTGACAGTCTTGACAAGAAAGGGGAGCAATGCAGAAGAGGAAGTATATTATGGTGAGGAAGCAGAGAATAAATTGATAGAACATCAAGAGAAAAGAGGTGCCCAACCAGTGAAGAAAAAAGTAAAGCAACGAATGGACTCACCCAAAAAATCCCAATTATGATGAAGAATTAAAAAGCAACTCTGTTGAGTGGCTTTTTGTTCAATTTTACTCTATGAATAAAGTATGGTCCCTAGCCTTTTTAATTTTTGCCTTATCGCTTTCCTGCTCTCAACGCGATAATAAATTTTGCGAATGTATTTCGGCAGGGGAAAAGCTGAATAACTTCTCTCAAGAGCTACTCGAGAGAGGCGCAGAAAAACAGGATGAAGCAAAAATCCAATCATTACGAGCCGCAAAAGATTCAGCTTGTTCAGATTTCTACACCATGGGTGGTGATGCGATGAGAGAGAAGAAAAAAGAGTGCGGTTACGAGTAGATCTCGTCCAAACTTTCACAGAACGCCTCAGCAGCGCTTGCCAGCACTTCTCTTGAATGAGCCGCTGAAACGAAACCAACTTCATATCCACTTGGTCCGATGTATACCCCTCTTTCTAGAAGGGAAGCAAATAAATGCTTGAACATCGACATGTCGGGATCGATCTGATCCGCTTTCGTTATGCGTTTCTTACCAGCGAACGACAACCAGAAGATGGAGCCAATGTGTACCATTTCGAAATCGTATCCCCTTGCAGCGGCGTGAGCATTTATTTTTGAAGCGAACTCCTTCGTGCGTGCCTCCTGATCTTCGTAGAATCCTTCTTTCGCGCACTCAGAAAGTTGAGCAATCCCCGCAGCCATAGCTACTGGATTCCCAGAGAGTGTTCCGGCTTGATATACTGGGCCATCCGGAGCAACCCTGGACATAAATCCGTTTTTAGCACCATATGCCCCAACCGGGAGTCCACCTCCTAAGATCTTTCCGTAAGTAATAATGTCCGGATCGATATTGTAAAGTCCCGCAGCGCCATTAAACCCAACCCTAAACCCTGAGATTACTTCGTCAAAGATCAACAAGGTACAATTATCAGTACAAACCTGACGTAATTCCTGAAGGAATGATTTGTCTTGCAATAATAATCCGTTATTTGCCGGAATTGGCTCTATGATCACACAGGCAATTTCTTCTGCATATTCTTTGAAACATTCGTGAAGTGCCTCAACATCGTTTAATGGAAGTACAAGCGTTTCGTTTGCATACTCTTCTGGCACACCAGCACTTGATGATGTTCCTAATGTTGCCAGTCCACTTCCTGCCTTCACCAACATAGAGTCTACGTGACCGTGATAACACCCTTCAAACTTCACCACTTTCTTACGTCCTGTAATTCCGCGAGCAAGTCGCAAAGCAGACATTACAGCCTCCGTGCCTGAGCTCACAAATCGGATCTTGTCAATAAAAGGGTTACGGTCCAAGATCAATTTACCTAACTCATTCTCGAGAACAGTTGGTGTTCCGAAACTCGATCCGTTTTGAAGCGCCGCAGTCACTTTATCCAACACTCCCTGATGTGCATGTCCAAGGATCAAGGGCCCCCAGCTGCAGCAAAAGTCTGTGAAGTAATTTCCATCTTCATCCCAGATCTGATGTCCCTTCCCCTTCTTGATAAATAAAGGAGCACCATCAACTGATTTAAAAGCACGTACCGGTGAGTTTACTCCACCAGGAAAGTACTGTTTCGCTTCTTCGAATAGTTTTTCAGATGTATTGCGGGAGATCTGTTGTTTCGTGATCATATCTTCTAGGATTATTGAGACGCAAAATTACGAATAAAGGAGCTATTCAACTCGAATATGTGAGGCTTTTTACCAATTAACTCCGGACCGAGTCCGTTCATTTAGAAACGAAAGACTTGCTGTAACTAATTAAGGCATAACAAGTCTTACAGGTAAGAAAACGATAATCAAAAAGTAGTAGTTATGAAAGTTTTAAAAGTTTTAGCATTTGCCCTTTTTATGAGCACATCAGCATTCGCGGAAAACGAGCCTGAATTGACAAAAAAGATCAGTTCAAAAGTGAGCGTGTCATTGAAAGGTGTGACACTGGATCAATTATCAAAAGAAAAAGTGACAGTAACATTCAACATCGTAAATGGAGCGATCAACGTTCTTGACATAGATGGATGTGACCCAACACTAAACGATCGCGTGATAGAGGAGATGGAAAAGATCAGTGTTAAGAAATACGAAGAGAGTGAAACGTACAGAATCAAATTACGATTCAAGCAGATCTAATCTCTATTTACTGGAAATAAAATCTTGCTAGAGCCATACACTTTGTGTGTGGCTTTTTCAAAATCTGAACGTTCTGCTTCGTAGATGTTATTCACATAGTTTTGAGGATTCAGATCGAACAGTGGAAACATAGAGCTTTGCACCTGGATCATAATCTTGTGTCCTTTTTCAAATGTATGACACACCTCTAACAACGGAACTTCAACAGTAGTTTTCTTGTTTCGATTGAAAGGTTTAGGATCAGAGAAACTTTCACGGTAGCGCCCACGAATGTATCCTACACGCACCAGCTTTTGATAACCGTTCATTTTTACGCCTTCGGTATCCTTACTGTCCGGCTCTCTGTCCATCGGTAAGACATCGATCACCTTGACATAAAGGTCAGCATCTTTGTGGTCCGTTGAAAAGTCGATCAACGCACGAATTACACCGTTCACATCCAATTCTTCTTTTAACACTTCGGAAGTGAAGGTCATTACATCGGGACGTTTGGAAGCAAATCGCTGATCGGCATTCATGTAATACTTTGGTGTGAGCATGTGAAAGAAGTCATCTTCGATCACAGGTACAGGATGAAAAGGGTCGGATACGAACTCAACATTTCCTCCAGACTTTTTGCTATACAGTTTACCTTCAGGATTCAGGAACATTGTCACTGTGTCTTTCGCCGCAGAGAAAGGATCATCATTATAAGTTTCCCATTCATGCGTTCCCATATTGAAGACTTTCGCTGTGAAATCAAGGTCTTTACCTCTTCCTTTCAGGTGGTATTCAAAATACCTGAATTCAATATCCCTTTGATAGTTTTCACACAGGCTGTCACCGTAGTAAATGTCTCCTAGTTTATAACTTCCTTGTCTTAAGCGTGGGTGCCCGTGCGACCATGGCCCTAAAACAAGTCGCGCATTGCTGTTTGGTGCGTCTGCATTCATTTTTCGGAACGACTTAATGATTCCGAACAGGTTTTGCTCATCTGTCCAGCCACCAACAACCATCGTTGGACAAACGGCCTTATTCAAATACTGTAACCAGTCGCGTTCTTGTCTGTATTCATCGTAATTGGGATGATCCTTAAGGTTTTTCCAGAAGAAATTATCTGGAGAAATGACGTCATCAAACTCTGTCAAGGCCATACGGTTCAGAAAGAAGTCGTAGTAATCTTCCATGAGCCCTTTCTTGGCATTGATCGTAAACGGTTTATTCATTACTCCATACCAAGATTCTGTCGTTGGGGTAGTTTTCTGAATTCCAAACACGTCCATCAATGGTGCATAATTCAACCCGTAAAGTCCGTATCGGCAGAAGTCTTCAAAATAGAAGTTGGTTACGGGGGCCATTGCGAGCACGGCCTTTAGGTTTGGGTGACCTGTAACAGCAGAAACCAAGGATGTATGTCCAAGATAAGAGTTCCCGTCTTGACCAATATTTCCGTTAAAATTCTTCAGGTTTTGTATCAGCCAGTCGAATGTATCATAACTGTCGGTTACCTCATCTGTTCTGGTCTCATCTTTCCAAGAATAAGGTGGCCTCGTATTCTCAAATTCACCTTCACTCATCCATCTTCCGCGCATATCCTGGCGCACAAAAATGTATCCGGAAGCAACTAAGTCTGGGTTATGATGCAACTGGACTGGTATCGTGTCCGCCCCGTATGGTTTTGCACTATAAGGTGAACGCATGATCAAAACCGGATAGTCTTGGGACGTGTCTATGGGAGTATAAATTGTCGTAAACAGCTTTACGCCGTCTCTCATTTCAATATAAGTCTCTTCTTTGGAGTAGTCCTTGACGCCAAAGTTTTGTGCTATCAAATTAGAGAATGAAAATAGAGTAAAAATAAGTAATGAAGTTCGCATGATTTTTTTGGTTAGGAGAAAACTAGAAAAAAGAAACCTAAGGTTCCAACGAGAAGCAAGGCCTTAAGGAATCGGGCTTTTTTTGTTCTTCCTATTCCAAAGGATGGATTCTCAATGGGGTTGTGTGAGATAAATGAGCCCTCAATTCTGAAACTATAGGGGATATGAATTTCAGCAGATGTTTTAACTCCTTTATTCATAGCCGGCTTCCAATCAGGCATTAACCTTAAGACTCTAACCATTTCTTGTTCGACGCTCACACTGCTGCATTTCCTAATTTGAATCCGTGAAAGTTGACCATCTTTAGACACTTCAGCAGAGATTACTAGTTGTTGTAAATAGCCGCCAACATCTGACTTTATTTTATGATTAGGCCTAAAATTTGTTGTGATAAAATCATACAAGGCAAATTCACCTCCGGGATATTCAGGAAGTGTATCGTATTTTCCCTTTACATATACGGTTCCGTATTTAATCTGATTTTCTTGGGATAGTACTCCGAATGAAATAAAACTCAGGATTAATATAATCAAGTATTTCATGATGGTAAACTTAAACAAAAATAGAGTTCAAAAACATTCAAAATCTAAGGAATTCTAACATCTTAACTCGTAATTTTAACAAGACTTTAAGGATAAGTTCAGTTTATGAACAGACCCTGAAGTTCAATTGCAAATAGCTATCTTTGCCGAAAGTTGAACAAAGGAAAATGAACTATCATAACACACTAGAATTTGCTAGGGAAATGGATGCAAAAGACACATTGCATTCGTTCAGAGAAAAATTCTTATTCCCTACGTTTCATTCTGAAAATGTAGTCTACTTTACAGGAAATTCATTAGGACTTCAGCCAAAGAGAGCAAAGCAATATATCCTCGAAGAATTGGAAGATTGGGCCAAGTATGGTGTGGAGGGACACTTCATGTCACGTCGCCCATGGTTTGCATACCACGAACACCTGACGGACTACACAGCAGAAGTTGTTGGAGCAAAACCGAAAGAAGTGGTGGTAACACACTCGCTAACTACGAACCTTCATTTGTTGATGGTGTCGTTCTACCGTCCTGAAGGAAAGCGAACAAAGATCCTTTGCGAAGCAAAAGCCTTTCCAAGTGATCAGTACGCATTGGAAACTCAGATTCGCTTTCACGGGTTGGATCCACAAGAACATTTGGTAGAGATTACCCCTCGAGATGGAGAACACCTGATTAGAGAAGAGGATATTATTGAAAAGATCAAGGATATGGGTGATGACCTGGCATTGGTAATGATCGGTGGGGTAAATTATTATACAGGACAACTGTTTGATATGAAGCTGATCACGGATGCTGGTCATGCGGTTGGTGCGAATGTTGGTTTTGACCTGGCACACGCAGCAGGAAATATCAACTTGAAATTACACGACTGGGGAGTAGATTTTGCTGCCTGGTGTTCATATAAATACATGAACTCATCTCCGGGAGGAGTTTCAGGGATCTTTGTGCATGAGAGACATGCAAACAAACCTGAACTTCCGCGTTTTGCCGGTTGGTGGGGATACGATAAAGAAACACGTTTCATGATGGAACCCGGCTTTGTCCCGATGGAAGGAGCAGAAGGGTGGCAGTTGAGTAACGCACCAGTGTTAGCAATGGCTACGCACTTAGCCTCTTTGGAGATCTTCCATGAAGCAGGAATGGATCGCATCGGAGCAAAAAGAGATGTCTTAACAGCTTACTTGGAGTATGTCATTAACGATGTTTCTGAGCGCAACAAGGAGAGATGTACGTTTGAGATCATCACACCAAAAGAGGTTGCCAAGCGTGGAGCACAACTTTCTATTCATGTACACGGACAAGGAAAGGGCTTGTTCAATAAGCTGACAGAATTTGGTGTCATTGCTGACTGGCGTGAACCGAATGTGATTAGAATAGCACCCGCACCGTTGTACAACAGCTTTGAGGATTGCTACCGATTTGGAGAATATTTAGAAAAGTCGATCAGCTAATGGACGAATTGACCATACAAACACTGATAAAGGCAAAATATGCCGGTTCGTTGAGCGACATGCAGATCTATGTCAACCTGGCGATACAGGCTGCGGGTGTAGTGTTTGGTGGAATCGTACTATGGCGCATCAGTACAGTGATGCACAAGCGTAAAATCGAAAGTAGAAACCGTAAGCAGTTTTTCGACACACCGTATTCGAAAGGCTGGAAAAGAAAATAGATATGGCAGAAAAGAAAGCGATCATTGTTGGAGCCGGATTGGTAGGCTCTCTTTGGGCGGTGTATATGTCGAAAGCAGGCTATAAAGTATCGATCTACGAAAGAAGATCAGATATTCGAAAGGCAGAGATCTCTGCTGGAAAGTCGATCAACCTTGCACTGTCGAACAGAGGTTGGAAAGCATTGGATGCTGTAGGAGTTGGAGATGAGGTTAGAAAGATTGCTATCCCAATGTACGGACGCATAATGCACGACACCAATGGAGAACTAACTTATCAAGCCTATGGAAAAGAGGGAGAAGCTATTTATTCGATATCAAGAGGGGGGGTAAATGCGAAGATGATGGACATTGCCGAGGAATATGGAGGCGCAGTGATAAGGTATAATACGGAATGTTTAGGATGCGATACAGATGGAGGAATTGTCCATTTACAAAACTGTGAAACCGGAGAGGAATTTCAGGACCAGGCAGACGTTATTTTTGCTGCAGACGGAGCCTTTTCTGCGATAAGGTATAACACTTTTCAAAAGAAAAGCCGGTTTAACTTTAGCCAGCGATTTATTGAGGATGGATACCGCGAGATCTTATTACCAGCAAATGAAGACGGCAGTTATAAACTTGACAAAAATGCGTTACATATTTGGCCCCGAGGACGTTTCATGTTGATTGCATTAGCAAATGAAGATGGATCATTTACATGTACCTTATTCATGCCGCATGAAGGTGGAAAAAACTCTTTTGCGCAACTCAACACAAAAGAAGATGTGGATGGATTCTTCAAAAAGACCTTCCCCGATTTTTACGAAATGGTGCCGGATATCGGAGATATATGGGAAGATTACCCGCTTTCTTCTCTTGGTATTATGCGTTCGTATCCTTGGCACTTTGGAAAAGTAGTGTTGATGGGAGACTCTGCACACGCAACGGTTCCCTTCTACGGACAAGGAATGAATGGAGGATTTGAAGATTGCACAGTTATGTGGGAGCTGATGCAAAAACATAATGAAGATTGGGATAAAGTATTTGCTGAGTTCTCGATTGTGCGCAAGCCGGACGGCGACGCATTGCAAGATCTTTCACTACATAATTATCATGTAATGCGGGATTATGTAGCCGATCCGAAGTTCTTGTTACAGAAAAAGATCGAAGCAAAATTTTCTAAATTGTATCCTGAAAGATGGTTACCGTTATATTCTCAGGTTACTTTTAGCGAGATAAGGTATAGTGATGCCTGGAAAGATGGCATGCGTCAGGAGATGATCATGAAAGATGTGATGGAAACGCCGAATATTGAAGAGAAATGGGATTCGGATGAGGTAATGGAAATGATTTTAGAAAGAATATGAAATATTTGATTTTTTCAGCACTGTTGATAGCGGGATTTACAGTAATCGCCCAGCGCGACTTAACACCACGAAAGAAGAAAGATGCTTTTGGTACGCGTGACCTCAGAAACTTGAGTGCTTCTGGGTTGCAGTTTCAGTTAGGCCCAACGTATACTTTCACGAAGATAAGAAATGAAGTATTCGAAGTAGACCCTGCAACGCAGTTGTATAGAGGGAGCTACTACAATGATCCAAGAGGAAGGCTGGGTGTTTACGGAGAGATTGGAATGTTCCACTTCCCAAAGAAGCGCTCAAAATTATCATTGGCGTTAAAGACAGTTCTCGTAAGTTACTTTGACTGGGGACTTGGGTTCAAGTATTTTCGAGGAGCGGAGCTGATCCACTTGGACAGTCTTGATAACATTGGAAGCAAAATCGGTGAAGCTGAAGAGAAGTATACATTCGGCCAAGGCAATATTTACGGAAGGTTCTCTATTCACAAAAACATCAAATTGTCTGAAGCCCTTTTCCTTGATAACACGCTCGGAGTTAACCTGGATTATCGCCTTCTACAGTCCTCAGACGAGTACAGCTGGTCCCCAATGACGAATCAGCAGCTTTATACGAAGCCATTGCAAGTACAGTTGCATTATGGACTTGGGTTAGGCATTCGATTGAAAAGAGGAAGTTATATGGTGTTTGGAGCACGGACTCCAATCTTCGGTTATCAGACAGTAACTCCAGACATGGCCAATAAAGGAGATAAAACTAACATGTTTGGAAAACCTTCCTTTCATTGGTATTCTTCACGTTATTGGCCAGTGCTTTTCCATGTTAAATACATGTTCCTTTTCGAAAAGAAGGTGAAAGGGTGTCCACCGGTAGAGATCAATGAAGACGACAGAGAAAGATATAGAAATGGCAACTAAGAAGATCTATCATTTAAAAACCTGCTCAACGAATCAGCGAATTTTAAAAGAGCTAAACTTAGAAGGGGTTGAATTGCAGGATATCAAAACTGAGAACATCGATGAAAAAACCCTTGACTTTCTCAAAGACAAAGTAGGCTCCTATGAGGCTCTCTT
>Ga0181574_10003895_pt1 | contig 13081 bp, 6 predicted proteins | sample 101ome_24_FD_145600 | JGI IMG/M metagenome (GOLD analysis project Ga0181574, IMG submission 145600) | Coastal salt marsh microbial communities from the Groves Creek Marsh, Skidaway Island, Georgia - 101410AT metaG (spades assembly) | ecosystem: Environmental > Aquatic > Marine > Intertidal zone... | reverse complement strand
CGGCCGAGGATCGCCTTCCAGAGTACTTCCATTTTTTCTTTTTGCGACGCGGCTGCACGGAGCTTGCGCACAATCAAGGCATCGCCAGGAACGCCCAGACCATTCATCATGAACAGAATCTGGGGGATATCCGGTTCCCGGGTCGCTCCATCGAGTACTTCACGATTGGATTTACCCATAAGCATGGCGATCCAATGATCGTCGTAATTCCTGCCGAAAGTGGAAACGCGCCACAACGTCTTCGGTCCCATATCCCCATTTCGCTTCATGGCTTCTCGCTCCTCCCGATTTTGGAATTGCGCCCGACCGGGTCCCTTGACGGAGTAATCCACAAAATCCTTTGCGGTCATGTCCTTCGACTTATCATAAAAATGCGTGAACCCGTCCCAACGGAATTTAGTCGCCACGTATTTGTCTGGCGTCTCCGTTTTCAGACTCAGGAATGAATCAACGATCACTTCCGCAGTCAGGCGCCTGACCACCGGCCCATCGAGGACATATTCCGGCGGGGTCCCGTTCAATGCCCGGGCTTTGCTTTGATACGTCCGACTATTAAACAGCGTACTCAGAAACAATTTAGTGTCATACTTCGACGCTTTCATGATGGCGATCAACTTTTCTGTAAGCGCAGGATGTGCCCCCATCTCGTCCAGTGTTAATCCACCCAGTTGACCCACCAGTTCCGTTCCCATAACCATGTACCACAGACGATTCACGGTCGCCTTTGTAAACATCGGGTTCTCCGCGGAGGTCATCCAGTCCGCCATGGAATTGCGGGCGTTGATTTCGGGACCATATTGATTTTTGGGAAGCGACGCCAATTTCTCTTTGGTCATCTTATAATTTACTTCTGGCATATTGCCGAAGAGCACGTTCGCCTCCATCACCTGATGCGGTTTACCATCGTCGTATTGGTAGTCATGCGGCAAACGCATAAAACCGGTGCCATTTCCGTAGATGGCCGCGTGCTTCACCCGGATGGATTCCCGATAAACAATCCACTCATTAAAATCCCGATTCTTGAGAATACGACGATCTTTCGCATACATCGCTTTTTCATCTTTGGGCAAGGGTTCCACGCGCAAGTGCGTCTTGGATGTAAATGCCGCCAACTGATAGAAATTCTGCTGCGTCCAGTCCTCATAAGGGTGGTCGTGACACTGTGCACATTCAATACTCATCCCCGTGAAGGTTTTTACGGAGTTGGCCAGATGATCCAGGGGCATGGGTTCACGCGCGTAAAACCCGGTGGCGCCGTTACCCGGCTTATAAAGCTCTCCACTCGCGCTGATCAATTCGTGCGCCATTTGGTTGTAGGGCTTGTTGCTCCGCACGGATTCCTTGATCCATTCCGAGAAATTCCCCGAGTGGTGCAATTTGTCTCCCACATCCTTCACGCGCAAAAGGTCCGCCCAGTAGTTGTACCAGTGACTGTTATACCCCTTCGAATGAAGCAGCTTGTCAATCAATCGAGCGCGCTTGTCGGATCTTTTATCAGCGACAAAACCATCCAATTCATCAATAGTTGGAATGCGACCAATGGCATTCAGGTATATACGCCGGCAGAAGGTGTAGTCATCAATCCCGGGACGCGGAGCCTGACCGATCCGCTTCAACTCCTTACCAACCAACTGATCAATCTCTCGGGCAAAAGCCGAAACATCCACAGATTTCTGCGCGATCCGGTCTCCAGTGTCCCGCGCAGGCTGATTAGCGCTCAGCCCGGCTGGAACGGAGAAACCCAGCCCAACCGCCATCCATGTTACCAAAAACCTCATCTTCAAAACCCTTGCTACGTATTACGCACCGCTGACGCGACCATTTCTCTCGTATGGCAGGCCAGGCCCATCATGAACGCCATAGTACGACCACTCTGCCCATTTCCTGACGCCATCCAGCATTTCTTACCCGATTTTCTCACCATGAATCCCATAGGCTCCAAGCTGATTCCCTCCTAACCTACGCAGCCTCCAGGCAGGTCATGCATTTGACACGCATTCTTCGTCTCGCTTCCTTTTCGTGCATCGACCATTCAACTGTCTATCGGGTCCACCATTCACCGGAAAAATGGACACTAAAACTCCAGATTTCGAACGTCGATGGTATGCATGGCCACCCTATTCCGCTATGTCCATAGATTTTTCCGGTTTGCCCAGAAAAATCAAATATCAACTGAATGAGCAAAAGAGGCCAGATAATGGGTGGATGCTGGAACGCAGAGGAAAAATGAACACGGCAAATTTTTCATCTACTTACGATGAAGGCGGTAATTGCTCTCGGTATCCCGGGCTTGGACCCGGAAACTTCAGCCTGAGCTAAATCGTTGGTGACAATATTATCGCAAATAGATGTTTCATCGTGACTTTAACGCCTCCAAGGGGTTCTGTTTCAAATCATGAACAGGTATCAATACTTTCTGGCTTTATTGGCCACGCCCTTGATGCTGTCAGCGGCGGATAGTTACCCGCCTGCGGGGAGCCTCTCCCAGGACGCGTCAAAACCCAATGTCATCATCATCATGACGGACGATCAAGGGAACAACGTCGGCTACGAGGGTAATCCGCATGTGAGAACCCCGCATATGGATAAGATGGCGGGTGAGGCGGTTCGCTTGACGAACTTCCACCAAATGCCGATGTGCACCGCGTCGCGCGCTGCGCTTATGACCGGTAAGTATGCCGAACAGACGGGAGCTTGGCGGACGAGTTTGGGACGCACGCTGATGCGTGCGGATAACGTGACGATCGCGGAAGCCTTTAAAGCAAACGGCTACGAAACAGGGCACTTTGGCAAATGGCATCTGGGCGACGCCTGGCCGATGCGACCACAAGATCAGGGGTTTGATGAAGTGGTCGGTTTGCGCTGCGGAGCGGTAGGTCAGATCGCAGATTACTGGGGCAATGATTATTTTGATGATACGTACTACCATAACGGTGTGGCCAAACAGTATGAAGGGTACTGTACCGATGTTTTTTTTAACGAAACGATGCGGTACATTAAAGAGGTCAAAGATAAGCCTTTCTTTATTTATCTTGCGCCGAACGTTACGCACCTGCCTCTGAAGGTTGCAGATTCCTACAAGCAGCATCACGTCGACAACGGAGTGAATGAAAAGCTGGCTGTCTTTTACGGCATGGTTGATAATTTAGATGAAAACGTAGGCCGCCTGTCAGCCTTTCTGAAGCAGGAAGGCCTGCACGAAAATACCATTATTCTTTTCACCACGGATGACGGCACGCAGGGTGCCGCGATTTCGCAGACCGAGTCGCCTTGGTTTAAGGGGATGCGCGGCAAGAAGGGTTCGAGAGAAGAGGGAGGACATCGCGTCTTTTGCTTCCTCCGCTGGCCGGCCGGCTTGAAGAGCGGGGAAAATGAAAGCATCATTTCCGTAATTGATGTGTATCCAACCTTGTTGGATCTTTGCGGACTGAAGGTGCCAAGCGAGGTTGAGGTCGAAGGTCGCTCTTTCAAGCCTTACCTGACGGAGCCATTGGCTCCTGAAGACGATGACCGCATGGTGTTCTTCTATTATTTTAACGCCAAGCAGTTGGATGACCGCGACAAGTACCTCTGCGTGATATGGAAGAACTGGCGCATGCTCGGAGAAGGTCAACTTTATGACATAGAGAAGGACCGTATGCAGGAGAATGACGTGGCGGCGGAGTACCCGGAAGTCATAGAGCGCATGGAAGCAGCCTTTCAGGCTTACCATGCACGCGGAAAAGAACTGGTTCAGGAACCGGTGAGGTTTGTTCTGGGCGATGTTGGGTCGCCTGCGACCGAAATAACAGGGCAAGATATGTACTGGATACCCGAATCAAAGGGAGGGCAGCCGTTCGGGCAGAGCGCTCCGCGCGACTTGATGCAGGCGCACGGCCCCTACAAGGTACGCATGGCGCGCGATGGAAAATATAGGTTCACCCTTTCCCGGTATCCGCTTTATATGGATATGCCCATGAGTATTGGAGGCAGGAAATTCAAGCAAGATCACGTGATTCGAAAGGTGCGCATTTCAATAGCCGGCAAGACGCAAGAAAAAGCGGTAACGCCGGAGGATACACGGGCTGCCTTCGTTCTGAATTTAAAGGCGGGAGATGCGGATCTGAATACCGCCCTGCTGGGTGATGACAAGGACGGGATTGCCTATTTCGTGACCGCAGAATACTTGGGGGAGTAATTGTATTTTCGCAGATGGCACCAAGTTGTGAAGAAGGATTAAAGAGGGCTGCACTTCATGTATCCAAACCCATATGTGATATTCGCCTTGTGCCTAATGTCCTTTCCCTTTTTCCTCTCGGCCGCCGAGCAACCGAATATCATTTACCTCCTTGCCGATAATATGGGCTATGGGGATGCGGCGGAAGCATCCAATTCGGTGATCACTCCTTTGACACCGAGTTCCCCGCTATGGTACTGATCGATTCTGGCAACAGCATTGTATCAACTCACACCTGCTAACCATCTGACAGATGATAGAAATATGACGGAACCAAAAGAACGCATTTATTTAGACGACGTCCCCGTCGAAATACAGGATCTGATTTATAACGAACAACAATATAAGGTGACTGAACTGCTGATGAAGCAGCAGGGTATCGGCAGGCTTGCAGCGGCGAAGCAGACGATGAAGCTGGTCAAGCGGTTGAGATCCTTACGCAGAGAAGAGACGGCTAAAAAAGAAGCGACGGCTAAAAAGGAGCGCAAAGCCCCCCCTTCGGAATACCAGTCGAGTGCTGTTCGTGTCCTGCCGTCCATGGGAACCGATGAAATTACGATTGATTACGGTCCAAGAACGCCTGGCCATCGCATTACGACCGCACTCATTGCCTCATTTTTTGGCACAGTGTTTATTGGCAGTACTGTTTATCTCAGCATACGAGATTGGGATCAACTCTTTGAACGACCGATCGGCTTCGAAAACGTGAGGGTGGCGGTCACTTTTTTGGCTGGCATTGTCTTCTGTTTTATTTTCGGGGGGATTATTTTGTGGAACCTGTTCGGGTCCAAGTGCTTCACCGCATCCCGACAAGGATTGACGATTAAGAAAACGTTTCTCGGGATCCCAACCCAAAAACACATCCCTCACCACGATATTAAAGAATTCGTGGTCAGAAGGAAAACTCATGCGAAAACGGGCATTGCCGACGGAGGGTACGCCTTTGGGGGAGCGACGTATTACCAGCTTTGGGTTACGGGCGGGAAGAGGGTTCGACTGATCTGGAATACCTATCGCATAGAAGATCCCGAGTGGGTGGGCCAAACCCTCGCTGAGTGGTTTGGCGTTTCTTACGATAAGAGGAGTCGCCTTTAGCCGAGTCGATTAAATGAACAAAAACTCTCCGGTCTCGCTCTATGGACCCAATATAGCCGGTGGTACCAATTATAGCCGGTGGTACCAATTATAGCCGGTGGTCCAAATATAGTCGAAGGGGCTCGTCTTACCATTTTTTTTGCCCTGCGCCCATGCTCTGCCCACAGCAACAACGGTTACGGATCTACTCCCGCCCCGGTATCTTTGCGTCTTTTTCGATGCGTTTATTCTCCCAATAGACGAAACCGTCCTCTTTGAGTTCGACCAGGCGTGCCTGACTACCCGGCACCGGCGCGGCGGGGTTCTTTGGCAAGTGGGCGGCCAGGGTTTTCTTGAGCGCGATATGCTCGGACTGACCGGCGAGGTTCGTATATTCGTGTGGGTCGGCCTGCATATCGTAGAGTTCCTCGGAACCGTCGGCGTAGCGGATGTAGCGATGGGTTTCCGTACGAACCGCGTCGTTACCCGGACCGTGAGAAGTGATCGCCGGTCTCGCACGAGGGGCCTTCGCATCTTTCAGTTGGGGCACGAGGCTCAAGCCTTCGAGTCGATCCGGCGTCGACTGCAAATCGCAGAGTTCGGCGAGGGTCGGATAAATATCAAGAAGCTCGACCGGGCGTTGGCAGCGCGCGCCCTTGGCAATGCCCGGTCCGGCAAAGATCAACGGCACCCGGGTCGACGGATCCCACAACGTATTTTTTCCGGTGATCTCTTTTTCACCAAGATGGTAGCCGTGGTCCGACCAGGCCACCACAATGGTGTTGTCCTGCTGACCACTGGCTTCGAGCGCATCGAGGACGCGTCCGACCTGAGCATCCATGAAGCTGACACAGGCGAGATACGCGCGCACTTTGCTCTTGAGGAGACCATGTGCCTCGATGCTTTTCAGGCGTGGCTCCGGGAGCGCCCAGTGGATGTACCAGGAAAAGCCGGGCGTGTCCTGGCGATCGTCTCGTCGAATGGGCGGCAGCACGAGAGACTCCTCGGGGTAGAGATCAAACCACTTCTGGGAGGCATACAAGGGAACGTGCGGCCGATAAAAGCCGACGGCCATGAAGAAAGGCTCTTTGGGCTTGTTCCTGAGCGCATTTACCGCCCACTCGGCCGTCTGAGAGTCACGCTGCTGGGCATCTTCGGGTGGCCACGGGCCCCAGTCAAGTCGACTGGCTGCCCGCGGCACGAAAGATTCTTTCGGACGATTTCTTTTGACCTTCTTAGCGAGGCCGACGGTCTCGAATTCATCCTTGCCCGCGTCCTTGTGATACATCTTACCGCAGCTCGAGGTCGCATAACCGTTCGCAGCGAAGGCCTTGGGCATTGAGACGTAGTCCTTTAAGGCTGGGACGGTGCGAAAGGCAGGCTGCAGGCTGTAGATGCCGGTGGTAGACGGTCGCAGGCCGGTCATGACCGAGGTGCGCGAAGGATTGCACAGTGGCGACTGGCAATGCGCGTTGAGGAACAGGGTCCCTCGTGACGCAAGTCGATCCAGGTTGGGCGTCTTGACCTGCGGATGCCCACCCAGGCAGCCAATCCAATCATTCAGGTCATCGATGGCTATAAACAGGACGTTGGGTTTGTCTTCAGGATCAGCCAAGGATGGCAAAAGCAGAAGTTTCAGTGCCAATAAACGGAGGATACCAAGGTTTCTTTTCATTTCATTTTTCCAGTTGAACGGATTTCAGCTCGACGAGGATTTCACCCTCGGCAGGAACCGGGAGCGCAACGCCAATCCTTCCGGAGGGCGTCCACTTTGGCCAGGCCGGCGATTCCGTACAATCTATCACATACTCGTGCCACTGCCCGTCAGCGACCGGCTGAAAAGGAACATCCCTACCTTTCCAGGCGGTGTCACGCAACACGGCTCGACTCGCCCCCACCGATGTACCACCTGATATCTTCATTTCGAAGCGAATCCGGGCGTATTTTTGAGTGTCTACGTCCATCCCTTTGTAAAGGAGGGGTGGTCTGGCGCCGGCTTTGACGCGCACTTTGCAGATCCCCTTTTCCATTTCGGGGTCAGAGACCAGGGCTTTGCTTTCGCCTTTGTGCAGCCTTCCCTCGAAGGGCTTGGATTCAAAATCGAGCACGAAGTGGTCGGGCCGATTGGCGGGGGAGCCGAGTTGATCTCGCAGCGGAACAAAGTAGTCCGGATTATGGTTTACCACTTCTGACTTCCACTCCTCGAAGGCCGATTTCATCGCCTTGTATTTTTCGGGCATCTTCTCGGCAAGGTTCTGGGTCTCGCCCAGATCTGCTTTTAAATTGAACAGCTCGTCCTTATAATCCGCGGACCATTGCTTGTTCCGCAAATAGTTGTAACTGCGCAAAAGCTTCCAGTCACCGGAGCGAAAAGCTTCCTGACGCAAGTAGTTCCCCTGCGAACTCCAGTCCCGTCGCCTCCAACCGAAATTTCGGCGGGCAGGATCAATTTCAGCTTTATTGGTTAAGAAAGGAAGCAGGTTTACGCCATCCAGCTTCCGGCCTTTAGGCACGAACTTAAGAGCTCCGGCCGCTTCCAGCACGGTTACGGAAGCATCCATCATGATAGAGGCTTGCTCGCACACTGTTCCGGCAGGAATCCTGGCAGGCCACTGCATAAGGCATGGCACTCGGATGCCCCCCTCCTCGAGGTGCTGCTTGCTCTTTTTCAGCGGCCAGCAGTTGGCAGAGAGCATGCCGCCATTGTCACTGGTGAAAATGATAAAGGTGTTATCCATCTCTCCCAGTGCTTCCAACTTTTGGAAGATCTTACCAATGCGCGAGTCGAGGTATTCAACCATCTTTACGTAAACCTCGCGCCCTTCCGGGGTATTGGACTTTGCCCCTGCATCGAAGGCGGTCGACGGATCGGCATCCGGATCCTGCAGCGGCGCATGCGGAATGGACCACGGCAGGTAGAGGAAGAACGGGTCGCTCTTGCGGGCTTCAATAAACGCGAGCGCCTTATCGGTCCAAATATCGGTCAGGTATTGCCCTTCCAGATTGGTGACGCGCTCCCCCCCGGTTCCAAACAACATGGGACGCCCCTCGCAATCCTTGTTCTTATTCTGGTGCTGAAAATAGCCGGTGTTGTGATCGATGATCAGCCAATCGTCAAACCCGTGCGCCCCCGGCCAGGAAACGTCTTGCACCTCGCCCACGTTCCACTTGCCGTAGACGGCAGTGGCGTAACCCGCCTTCTTCAGCCACATCCCAATGGTCGGATCCTTGGCGGCCACCACCCCATCCGGAGAACCCCGGTAAGCTTCGGCCCATTCACCGAGACGATTGGGGTAACGCGCCGTAAGCAAGGCGCGGCGCGAAGGAGAACAGATTGGAGCCGCGGAGTGGAAATCGGTGTAGCGCACACCGCGCTTTGCCATGCGGTTGAGATGGGGTGTCCGAATGAGGGTGTTGTTAGGTGCCACCCCTTTCGCTTCGGGATTGTAACTGCTCAGGTCGCCATAACCGAGGTCATCAGCCAGCATAAAAATAATGTTGGGCTGCTTTGCGTACGCACCCACTGTGCCGAAAAAACAAATCAGTGCTGCCGCCCGTAGTGTTTTCGTTATCATATGTTTCCTTGATACCTCCCAATTCCGGGCCCGTCTTTCATTAGTCCGAAAACGTTGAGATACTTCAATTGTATTCGACCGCAACTCCGTTTGTGATGCCACTCTTGTTAGTCCTGGAATTTCACCTTCTCCAGGAGTGCCTTCGCCCGCCGTCGATGCGAAGACTCTGCGCTTTCGTCGTCCACAATCGATTGGAAAATACCCACCGCTTCATCCCTTTTTTCCGCCGCAATCAGCGCCTTCCCGCGTTCTTCGGCAAGAGTCACTCTCCAGCCCCCACTGGGCGCGGTAATATCGAGAACCCGAATGGCCTCCTCTGGCTTGCCCTGCCGAACGAGAATCCGCGCGGCCCCCTGAACACTGCTATAAAATTCGGCGCTTCCACTACCCGGGTTATCTTTAATGATCTCGCGATACGTCGCGAGGGCCGCGTTATCGTCTTTTAGCGCGATTTCCTGGTTGTGGCCCATGCCCCGGCGAATGCTCAGGCGGGTTCGCGGCTCCGAAGTGTAGCGCAGCGCCAATTGGTAGTCCTTGTGGGCCCGTTCACCGTCACCGTTCCGGGCAAAAGCTTGCCCGCGCGCCCATGCCGCCTGGCCAATTACGGTGAACGGCCACTCGCTCAGGTTCACATCACCAAATTGCGCGACCATTTCACCCCAGTTGCGTTCGTCACCCAGCCGATGCATCACCGCGATGTGGGCCACGTGCTCCAGTGGGATACGCGAAACCATCTCATCCGCCTTTTTCAGGTTCTTGGTTTGCACCGCGCAACCGGCAGCCTCAGCCAAGGCGCGGGAGACCTGTAAGTCGGTCGCTTTTTCGCGAGAGGCCAAAGTTTCGAAAGCGTTCAGTGCCTCGACGTATTTCCGGTCGCGTTGCAGACGATCGGCGACGTTCCATTCGGTCAGAAAATCGGTGACCGTCTCGTCGACTTCAAACCGATGCGAGCGGCCGTCCCAGAAGTGGGCGAATCGCATCGGCACGTGGAATCCGGACGTTCCGGTGGGTGAAAACGCGCTAAATTCCCGGCTGGTCCCGCGAACACGCTGGCGGCAGATGTTGATGTGCCAAGGCAAGCTCTGCGAGGGCTTGCGACCGATGACGAAGTTGAGCGGATCGTTGTCATCCTGACTAATCGGAATGCGAATCTCGATATTCCAGTGATCGTCCGCCACGTGAGTCGCTATCTCGGCCTGCGACTCCCAGCGAAACCAGCCAGATCTAGCCGCACCACGGTCCAGATCGACCAATGCACCGGCTGGATTGGCCGCGATTTGGTAGTAGCGATGCGAATCGGTATCCAAAAGTATTTCTACCGCGTCGCCATACCAAATGGCCTGGTCGTCGTGTTCCGTGGCAGTTGATTTCGGTGGATCGCCCGGCAGTTCCTCACAACGAATCGCGAAGTAAAGATTGTTCCCTCCACGGTCCCAGGCAGACATCACGGACGTACCCAAAACAGGGCGCGTGCCAATTTCCAGTTCGCGCAAATGCCACTTCGACCACTCCGCGTGGCGCACCCAGTATTCGTCGTCAAACTTTCCGTCGATGACAATGTTCTCACGAGGCTCCCACACCGTACGCATGCCCGGGACGCGCGGGCGGCCCTGAGCGAGCTGCGCTTCCTTGTTGCGGAGCGGCTCGAGGAATTCACTCATCAAGGCCAACCGCTTGGCGTAGATCGAGTCCGTTTCCACCACAGCCACCGCCTCTTCGAACAATGCCAGGACGGTTCGTACCGGTTCGACTTCCGTGTGCATCGCCTGGTAGTTCGCTTCGCTAAAGTCGAAAAATTTCAACATCGCCGGGCCGGCCGGCCCATAAAAGGTATTGCCGTATTCCTCCAACATCGCGCCGACGTCTGCGTCAGGACCGTTCCAGTACATCCTGGCGGTGTGGTAAATCTGAAACGCGTCCAGCGCCATTGCAGGCGCATCGTGGAAACGCGGGAAGCTCAGCCAAATATCTTCGCCGCGGGAAATGCCACCCTTGGTTGCGTTGATCGTCTTGCCGTTGACCCGAGCGACGAATGCAGGCACGTAGGTTCCACGGCCAGTGAACGGATAGTTCTCGAAAATCATGATGGGTCGATCCGTCAGCTTCAGCCAGCCTTCGCGCAGCGCGGTTACCGCGTCTTGTTGCTCAGGCAGGCTGTTGCGCGGACGGCGACCACCCACGACGACCACCTGAACGTTCGGCTCCAGCCGTCCGATATTTTCGGGAGGATTGGTGTTCGCGCCATACGCGCAGCAGACGATGAGTTTGTCAGGGTGTGTCTTCGCGGTTTCCGCCGCCACGCGATTTGCAAAGTCCCAGACATGGTTCGACAGGCTACCGCGCGAACCCATTTCCATGACTTGCTTGCCCTCGCACAGATCGCACTGGCAGATGGAACCATAGGCATCCGGCGGCATGATCGACACACCTTCAAAGTCGTAAACGTCGAACTGTGCCCGCGCCCACTTGACCGTTTCGTGAAACATTTCCTCGTTCGAGTAACAGAGGTGGTTGAGACGCTTACCGGTCTGCGTATCCCGCTCCCCGCCGTAGAGCGCGAACCACTTCGGATGCATGGTTTTGAGCTTGTCCGGGTGCGTCATCGTGTGCATCCCGTGGGCAATCATGAGGCCGTTCACGTTGCGTGTGCCGAGTTGCATGATCCAGCGCGTCACTTCGTCATCGCAGTTGCCAATCCGCGCACTGAACTGACGAATTTCGAAATCCGGAGTGACCGTTTCGTCGAATTCGCCCAATGGAATGGTGGGCATGTCAGGAATCACTTCGCCGAGCGGCCCTGGCATGTACCAACGACAACCCAGGTGTCGCAGAAATCCGCATACCGCATTGTAGGAACCACGCTCGTCAAATCCCCAGTAGTGCTCGCCCTCCTCGCGAGCCAGCTCCTGCGGCATCCGCTTGCGATTCTTGTACATGCCACCGTTAGGAACGCCGTAGGGCAGGCCCGAGGCTTCCTCCCAGCGCGGCTGCAGTTTGGAGCGCGCGCCGTTGTTATGTGCCCAGGGATCGCGAGGTTCGAATTCCGTGTCCTGACCCATCAGTGCCAGCCAGGAATCGCCGGACTGAATGCGATAGGCCCCGTGCTCAAGATTTTCGGTCGACAGCCCCAACTGGGCTGTGTGTGGACTTTCACCAACGTAGATTCGAACCTCCGATTCCGGCGAGTCCGTCACCGGCAGCTTCGCCCCTGACATCTGCTCCAAAACGTACTGCAATTCAGCCGCCGCCAGACGCGTCGTACGCCCGGCGTCTTTGGCCATGACAATTTCCGCACGAGGTTCGCCGTTTTCGACGAGGAATGGGTTTGCAGCCAGCATGGCAGGCAAGAGGAGGCATGCGAAAATCGGAAACGAGTATTTTAGCAGAGTTGATGGCATTTTAATAGCTTGAAAGAGCTAGCATCGAATCCATTAAAAAGCACCGCTATACTTTGACGCAATACGAGAGTAGATCTTTTCTTTGCCTTAACGGGCTACCTTTGGCTCGGACCATGAACTCCTGAATCGGTTCGGATCGATCGATTCCATACGCGTTCCGTTCGGGATCGAATGGGCCATAGTGTTTGATGAGGTTTCCGTGATTGCCCAGGTGATGACGCTGTTATCGAACATCGTTCCGCAGCCTTCGGACGTGGCCTTAAATGCCTTGCTCCTCACCAGTAAGCGGAGGTCAACCCATAATCGGCACGTCTCTATCGACCATTTCACAATGAACATTTGCTTTTAAACGAGAAAAAGTTCAGACTTGCTGATTGGACAACCTGAATCACTGACCGAGCGGAACCAACCCCTCCCGCTCACGACACATTCACCTCCAGAAATCTTAATCCTGACATCACAGCAAATGAGTAATCATAAACCCACCCTGTTGTTTACGATCCTTACGCTCGCCTCCGTCCTCTTACCGTATGGGGCACCGGCCAACGAGCGACCAAACATTGTATTCATCCTTGCGGACGACATGAGTTTTGACTCGGTGTCCGCGAATAACGAGAAGATGGGGCCATTAAAAACTCCGCATCTGGACAAATTGATTTCACAGGGAATGAACTTCACCGATGCGCACTCCGCTTCTGCCGTATGCACGCCGACGCGTTATGGCTTACTTACCGGGCGCTACTGCTGGCGAACCAGGCTGAAAAACTCGGTGCTATGGGATTGGGGGGCGCCACTCATTGAAGAGGAGCGATTAACCG
>Ga0181574_10003888_pt1 | contig 13087 bp, 6 predicted proteins | sample 101ome_24_FD_145600 | JGI IMG/M metagenome (GOLD analysis project Ga0181574, IMG submission 145600) | Coastal salt marsh microbial communities from the Groves Creek Marsh, Skidaway Island, Georgia - 101410AT metaG (spades assembly) | ecosystem: Environmental > Aquatic > Marine > Intertidal zone... | reverse complement strand
CAGCTTCCACTGGCTCCAACGTACCGCGTGCAAATGGGTTCCCGCGTAATAAAAAAAGTGATCGCGGGCACTCTTCTTCGACCGCCCTTCAAAGAACGCCCTCTGGTCCACGCCATCGATGCTCCGGTCACCGGGCAAGGATGCCCCGGCCAGACCCGCGAACGTCGGATACAGATCCATGGAACTCACCATTTCATCAGATACACCACCCGCCGGAATCGTACCCGGCCAACGCACCACCGTCGGCACACGTATCCCGCCTTCCCAGGTCATCATCTTAGCACCACGCAGGGGATCCGCCGATCCGCAGTGTGAATCGATTCCGCCCTTGCCTTCGAGGTGCCCTTCAATCCAGGGACCGTTGTCCGAGGTAAAGATCACCAGTGTTTTTTCATCAAGGTGGAGGCGTTTTAACTCAGCGAAGACCTCGCCCAGAGACCAGTCGAGCTCCTCGATCACATCCCCGTACAATCCACGTTCGCTTTTACCAAGAAAGTCCTTGGTGGCATTGATCGGTACATGCGGCATGGTGTGTGCGAGATACAGAAAGAACGGCGCATCTTTCTGCCGTCGGATAAAGCCGATCGCCTCCTCGGTATATTGCCTGGTTAAAAAGGCCATTTCCTCCTGGTCGACCATGGGATCCACGATTTCGCCGTTACGCATTAGCTCGGTGTGTCCTCTCCCCTTCGGCACCACCCGAGTTGTGCCGTTGTGCGATGGAGCCCCAAACCAGTAATCGAATCCCTGCGCATTGGGTAACAGGTGTTGTTTCCACGACTTTCCGCGCCCGCCCCCCGCGAGATGCCACTTGCCAACCATGCCCGTAGCATACCCCGCTCCGCGCAACATCTCGGGAAGCGTAATCTCATCAGGATGCAAAATCGTATGCAGTGCCTTGGTGTTCCCCGGCTCACCCACCCGAATCGGATAAGACCCGGTCAACAAGGCCGCCCGCGAAACACCGCAAACCGGCTGGGCGTAGAACGAAGTAAGCTTCAAGCCTTCCTCCGCCATCTGATCGAGATGCGGAGTCTTGATCAAAGGTGAGCCGAAACAACTCGCATCGTTATACCCCTGATCGTCGGTGAAGAAGATGACCAGATTGGGGCGATCCTGCTTCGCAGCAAAAACCTGCCCGAAGATAAAACACGAAAAGATAAATGGTCTCATCATAAATTCATCGATCCGTTTTCGTTTCAGGGACACCAAAATGATGCAGTACGTTCTTAATCAATCGGCCCAGCTTTTCGTCCGAGTACAAACTCCATGCCGTGGCAATGGACCCGGTATGAAAGACCTTTCCACCCTCGGGACGTTCCCAATAAATGATCTCGGCAATGGTTTGCTCTCCGCCCACACGTCTCTTGTGCGCCTCCGCATTGAAGTCCAATACGCTTCGACCATCTCCGCTGCGCGCAAGCGTAGTAATGCCGTCCGGTTCAACCAAACCTTTCAGTACGGGATTCGCAGTCGCCTTCAAGATGGTCGAGAGGCGTACGTCGTATTCATGGCCCACCGAGCCAGACATACCGGAAACCTGGCCAAACGAGTCGCCCTTTTTCAGGCCCGTAGCGTGCGGCGTGGTAAACAGGAAGTGGTCCGGATGATCCACTTTATATGTACCAAAATTACCGCCACCCCAACCAATACAGGTCAGGCCCACCATCTCCCATGCGGGATACCCGCAGAAACGCATCAGGCTACCGCGTTGAAAATCGTGACTATGATACAGTTCACCGACTTTGGCCCGTGCACGCCCACCGATCCTGCGTCCGTACTTCCGACATTCCATCACTTCACCCGACTCATCAAAACTGACTCGCCAGAACATGGTATTTCCGGACATCACCACAGCCGCCCCGCCCTCACTTAAATATTCTCCAAGTCCCTCATATGCGGGAATAGACCAGTACTCGCTGTGCCCGTTTATGCATACCGCCTTATACCCCTTCAAGACACCCGGATTTTCGTGAAGATCAAAATCAGTAATCACATCGTAGGCGTATCCATGGCGGTCAAGCCAGAGTTGCAGGAAGCGTTCTCCACGCAACAGATGACTGTAGGATTGATTGATGTAGGTTTTATTCGGACCACCGGCCGGCCAAGGCACTTTCATGCCCACTTTATAGGTTGGCTGACCATTCCGATGATCACTGTAGAAACTGTACGTCGGCGCACTGGTGTGGCTGGACGGCAAACCACCCGTCCCCATCTTGATCAACTCCGGCCCATGATTTACCGGAAACGGCACCGAGTTGTATGCCAGCCAGGTATTAGAGGACATGAGCACCAGCAAAGGCGCCTTTTTTTGCTCGGCCGGTTTGCGCACGATGAAGGTGGTAAAATAACGCTGAGCCTTACCATTGATGTCGAAGTCGAAACGGCCGGCATACACCCCTGGCCTAGCGTCGGCCGGAATCTGGAACCGGTGACTGACCTCCCACCGCGCATCGTACAACTCATCGGCAGCAAGGCGCAGTCCGTGACCACGGTTCGGATCTTGCACAGGATTATACGATCGGTCATGGCGGCCAATTGATGTGGCATCGAAGCCCGGCCCACCAATCATCCAGGTGCCCCGATTCACAATCCGCCCATCCCGGCCATCGGGTCCGGAATCGGCCACTTTGGTACCACGCTCCTCGCTGAACGGCCAACTACCCAACACATCAGTGCCGCGGACCGCGGTATATCCTTGACCCGCAAATCGCTTCGCCACTTGCTCCGCGGTCAATGCTTTGCCGTACACCACACATTGCGCGAGGTCGCCATTGAAGAAACTGGTTGCCACACCTTCGCTGCCATACGCACCAAGGCGCAACGCCGTCTGTCCGGGACGCACCGCACCGACGAACGGAAACTCGGCTACCGGTTTACCGTCGATGTAAATGCGCTTTGTTTTTCCATCCCAGCTCGCCACGAGATGATGCCAGTGATGCGGCTTGATCAAGCCGGAGCGCGTTTGATGAAGCGAAGCGGGATCAAAAGCACCACCACCCGCAGTGATAAACACCACGCGGCTTTGATTCAAGAATAGCCCGATACCCGCCCGATGCGGATAGTCGTGCTGAGTAATCAGACCCTGCCAGCCGTCCAGGGAAAATGGGCGAAACCACCCTTCGAGGGTACATGCATTTAATCGTCGTTCCGAGGGCAAGCCATTGGCCACATGCACGTACGATCCGGGATGAATGGGTTGCGAACGTGGCGCATCGATGTCGAAGGTTTTCAACACCGGATCGTTCTCCCGGTTGTCCGGATCGGCACCCAATTTAACCACGCTCAACTGGTAAGGCACACGGCTGCTGACCCGGAACTCAATGTCTTCTCCCGCCGCGATGCTTTTCTGCGCGTAAGCATGTAGACCGGGCAAGGCAACGGGTTGGTGCGGCGGAATACGCACGGCATCCACCGCCTCCGATACGTCAGGCAGCTTTTCGCTCTGCAAGTAAGCAACCAGATCCACGATTTCGCGCGGCTTGAGCAGACCGTCAAATACCTCAGGCATCATCGAAACCGGGAGGTAATGCGCCGACTTGATCCTCCGGTACGGAATAGATTGCTCCACGCCCGGTGCCGCGGAAAGCACGAGGTGCTTCTCGCCATCCTCGAGAATCAGGCCCGAGGCCGGTCCGCCTTTTTTTTCCACGCTAACCGTTTCGTAGTACCGCGCAATCGATGCGCTGGGATACACGATGGCTTCCAATAAATCCTGCTCACTCCGGATGGAACCGATGCCGGTCAAGTCGGGGCCAAACTTTACGCCTTGTTCACCTAGCATATGACAGGTGAGGCAAAGACTTTTCGCAGTGTGATTAAACAACTTTTTCCCGCGCACCGGGTCCCCCTGCGGCAAAAGACGGCTTAATTCTTCCAGCCGCGCAGGCATTTCAGGATCGGGATCCATCGCCTCAGCCAACCGGATCTCAGGCATCGTCGGCGGAGGAACGTGCCGTTGTGCAACCTCGTGCATGCGCCCCACTTGGGCTGCCAGCGGATGGTTACCGGGCATATCAACGCCGGAACCCATCTCGTACAGCGCATAGGTGATCGCATGCCTCAAAAAGGGATCCGCGTCATGAAGCCTTGAATCCAACAGTGCCGGTAAAGCCTTGTCAGCCCCGATGCGCCCCAGGGCCATGGCCGCCAGGCGACGTTCGCGAGCGTCATTGCTCTTAAGTTGCGTAATCACGGCATCCACCGCGCCCGCATCGCGCCACAAAGCCACACTGTGAAGCGCAGCCGCCCGAACATCCGCATCATCCGCACCCAGAAATTCACGCACAGCGGCACGAGCCGCCTCACCAGCAATGCGATTAAGCGTCCACACCGCCGGAATGTGCGCCGGGGCGTGCTTCAATTCTTCGACCCGTTGCCCGCTCGCCAGAGACTCCATCGCCCGCTTGACCACTTCATGCCGTTCATCCGACAACCAGTCGACCGAGGGTTGACTCCAATCCAACGACACCCCCCTTGGATCTTCGGGTATTGCCGCTCCAATTTTTCGCACCCGGTAAATCGAACCAAGAATATGCGGCTTGGACACCTTTGATGTCGGACAACAAATTTTATACCAACTGCCGGTATCCGCGATCAGCAGGCTGCCATCGGCGTCTTCAATCACGTCCGTAGGGTGAAAATCACTTTGATCACTCTCCAGCAACGTCGTGGTGATCGATGAGTAACTCGATCCATCCCGGGTCAACTCGTGCCTGGAAAGACGTCGCAGGTTGAAATCCGTACAGAGCAAGTCCCCACGCAGACCAAGCGCATCGTTCTCAGGCATAATCATACCGGAGGGTGCCGCGGGGCCCATTTGAGACAGTATCGGCAGCAGTCCCCCTGTGCCTGGGTGAGGAGCGAGCACGCGATCATTTTTCCTTCCATACATGCCGCCATAAATTGCGTGCAGAATGCCGTCCCGACGGCCCGGCCTGGACAGGTCAAAAAACGTGCCGCTCAAGAACCGTTCGCCCACCTCATTGAAGGCCAAACCCACGGGATTGTTCATGCCGCCAGTAATGACGACTTCCAGTTGGCTACCGTCCGGTCGAGCCCGGTATATGTGGGCAGCATTCGACTTAAAGGTTCGACCATCACCCAGGCGATGAGTTTGCGGGGCGAATGCCCCCTTGCTCCAATAGAAAAACCCGTCCGGCCCGCGATACGGTCCGTGCAAGTCATTGCCACAGTTCTCAATTGACCCACCATCAAACCAAACGGTCCGTTCGTCGGCTACTTGATCCCCGGTAGTGTCCTTGAACCTCCAAATCTTCGGAGGCGCGGCCACGTACACGGCATCATCGTACACCAACACACCTTCGGGAAAGGGCAGTCGATCGGCAAACACCGTCGAGCTGTCATAGATTCCGTCACCATTTTTATCCTGCAGGCGAAGTAGCCGATGCTGGGGATTCTTTAATTGAGCGGGTGCGGGAGAGCTGTTGCCGGAGCTATCGGTCACAAACAAAACACCCTCGACGTCAAAACCCATATGAATGGGACGCTTCACCAATGGGGGCGCCGCAACCTGAGTGATTTGATACCCGTCCGGCAACGTAAACGTATGCGGAGAAATTGTTATGCTCTGTGCAGCCTGCAACGAAAGCACAACCACATGCATCAAAATCAAGCCAAGAAATTTCAACATCATGCTCCCTATAGCGTGCATCGCCTCATCCACGCAACGTTGCTTCCAAACAGATTGAACTACAAATCGGAGGCACTCCGATATTGCCTCCAATGCTTTTCCACGACCTTGGGATCTACGGCCGCAGAATGCACCAAATAGCGATAGCGGGAAACATACTGCGCACCGGGTTCGATCCGGAAACTGTCCGTAACCATCGGCGCAAAACAAAAGTATGGCTTACTCGGATGCATGCGAACTGATTGAGGTGCCCTGAAATTTTTTGGGCTGCACATTACGGCGATAGAGGTTTGCTCTCCGCCTATAAGACCGCTCATCGCAACCCAATTCGGACGAGTATGATTTCCCTCCAACCGATTGTTTCCTTCGCTGGTGACAAACTGAAACCCACTGTCCTTACCCAGCCAATCGATATGACCTCGAAAGGCCATGCCACCATACCGGTACTTTGACAAAACCAACGGCTTTTCGCTCGCGCATTCCTGCACACTGACAATATCAAACGAAAAGTAATCGCCTGCGGTCTTGTGCACCGTAACCGTCCAGGTCTCCTTCAGCACATCCGTTCGCCGGCCTTCTGCTATCGCGACAAAAGCATGGTTTACCGTAAAGCCCACTCGGTCGTCTTTCCTCAAAATCGACTCGACGCCTCGAAATTCAACCGTGCCCGTTTTCTTGGCAAGGTTCCAAAAGTCGACCTTTTTGCCATCGAACATCGTATTGGTCCAAGCAAAGAACAATGCATGCTGATGCGCATGATCGGCAGGAAAATCATCGGTTACCTCTTTACCCCCCGGGCTGTATATCGGGTGAATGTAGCCACTGCGTCGATAGTCCTCTGATATGCCCTCCGGAACGGGTCGCTCCTTCTTCACATAGGTAAGAACCGGTTTACCACCAAGACTAACCCGAATCTCTGCGGGGGTTTCATCCAACGTCAACTCCGCCATGAGTGCCGGGGCAAAACCCAACAAACTTACGAGCAAGATGAACCGCAAACCACATTGATCAAGCAACGATGGTCTTCGGTATGCGGGATGGCAAAACAGGTCAAACATACATCCCACTGACTATAAGATCATTATCGCAACTATCACCTGAAAAAGTATCTGCATCTTTTACCATTTAATCAAACCGCTCCTCACTATCAAGATCGCATGTAATATCTTAAAAATCACCCTCCAGCTTCCTACTCTATCATGTTTCGCAATAAATCTATCTCGTTGCGTACATTATTTTCCGCTACATACTTGCATCCTGCTACTGTGAAAGCCATTACTTGCTTGCTCGGAATATAATGAAGTACTTGATTTTAACATTCTTCCTCGTCTGGACGCTACCGGGCAACATCCGCGCTTCACTCATTGCTTCCGGCGGAGCATCCTGGGGTAGCAGCCAACAGGATGCGGACCGCTTGACCACGAACGTGCGTGATGGCAAAGGGCTCGTGCTTGGAGGAAATCTCGATCCTGACACTCCTGCAAACTATACCCTCGACGCTACAGCAGATGGAAATACCGGGTTTGGGCAGAACACCGCGTGGAGCGCACACCTGAATAATCTGCCCGTCGACGAACTCTACCTGATCATAGATCTTGGTCAGGATTACCTGCTCGACTCGATGAACGTATTCAACTTCACCGTCTCCACCACGCCCAACAATCGAACCAACCGCGGCGTCAATCAGGCCGATATTTATTACCGCACCAACGCCGCTGGCCCGGGAAACAATTCAAATACGACCCCCTTTGCTACGGGCCCTTACGAAGTCTTCGACAGCACGGGTTGGACACTTTCAGGAACAGCAGGCAGTCAGACCTTCACTGAATCTATTGCGGCCGGCACATCCATCGCACCAGACAGCGTGTTACTCAACGGAGTTCAGGCGCGTTACATTGCCTTTGATATCAATTCCAGTCACGGCTCAAGCACCCTGGTCGGCTTTGCTGAGCTCCAATTTTTCGGCACCGCGATTCCCGAGCCATCCACACTCCTGTTATTCACGGGTGGATTAGCGGGGCTTTATTTTACACGCCGACGCGCGCATCCTGCTCCCTGAGGACTCTCGTAAAAGCCTCGTTCACGTCAACCTGAACACTCCCAGGCTGTCATTTGCACCGGGAAAACGATCCAGATTGGGGAGGACTTCTCCCAGTCGACCATTTGGTACCCCAAACCATCGCGCGAGGTCAGCAAAATATTCATCCGTAGATAACGTCGGTATCAGCCGTCCGCGTCCAGTATCCAGGCTGTTGCCCGCAGCGAGCTCGGGATACGCCCCCACGATTTGCGCGCCTTGTACAGCACCACCCATTACCAAATGATTTCCGCCCCAACCATGATCTGTCCCCTGACCATTCGATGTCAACGTTCGCGCAAAATCCGAAGCCGTGAATGTTGTCACTTTGTCGTGCAGCCCAAGCTCTTTCATCGCAAGGTTAAATTCATTCAAAGCATTGCTCACCACGCCCAACATGGACAACTGATTGTTCAGCACTTCGTCATGGTGATCCCATCCCCCAAACTGAATAAAAAAAGTTTGCCGCTTCATCCCCAAAGACTGTCGGGCGGCAATGGTCTTTGCGGCCATTCGGAATGATTGGGAAACTGGATTCGCAGAGAATGGCGTGTTTACACTGACGGTATCAATTGCTCCGGCAAAAACTTGGGCCGTATCAATGGAGCGCCGGTGCACGCGGGCAAAATGCTGCTGGAAGACATTGCGATATTGCAAATCCATCAAACTATTGACCGCAGCCTCACTGATACTGCGAATCGCGCTCGATTCAATGCCCTCCATTCCTTGCAATCGATACGCACCCGATCCCGAAGAATCAATTTCATAACTGACGGTATCCAGGCCGGCCTGAAAGGTATTAATGCCGGAAAGCGATATGCTCATGGAGATCGACTGATTGGTGTTATTCGCCTGAAGAATATCTGCAACCCGCCCTCCCCAACCATATGGGGTCCGCTGATCCGGCACCGACGTCTGCCACTGCATAATCTGATCAGCATGAGAAAACAAACCGTCGGGCAAGCGAACACTTTCCTGCTGATATTGTGCCAGCGTGGTAGGTTCTACCAATGTACCCACGTTGGTGACGAATGCTAACTCTCCATTATTGAACAACCCCTGCACTTGTGGCATCGACGGATGCACGGCATATGTCTTTCCATCATGCATTCCGTTTAACGCATGCAAGGTATTGACCGGTAACGCCAACTCCGCACGAATACTTGCGTAGTCCGCGTAATCCGCACCGGAAGTTGGGATTAACATGTTGAACGAATCATTCCCTCCAGCGAGGAAGAGGCAGACTAGGGCTTTGTAATCCTCACTGTTGCTCTGCACGGATGCTGCATTGGCGGTCATCTTCAAATTAAACAATGTGGATAACAACGGCGTCATGCCAATGCCTGCGCAGGCGGCCTGCCCCATGAAGTTCCGACGAGAGAGTGAAGTATTCGATTTCATAATGAGCTCCTGCAGGGTGTTTGGATTCAGCGAAACACGGCAAAGTCCGGCGTGTTCATGAGAAGATAAATGGCCAATGCAACAATGTCTTCGGCGGTGCCATCTGCCTGCGCCTGCTGCAAAGCGCTCAGGATGACAGTATGCGCCGTTGGCTCCAACGCCCCCCGGGTGAGTAATACATCCAAACGATCCAACAGGCGTTCCGGTTGATCCGCGAGAGCCAACTCATCACTCCAATCCAACGTGATCTCTTCCTCTGGAAACTCGGACTGCATCAGAAAATAGGTATCCGGTATTCCCATGGCCCAGTAATTCATGGTCTGTACGGATGAAACCGCTGTAGTGATTTGAAACTCAGGGGCAACCAAACCCGCACTGGCAAGTACACCTTGAGGCTGAAATCCTGGTAGATAGAAGTTGAATACACTCGGCGAATTCAGGGGCCGCTGGCGAGTGGCCACTGTCGCGTATTCTGCATCATTACGAAATGCACCACTCGGCGTCACCGCATCAAAAGCGCGACACAACTGCACATAACGCACCCAGGGTTCCTGTAAACGACCATAATGAGGTTCGTTAAAATAGCCGAGGTCACGTGCTTCCGGGTCAAGCAGGATTGCCTTTATCACCGCTCCCATGTCTCCCCGAATTCCCGATCCATTATCATTAAACGCGCGGGCCACCCGCGCCACATAGGCTGGCGATGGATTCGACGTCACCAGACGTTGAATCAGGCGGTACCCGATGAAAGGGCCCACGTTGGGATGATTAAACAAATGATCGATCGCTGCTCGTATATCTTCATCGACGGTTCCACCGGGTATGACCACTCCCTGCAGCAGGCTTTTAGGTCCCGGCTCATGCATCGGTTCGTAAGGAATCATGGGTCGATTCAACCAATCAGAATTTGAGTCAAGAAAAGCCTGCTCGCTGTCGATAATAAAATCATCCTCAAACGACTCAAACGGTATTCCATTCCCGGGATCCAGAGGGTTGAAGGTCAGGCCCGTAAATACTTTTGCGAATTCGGTAATATCGGCATTTGTGTACGTGGGTATATCTCGACCGCTTTCATCCTTTTTCCTCGTTCCATCAATGTTCAATTCGAACAGGCCAATCGAAAACAATTGCATCAACTCTCGAGCGTAGTTTTCATCCGGAAATCGATTCTCTGCCGGATTCGACCGTCGATTTCGAGCATGGCTCAGGTACAGTCCCATGACGGGACTGTTACTCACCCGGTAGAGCGTATCGCGATAATTCCCAAAAGACCCATCCATTAAAATATCGTAATACCCAGCCAGGGCCCAACCCTGATCCTCGAGCACATCCAAACGGTCGGAGACCACCAATATCTGACTGAGCGCGAACGCGACTCTTTGACGCAATACATCCGGTGCAGACATCGCCCGATCCGTCCAACTCCAGATAAACGGGCTCAAAGACACGGTCCCTTCCGGCTCCTCAAAACTCACCATTAATTCGATATTTCTGGGCAGGTGATAGGAAGGTGGCAAAGCCATTTGCTGGTCTATCCATCTTGCATAACCCTGATTGGTCACGGATTGGATCATCTCCCAGTTTGCCCCCATCGTGGATTGAGTCAGAAAACGCGAGGCCTGTGCCAGGCTGGGACGCACACGATCAACCATACGATCACCGAGCGCGATCGAATCTACAGCCTCCATGGCGGCAATGGCTGCACCGAAATCAGGCGCACCGCTCGATGCAGGCAACTCATCCGAAAACCCCAACACCGCTTCTGCGGTAGCCGTCAATCCGTCCCCGTCTTGATCAAGGTCCCGAACCTGAATCCGCCAATACCGCCCACCTGAACCTCCCGGCGGAAGAGCCACCTGTACGGTAACGTTGCTCACCTGATTCGATACCGGGCCACCAACAGGCAGCCAACTTTTGCCGAGATCATCGGTGATCTGTATCTGGTACAGTTTTCCTGTTACAGCAAACCAATTTAATTGGAGTTGCTCACCTCCACGTTGAAATTGGAAAGATTGAACGTCTAAATTGCTGGTACGGTCGCGTGGGTCTGTACCGGCTATACTCTCATCGGAATTAGAGGCGCCGTCCTGATCCTCGTCCTCTTCCGGCATTAAAGTGTGAGCACTGAAATAGGCCTCCCAGGTATCGCTCATCCCATTCCCATTCATATCAAGTCCCAGTCCACCCGTGACTACCGGATCCAGTCGACCGCCCGGGATACTCGATCCTTCCGCGACAACAACCAACATGTAAGACATTATCCAGGCAATCCATCTACGCATTGCTCTTCTCCGTGGGGTTCATTACATACAATGCTGGCCACGACGATTTATTGCCACTCAACCAAAGAAAAACGCGTCCATCCGTCGCGATGATTATTTTTTAAATTTGACCCTATACTACTCATGGCCCTCGGGGTATTTGAAGCCTTGCCCCTCTAGTGACGGTCTTTCAAACTTCGTAACCAGTTCGGGATACCAAGGTCTCCATGCACCTGCCCAACACCCTCACTCCCATGAACGGGGTCCGCATACGGTCAGACCATATCCAGCTCCGGGAGCGCAGCGACCGCTCACGGAGCGTGACCTACCAGATTAAATAGCCACTCGCCTGAACGGTCTTGCCGAGACGTAGCCTGTCTGCTACGACCTGCCCAACATCATGGATCCATTTTCAGCAGACCAAACCGTTAAAGACGTCAAACCCGCGGGCTGTGCTCTCGGATGCCTCGGGCTAATTTTTGGCATTCCCCTCGTGCTCGGCATTATTGGATACATCGTGGTCTTCCACAGCTCGATTCCCATCAAGTGGATTGTCGACCAAGCGCAGGGGGACATGAAAGCGAACGGCAACCCGGTCGAGGTTAAGGGTATAAAGGGTAGCCTTTCCAGCGGAGTCTCGATCAATGAGATCATCATACAAAGCGAGCCCAACCCCACGGTTATCGAAGGATTTACCTTCCGATACAACGGCATTATCGATGCCATACGCAACAACCGCGTAATCATCAAACGCATTTCCGCCGATCAATCCGACATCGTGGTCGGCGCCGACTTTTTTGAGATCTCTAAAGCGGCTGGCGACACCGACGAGAACGCCGGCACGGCGTCATCATCGACCTCCAACGATGATGACATCACCTTGTTCGAGCTGCGCGAAATGCAGTTCGAAGACACTCGTTTCCGAACCGCAGATGGAAAACTCGACATTAAGATTCCAATCGTACGCCTCGCCGGATTACGCATCGCGGGCAACGACTTTGAACTCGCGGAGCTTGTAGTAGAAAGTGATCACCTGAATCTCGAACTCACCGACGCCCTCCCTGCGGAAGCCGACGAAAATGCGGTATCCTTCCAACGAAAAGTCCAGGGGGATATCCAACCGGGTATTCACCCTCTAGTGAAGAAAACCATTACGTTCAGCGTCGAGCTCGGTGCGGTCGACGGAAAGGCTCAGAACCGCGTACGGGCATTTGACGGCGCACTTGAACAATCCAGCCTGCCTGGTGGCGGCTCCCTGGTGAGATTCAACAACTTAACTCTCGGTGATTTTATCGATTCTGATGATTACGTGCTACCCGAACGCTTCAGCATCACGGTCCGGGAGGTGGATGATTTTGCAAACCTCTCAGCGGGCGAATTTTTCATCGGCGAAACGCGCTTTGACGTCACCGCCCAGAAAATCGACACCAGTAATCCCTCATCGGCAATCGTGGGCAAGGGCGAGGTACAAGGACAGAACCTCGAAGTGTGGCTTAGACGGAGCAAGAAACGCATCTGGCCGCCGTTTGCGATCGAACTCAAGTCGGACCAACCTCAGAGAGAACTGCTGGCAGCAATCTACTTCCAGAAAACGTACGACGAACTCTCTGTAGAGCAGAAGGCGAACGTCGACGACCTCAAACTGCCGTAGCCTCTCCGCATTCCCTTTTTATCACTGCTCGCCCACAGCAGCCC
>Ga0181574_10003880_pt1 | contig 13097 bp, 5 predicted proteins | sample 101ome_24_FD_145600 | JGI IMG/M metagenome (GOLD analysis project Ga0181574, IMG submission 145600) | Coastal salt marsh microbial communities from the Groves Creek Marsh, Skidaway Island, Georgia - 101410AT metaG (spades assembly) | ecosystem: Environmental > Aquatic > Marine > Intertidal zone... | reverse complement strand
CGATTCCCGCAACTTGGTGTCCGCTTCTTCTACGGTCTTCAATCGCTCTCCACGAAGGCTTCGGTGCTGCTCGAGTTTTTGATTTCCCTCATTCAACGCCTGTTCCAGCGGGTCAATTTTCCCCTTGGCCTCCTCAATCTGGCGCTCCAAATCTTCGACCCGCTCTTTATATGAGGTAATTCCTTTGGCACGCTCATCGATCAGAGCTTCCAGTTCCTTGACCCGTTCCCGCATAGAATCTTTCTGGCGGGATACATGGTCGACCTGCTGGCTGAGTTCGGCAAACTTGATACGCTTCTCGGTAACCGCAGCTCCGGCCGTCTGGCGTTCACGTTCCAAGCCCTCCAACTGCTTTTCTTTTTCATTAATGCGCGAACGCTTATTTGCACGCTCTGTGCGAATTTTTTCGATCTCGTCGGATATTTCAGCCCGCTGGTTGCCACTTCCAGACTCCTGTTGCAACAATGCATTGAGTTGCACCTCAGCCCTGCTCGCACGCTGCTCCGTTTCTTTTACCGAACGGCTAACGACATGGAACTCTCCTTCGCGGGAAGCAAGCCCCTGACGAGCTTTATTGAGTGCTTCACGCGCTTCCTGCTCTGCTTTACCGGTCGACGACTCTTCACCCTGCAGAGCGTCCAGTAATTTACGCTTTTCCTTACCCTCCTCTTCTAATTTCGCCAGATCAGCCTGACTCTGCTTGAGCATTTGCTCGCGCGCGACCGGATTACCCTGCTGCTCATTAGATTTCCAATACTCCACGCTACCGTCGTTACGAATGATCGCACCGCTCTTGGTGACATATGTGGCGTAGGGATCCAATTCCTCCGGCAATTGGTCGAGGGTCTGCAAAACCCGGACTGAGCCAAGCAGATAACGAACGAGATTAGTGACTCGCTGGTCATATTGCAGGTGATCGATCAAAGCCACCCCAGCTGTTTCTTCACTGACATAGGGCTCCCCGATATTCGCAGTAAGAATGCGCGCGGATCCTTCCTCACGATCAACCAATTCGCGCAGGAAATCCTGTGCGACCAGTACGTCTTCAACAACCACCGCATCCAACCACGTACGCAAACTGGCTTCCAGGGCCGTTTGAAATTCAGGTTCAACTTCAAACAACTCTGCCAAGGCGCCCAACACCTTGCTGCGATCCACATTATCACTTTCATGCTTGTTCAAAAGAAAGCGTGCACCGCCCGGAAAAGCTTCGTTTTGGGCATCAGGTGCGGTGAGCAACTCAACCTTTGCCCGCTTAGCAGAAGCTTCGTTCTCCAACTGGTTTATACGCTGGCGCAGCTGATTGATCTCACGGCTCTTGTTTTTCTTGCGCTCGACCAACTCATCTAAAAACTGCTTTTGCTTCTGTACCCCGACCTTCGCATTTTCAATCGCAGCGGACATTTCGCCCATCTTCTTGGTCGCTACATTCAATTCTTTGGCAGACTCTTCTTTTTCTGCGGTAAGGCGCTCTTTCCGAATAACCGCGGAACGCTCACGCGCATCATACTCTGAAAGCTCGTTGTGCAGTTGGGTGTTGCGATCATCCAACTGAATGGATTGCTTACGCATACCATTCAATTCTTCCCGTAAGGTGCTGGCCCGCTGCTCAAGATCTTTCTGCTTATCAACGCTTTCCTTCAATGCGCCCTGGGCCTCTTCGCGTTCGCGCATGATCGTCGCAATACGATTCTCCTGCTCTTGATAACTTACCCGATGCTCGTCTAAACGCGTCTTTGCCTCTTCCGCATCCTTGCTATCGCGGGTAGCATATGCCTCAAGCTCCTTAATGCGGTCGTGATTTACCTGTATACTCTGCTTCGCGCCCTGGTATTCATTTCGCAACCGCACGCTTTCTTCCATGCATTCCGCAATGGCCTTTTCTGCATTGGCAAGATCTTCACGTGCCTGGGACGCCTCGTTTTCCGTGGTTTCCACTTCTTTGCGCTTGGCGGTTACCTGCTCGTTAATCGACGTGATCTGCTTTTCGAGCTCGAAGATTTCCGCTTCCATTTCCTTCAACCGCTTACGCGTCACGTAAAGGTCGAACCCGCGCAACTCTGTCTTCATTGCCTGATAGCGACGCGCCTTTCCGGCCTGACGCTGCAACGAGCCGATACGTCGATTGTTTTCGCGAATGATGTCTTCAAGACGAATCAGATTAGACTCGGTCTCCGCCAGGCGTCTGAGCGTGGTTTTCTTGTCGGCCTTGTACTTCGTAATGCCACTCGCTTCCTCGAATACCATACGCCGCTCATCAGGCCGAGAACTGAGAATTTGATCGATCTTACCTTGCTCAAGAATCGAATAGGAATTTCGCCCGATGCCCGTGTCCATGAAAAGGTTCTGGATATCTTTCAGGCGAACCGGCTTTTTGTTGATGAAGTACTGCCCTTCACCGGAACGAAACACCCGTCGAGTAATCGTTACTTCGCTGTACTCCGTCTTGAGCGCTTCTTCGCAATCAGCCAGAGTCAGGCTGACTTCCGCCATATTGAGCGGTTTATGGGAGTCGGTGCCGGTAAAAATAACATCCGCCATATTACCACCGCGAAGCGCTTTGGCGCTCTGCTCACCCAGAACCCAGCGAATAGCATCACTCGTATTACTCTTCCCGCAGCCATTCGGCCCCACAATCGCGGTCATCCCCGGCTCAAATACCAGTTCTGTTTTCTCCGCGAAGCTCTTAAACCCTACACATTCCAGCTTTTTTAGGTACAACTCGATTACTCCTGATACTTCCCGGATCTCTTACCCCGGCCTCTTAAACAACGCACCATTCGGCACTTACACCAGATGCGAGCCGGCACCATATCATGTAGTATTTCCTCAGGCAACCACAATATATAGTAGCATTGGCAGCTCGCGAATCATGCACTACCAGATATAGTGGTCTATGTATATCAAAGTTTGACAATCTTTGTTATTCAATTAGCCTTTCCCGATGAACATTTCTCTCACCAAGACCCTCGAGGAGCGGGTGAAGCAGAAGGTTGCTTCCGGCATGTACAATAATGCGAGTGAGGTGATCCGGGATGCCTTGCGTGTGTTCTTCGAAAAAGAGGCTGAAAACGACTGGCTTCGACGGGAGGCGGCGATTGGCTATCTACAACTGGAAGCTGACCAAAGCCTCCACATTCAATCTGCGGACGAGCTGGAAGCTATCATCCGCCGGGATGATCATGCGAATTAAGTTCAGCGCGGCTGCCATTGTAGATTTTCGAGACATCGCGCCCGCGGCCCCATTATTCTGGCAACGATTACAAAGCCTGAGCGAAGACCCCTTGCAGTTTCGCAAACGGAATGATTTGTTTCCAGGGTGCCGGATTGCGAGTCATCGGCATGAAGTTATATTATTTAGAATTCAACAAGATCAGCTCGAGGTGGTCCGAATTATACATCGTAATTTAACCCCTCACAGTCATGCAAAGCGTTACTGAACTTCTAAAAACCTTGATAGGCATTCCCAGCGTGAATCCTGAGGATGAAACCCGTCCTGAATTCGCTGGCGAAGCCCGCATGGCAGAATTCATCGACGGGTATTTATCCAACAAGGGATTTGCAACGGAACGCATCGAACTTAAACCCGGGCGACCCAACATAATCGCTCGTTATGGCGCAGAACATCCCTCCCGCACTCTGTTCATCGAAGGCCACATGGACACCGTGAGCATCGCGAACATGACCGTGGACCCATTCAATGCAAACGAGGAATGCGGACGCATCTACGGCCGCGGCGCCAGCGACATGAAAGGGCCAACCGCAGCCGCCCTCTGGGCGATGGACGACGAAGTACTTGAGGCCATCAAACTCGCTGGCAAACAAATTGGCTACCTGGCATGTATTGACGAAGAAAAAGGCGCACGTGGTGCGAGGCAGATGGCAGAAACAGACTTTCATTGCGACGAGATGCTGGTTCTCGAACCCACTCAACTCAACCTCGTCTTGGCGCACAAAGCACCCGCATGGATCCGGGTCGAGGTCACCGGGCGGGCAGGTCACGGCGCCCACCCTGAACGAGGAATCAACGCTATCGAAGGCATGGCCAAAGCCATTGAGATCATTCGCGACGTACACCAACGCCACCTACCGAAAAATCCGCACCCACTACTCGGCATGCCCAGCATCAATATTGGCACTATTGAAGGCGGCCAAGGGACCAACATCATTCCCGATCGCTGCTGTATCGGTATCGATCGCCGCATTCTCCCTGGTGAGGACCTCTCGATCTTCATGGCAGACTTGAATACGCAGCTATCTCGATTACGTGAAAGCGGACATGTCCTGGCCATTGAGGTCAAATCGTTGGCTGAAGGTGAGGCCTTTGAAACCCATGATCACGCACGTCTGGTCCAACGCCTGCAAAAGGCACATCCCGCCGCGCAACGACAAGGAAGCGCCTGGTTCAGCGACGCCGGCCCTTTGTCAGCATGCTGTGATGAAATTGTGGTGTTCGGCCCCGGCAGTATCGAGCAAGCGCATACCAAGGACGAGTACATCGACATTACCGCGTTGCAAGAGGGCGCCGCCGTCTTGCGAGACTTCCTGATGGCCTTTGCCGCTGAATAATCCACGCATGAAAAACATTCTACAAGCCACTCCAACCTGGATATTCAGTCTCACTGTTTGCGGCATTCTTTACGGAGCCAACTTAGTGCTCGGCAATCTAAATCAAGACGAAGGCTGGTACTTGTATACAGCAAAACTCATGTCACAGGGGCAACTACCCTTTCGTGATTTTGCCTACACTCAGGGTCCGATCATGCCACAAGTATACGCCTGGGCCTACCCGGTGGTTGATGCACTGGGAGTTGCTGGAGGTCGAGCAATTACCGCCTTATTTGCTTTAATCGCCCTGCTGCTGAGTGGACTTTGCGCCGTACGACTCGCTCCCGCGGGATGGAAGCACACCACCGCGCTTCTATGCATCACGTTGCTCGGCATCAATGTTTATCACAGCTACTACACCACGGTGGTAAAAACATACGGCCTATGCACTGCGATCATCATGCTGGGGTTTTATTTCTTCATTCGCTGTGCGCGCTCAGGAAATGCCACCGCCGCATTTTTCGCTGGCGTATTTATCGCCCTGGCTTCCGGCGTTCGAATTTCTACCGGTATCGCACTTTTTCCCTGCGGCCTTTACCTCTTGATGCGCTACCGCAGCCTCAATCACGCGCCATGGCTGGCCTTCGGAATGGGCGGCATCCTGTGCCTTACCACCATATTCCTGCCCTTTTACCTGATGGCGCCCGAAGCCTGGACCTTTGGCATGTTCGAATACCATACCGCACGTAATGCGGGGGACAGTTACTGGGTATTCAAAGCCGGCTTTATCTCTCGAATGGTGCAAGCCTATTATCTGGCCTTCGCACTACTCGTGGTTTTATTTTTTATTTGGTTCAAAAATCGAAAGATAAGCAACGATCTGCCAAACCAACTGCTGCCCGTACTCTGGCTGTGCCTGTTGTCCGTATCGTTGGTGCATTTTACGGCCAGCATTCCCTATGAAGATTATCAGGTCGTCCTTTACCCGCTCTTCTGTGTGCTGCTATCCACATCGCTCTGCCACTATTTAGCCCGACATGAATTTGCCACCGCGTGGAAACCATGGCTACCCATCACCGTTACCATCATTGCTACTGCAAGCGCATTTTCTTCGCCGGTGAACCAAGATTGGATGACCATCGGCCGCGATCGAATCTGGTGGCGCATGAAAGACAAACCCGATCTGCTTAAATTACAAGATGTCGGCATGCACCTTCGTAAAAAATCAGCCGGTGCAGGAGAGTTGTTCACTCAAGATGCCTACCTCGCCGTAGAATCTGGCTTGGACCTGCCAAAAAACATGGCCATGGGCTGCTTCAGCTATTATCCCAACCTCCCTCGTGCCCGGGCAGAAAAACTCCACGTCATGAATCGTGAGATGCTGCACGAATACCTCAACCAACCAACAGCAAAAATAGCCGCACTCTCCGAATACAGCCTCGCCATCCAAAGTCCCGAGATTTCTGAATTGAGTCAAGAGCAACAAGAAGACCTCTGGAGCCGCGTGCTTGATAAGTATCAACTTATCGACACGATTCCCGATTTTGGACACGGACACACCAGGCTCAAGATCTTACAGTTGAAGCCTGCTCAATCCGATTGACCCCCCCGATGTCAACAGGCCAGACTTCCCGCTACAAAAAAAAGAAGCGACGCCCGAGTCAGACGTCGCTCCCCCCCCTTTTTTAACTAACCAACCCGCCAAGAGAACCTGAAAAGTAACGGGTTATGCCATATATTGCCATCCGAAGCCTGAACTCTTACGCGAGAAGGCATTATTTTTCATTATTCCATCCAATCGCCTTTGATCCGATGTCAAACACCTTGAGACACTCCCGGAGAATGCGTACGTCGCGCCATGGCGTGGACAGGCCACTGCCCACTTGAAAATCATGGGAAGACACGCCTTCAACATACTCGGAAAAATCGAGAAGGGTGACGCGAAACCGGGACCTGATGCGGGCAACCCGTGCCCACACTGTTTAAAAGGCCAATAAACGCTCCGCCTCTTCAAGCAGGAATTTGGGATGCATGAACGGCTCGAAGCTAATGTCCTGCCAACGCACCAGGCCATCGCCATCGATCAAATAGGTGCCATGCAATGCGAGATCTTCAAAATCATCGTACGCACGGTATGATTTAAAGTTCTCCATGGCCTCATCAGACAATACCGTAAATGGAAACCAATCATCATCAGCAACCATATCCCTTGTTTTATGCAAATCGGAAACACTCTCCCGACTCACTGCCACAATCGGTATTTGTAATTCCTGATATTGCTCGGCCACTCCTGAAAACGCATCGAGCTGCTCGATACAATGCTTACACCCCGAACCAAGGTAGTAAATAAGCACCACGGGTTTGCCACGATAGTCCTCAAGGCGAACCTCCTTACCATCAAGATCCTTCATCGCCCAACTTGGTGCTTGATACGGACGCCAGCGGAAAGGTCCCAAAGAATCCAAAGGCGGTCGCGCACCAAGATCTTTCGCGGGTTCATGTGCGAGGCGCCAATCTTCGGGCCAACCCTGCTTTCGGGCAATCCCGCCAATGCGCTGAATCGCCGGCAAATCCAAATCGATCTGTGCAGAAATTTTTCGCAGAGACTCGAAGGCTTTCACCGCATCTTCCTGTTTACCGGCGCGGTGGAGCACGTCAATCTGCACGGCCAAGGGCAAAACCCGGTTGACGCCACTCTTGACGGCTTCGGCAGCAACCTTTTCAGCCTTTTCAATGTCTCCCAAGCGTTTCCAGATCTGAGCCATTCGCGTTTTTGAAACACCCTTCACTCTGCCTGCTCGCTCGGCGATATCCTCCGGTGGGTTTATACGATTCAGATCACGAATGAAGGACACTTCGTCAATCATGCGCTGCACACTTTCAATCGGCTTTGCCCGGTCCTGCAGAGCCTTCGCCATCGCCTTGGTAACCTCTTCGGCTTTCTTTTTCTCGGCCTTTGCATTCGATTCAGCTTTTTCTGCCGCCTCGTAGCGAGTGCGCTTCAGGGTCGACTGCAACGCCCGCAGGGCACGAATTTGCTCCTGACCCTTCTCGCGTTGTTTCAACTCGTAATACGCGACACCCAACCCGTGATATCGACGCATTTCTGCATCGGTATTACCCAACGGATCGAGATACCCTTTCGCATCCAGAGCCAACAACATTTCATAGCGTTCAAAATCCAACAGGTCGCGCAATAATTTACGTTGCCCACTGCCTTGACTGCTCCGCGATGGGTCCCAACATCCATCGGCTTTAAACTTGGGCATGCGGGGCAATTCGATCATATTTTTCTCAAGATCAATCGCATCATTCACCCGACCGATAAATATCAGGTTATCGGCCAACCAACTGTTATTATGTGCGTAATTGTGAATCTGCAAAGGCATCACCCGGTCGCGAATCATGTGCGCATGATCCACCCGAGCGGATGCCTCCTGCTGCCAGGCGGCATCCACATAGCGCTTCAGTCCCGAGTACGTGTGCCCCGGCATATGCCACATATGGGCGATGCCCGGTGCGGCCAAACCACAATTGGCCGCCGCATCCAACGCACGCTCCTTTTTTTCGTGATCCCACAAGTGAATGCGATAGTGATGAACCGGGTGAGCAGGATTCTTCGCCAAAACCTGGTCAGCTAACGCGGACATCGCCATGTGACTACTCACCTGCATTTTTCCCCGACTATCGTTATGCCAGACTTGAAAAAGCAGGAACGCCTTCGCCTCTACATCGTTCGGAAATTCATCCACGATAAGCTCATAGGCACGAATCAGTTTTTTGCGGCGCTCTTTTTCATCCTTTTTCAGGTCGCGATAATAATCCGCCAGACTTTGGAGATAAAGCTGCTCGCGCCTGGTAATTTCACCGACATCCTTCTCCTTGTCCTTTATCAACTTGGCCGCACGCTCCGGGTTATCAACGTTCGCCATGGTAATGCCCCAGTAGACCATGCGACAGTTCGGATCCAGCGCAAGCACCTGGCGGAACGAGCGCTCGGCCTCAAAATACCAAAAGCCATGCAACTGGGAGACTCCTTGGTTGAAAAATGCTTGTGCGGCTTCGTTCGACGTCGTTACCGGGAAGTCAATTTCGGCCATCCCATCCATCATATACGCCGCCTGACGCGGCCCCTCATTAAAAGCCTCACCATGCGCCGAATGCCCGTACGTGAACGTTGCATCCTGTTCTCCGATCACATTGCCCGTCACCCATATGGCAACCAAACCACATATACCTGCCAAACACTTCATATCCCCATCCCTACCCCCTTCGCACGGAGGGTCGAGGTCAAAGCAACCGTAATGCACATGAAAAACCAAATTGGTTCCATAAGTGCTCATTATAAGCATGGTTATGCTTTTTTCTGACTTTTTTTAGATATGCAATATTACTGAATCGGGGTATGGTTTAGATCGGATCAACGGGGCGTGCTCCACATTTTGCGCTTTATTACCCGGAAATCTTTTTTATCTATGACAAGATTTATCAACCACTTGCTACGGAAACGTATGAAGCTTCTTACCCTATTCCTCACGGCCACATTAACTGTCCCGAGGCTTTTATTCGCTCAAGCGGAGCTCATCATCTCTGAAATGCATTACAACCAACCCGGCTCCGACACCGCCGAATTTATTGAAATCCAAAACATCAGCGACCTGCCCATTGACCTTGGTGGCTACCAGTTTACTCGCGGGGTTACCTACACCTTTCCCAGTCCCAGCGTGCTCGGAGCCGGGGAGTATTTTGTGCTCGCCACGCCCAACAACAATTTTTCCATTATCTACCCCGGCGTCCCGATTAAAGGGATTTACGCCGATGATGATCTGCCCGCAAGCTACCCCGGCGCGATCTCCGGTGGTGGTGAAAGTATCACACTCATCGACAACCTCGGAAATATCGTCATGGACTTCCGGTTTGATGACAACGAAGATTTAAAATGGCCAAAATCTCCCGATGGCGGGGGGTTCACTCTGGTTCCATACCGAACAGATGGACTCGGTGATCCCGAAGACCCCGATTACTGGATACCCAGTATCAATGCCTACGGGAGTCCGGGCCAGGCGGAACCGAATCCCGGTGTACCTCCGATATACATCAACGAAATTCGCACCCGTGACGGCAACCTCAATAATGACTCTATTGAACTCTACAATCCAAACAACGTGGCTGTAAATATCGGCCACTGGTGGCTGGGAGACGGAACGGGTGGAGACACCATCTCTGATGACCGCAAGGGCTATCGCATCCCCGCGAATACCTTCATACCTGCCAATGGTTATCTGGTCTTGAATGAAATAACATTTGGCTTCGGCCTGAGCTCGCAAGGCGAAATGGTCTACCTGAATTCCGGAAATGCCGCAGGACAGCTTACCGGTTACGTGCACGGTTTCCACTTCAAGTCGGCGGCCAATCAAGTGACCTTTGGACGTTACATAAACAGCGATGGCATTGAGCAGTTCCCGCCCCAGATCAGCAATACACTCGGAGGACCAAACAGCGGGCCTCGCGTAAGTAATGTGGTCATTACCGAGATCATGTACAATCCCATCAATGGTATGGAATATATTGAACTGCAAAACACCGGTGGAAGTACCGTCAACCTGTACGATCCCCTGGTCCCTGCAAACCGCTGGCAAATCCTCGGGTTCGGTTTCGAATTCCCCAACACCAACCCCACCATCGCCCCCGGCGAAGTCATACTCGTTATTAACACAAATACCACAGCCTTTCTTGCGGCCCATGACGTTCCCGCTGGCGTAACGATTTATCCGCAAGCCACGGGTGGATTGAGTAATGGTGGCGAACTCATCGAATTGGCCCGTACGGAGAATCTTGACCCTACCGCGCCCAGTACTCCCGCCACAAACGTCGTCGATGAAGTTGCATATGATGATGACGGCAACTGGCCTTCCGAACCAGACGGTTTAGGTGCAAGCCTCACCCGCCGCGCGCTCGACATTTATGGCAGTGAATCCTCTGCCTGGCGCGCAAGCGTGGCAAACGGTGGCTCCCCCGGCTGGAACACCGCGTACAATGGACCGGCGGTCTTCGTCAACGAAGCACTTACCCATACGGATATCCCCCGGGTAGATGCCATTGAACTGCTGAACACAAATGCGAATCCCGTCGACATAAGCGGCTGGTACCTCAGTGATGACACCGACAACCCCCAAGCCTTCAAAATTCCAAACGGCACCACCATTGCCGGAAACAACGGTCTATGGGCCGTAAACGAAGACAATGATGGCAATCCCAACAACAATGCATCTCTTCCCGCGGGATACTTTGGACGTAACTTCTCACTGAGTTCACGGGGAGAATCCGTATACCTTTACTCCGCGACGCCCGACGGACGATTGAGCGGATACCGGCACGGATTCGACTTCAATGCCTCAGAAAATGGCGTGTCCTTCGGACGTCATGTCGACAGCGACGGCGAAGAGCACTTCGTGCCACAACTCGGCATTTCCATTCAGCAGAATATCTCCGTGCCCAACCCGGCAGGCCAACCCAACCTTGGCCCACTGATCGGTCCTGTAGTCATCAACGAAATTTTTTACGACCCGCTGCCCGGCCAGGTAGAGTTTATTGAACTCCTGAATCGCAGCAGTACCACCATCAAGCTGTACGACGACAACCCCGCAGGCAACCCCAACAACAACTGGGGGATTACAAACGGAGTGAGCATGATCCTTCCCGGCACCCGCCCCACACTCGGTGCGGGAGAAAAAATTATCATTCTCCCTTTCGGCACTGATGCCGCCGGTTTCCGCACCGCCAACGCAGTCCCGGCTTCAGTGGTTATTCACGGAGGGGTCAATGGCTATCTTGGCGTACTGCGCAACGGGGGCGAACGCATTACCCTGATGCGCCCCGACAAACCCGATGAAGTACCTGAGGGGTCCGGCACTTTCATTATTCCCTGGATTGACGTGGACACCATCGAATACGACGACGAAGCGCCCTGGCCAAACATCGGTAATAACGGGAACCGCAGCATCGAACGGATAAATCCCGCAAGCTTTACGGACGAAACGATAAACTGGCGAGTCAGCAATCCTGTGGGCGGCACCCCGGGAGACGATGTCAGTACAGGACTGGTCTACGATAGCTGGGCATTAAACACGTTTACACGGGATGAGATCGCCCTTACCGGTACGACCGGACCTAACGATGATTTCAACAACGACGGCTTTCCCAACGTCGAAAGCTATGCACGCGGACTGGACCCTCGGGTCACCATCACCACCGAGAGCCTATCCAGTGAGGAGGTCATGAATTCCGATGGCCAGAACTACCTCGTGCTCTCTCATATTCGAGGCAACCAACGCAACGACATCCTCTGGTTTGTAGAACGCACGGACGACCTACTGACCAACAACTGGACACCCGCCAACGATACCGCCATTGCACCGGTCGATCACGGAAACAACACCAGTACGTGGTTCGCCCGCGACACCTTCCCCATCACTGACCGACAACGTAGCTACCTTCATGTTGGCTACGAATTGGTGGCACCCTGATGACCAATACTCTCGGAAAACCGAATACCTGCTTTGTATTCCACTTTTGTTATCCGTGAAAACCGGCGCCTTTTAGAATGGATTTTTCGATCATCCGGGAAGTCGCAATCAGCATCACGCGTGCGGTTGGTATTAGCGCCGTCGTCGTGCCGATAGCCTCTATGTTACATCAGAATTGGCTGGTATCAAATGATCGCAAGCGACTGGTCCACGGCCTTCTTTTATTGATCCTGTTTCTGGCTCCAGCCCTTTTTACAGCGTACGCTTACGCCAATTTTACCGGCTACCTGACCTGGCCGAAGGCCGCACGCGAATCAGGTTACAGCCTGCTACTAATCTTCAAGCTATTGCTTCCGGCCAGTCTCGCCCTCGTTCTGCTCCGCCCACGAATTTCCGCTGAAGCTCAATTCATGCTACCAAAACCTACCCTGCGCAGCCACCTGCTGGGCGCACCGGGTGCCAAGTTACTGAGCGGCACACTGGTATTCCTTCTCGTATTTAACGAATTCGAATTTGCTTCGTTTTTCCTCGTGGATGCCTGGACGGTAAAACTTTTTGATGCACAAGTTGGAGGATTATTACTTTCACATTCGCTTCGTCAGGTGCTGATCCCTTTCGGGGTAGAACTGATCCTGCTCATCGCCGCCTTACGCCTGCTGCATTGGCGGGGCCAATTTCCACCCTGCGCACACAATAAGAAATCCGGATCAAAAGTAGCCATTATACTTCTTTGGGCAGGGGTCACAGTGATCATTGCAATTCCCACCCTACTCATGATCAAAGACCTCCGTGCGGGCTTTGATCTTTTGACCGAAGGCTTCATAATTACTCGCGAATGGAGTGCCAGCTTACTATTTTCTCTACTCGCCGCCTGCAGCTCATACCTGATGTGTACAACCAGACGCGCATGGCTTCCCTTGGCTTTCCCCGGACTACTCGGTACGTTGGTACTGGGCCTCAGCCTGCTTGCCCTTTTTCAAGCACCCCCTGCATCTCGTTTTTACGACACCATGCTGCCTTTAA
>Ga0181574_10003879_pt1 | contig 13098 bp, 8 predicted proteins | sample 101ome_24_FD_145600 | JGI IMG/M metagenome (GOLD analysis project Ga0181574, IMG submission 145600) | Coastal salt marsh microbial communities from the Groves Creek Marsh, Skidaway Island, Georgia - 101410AT metaG (spades assembly) | ecosystem: Environmental > Aquatic > Marine > Intertidal zone... | reverse complement strand
GCGTGTTCCATGATTTTTCTCCAGTGTGACCGGTATTCACCGAGATTGGGCCGCGAGAAACTCATGCTGTAGGTGTCTGCCCCATGGTCAATGGCCCATTCTACAGCGGCCTCGATTCTCTGACTTGCGATCACACCGGCCCATTGGGAATCGGGTGCCAAGCCGGGTTGCACCATTCGGTTCTCCCCAGCCCTCCCGCAGATAATCCCGACACACTGATGGCCGTGCAGAATTGACGGGTGTACTTGTCCTTTCGGCAGCGGATTCCGGGTTATATTATTGGTTTGGCGCAGGAAATCGAAACCATGTATATCGTCGACCAGCCCATTCCCATCATCGTCCTTGCCATTTGGAAATTCGGCCGGATTGTGAAACAGAGAGCCGTTTATCCAATCGGAGAAAATGAAATTACCGTCGTGTACAACATTCAACGTACCTTTCCCGGTTACACCCAGTTCCTTCCATACGCGATCGGCATTCAGCATTTCAATATACCAAAGCGATTTGTGCGCCTCGGCATCAAACGGCTCTGAATCAGCTTTCACACGCCGTTGAAGCTCGCCCCGTCGTTGAGGCCCGGGCGGTCTGATCGGACCGGCGAAGAATATCTTCCGCACACCCGGCACGCCTTTCAGTCCGTCGAGTCCCGCTTTGGTGGTCGTGCAGGAGAATCCGTTAACGATCCAGTGAAACTCAATGTTCGAAACCATGTCGAGATGTTCGACTGCTGGCAGAAACTTCTTTCGCGCGGCATCGCTTGCTGATTTCAAGGCCGCAACTACTTGCTCACGGAGCTCGGATCGGGTGCCTTTATCGAACTCCTTCGCCCGCCGCAAAAACGCACCACCATCTCCGAGCAACTGCTCTTCAAACCAAACGGTCACACGAAACCTGGCCTTCGGTTTCTGGATTTCGAGTCGCCGATCGAGCCAAACGCCCTCTCCCGAAAGAGTTTCCATCTTAACCTGTGCCTGCGCGAAACCGGGAAGCGAAAGCAGGCATACTGAAAACATATAAAGAAACCTAGCCGTCTTCATCTGAACGGGATCTATTATCGAAAGTATACAGCATTTCAAGCAATCCGAACTCCCACACAAGGCCGGATTCTCAAATCATCGACCTGATCCTTTCATTTTTTTGATCCTCAATAAGACCCGGGGGGCTCATCAAGTTCTCGATCTCTCAAGAAGCACCAACCTTATGCCGGTCAAAAAAAGGCACCTCAAAAAATGCCCAGTAATCGGTTCCAGAAGTCTCGATTTCTACAACCAGGCTCCATTCGACATTATTTATCAAGTCCATGGTGGTCGGGCGCGCATCCGAAGGAATTTTAAATGAAATCCCGACTATGGTGCTTCGCCCGGAATGCTGCCATGACGTCAATCTCTGTTCTTCCTTCCAGATCGTAATCGTCGTTGAACGGTTATGGGGGTCAGACCGCCTTTTGGTTACGGTGTTATCCAGCTTTACCCGAACGCTTTCCGTGGGTAAAATTGTGGTTGGGATCGTTAAGACCGCCACCAATTCTCCGCCGATAATGCCGGGAAAGGTTTCCAGCCGCAATTCAGACTTTCCGTATTTCCTCTTTTGAAAATAAAAATAGATGAAGCATCCGAGCAGTCCCAAGCCAATCAGCGGCACCAAAAAGATTAGATAGGCCTCCTTGTCCTCCGCAAATGGATTTCTATTGAGCACCTCGATGAGGGCGATCATACCAAACACATTCCAAAACAAAGCTGCAAATCCGAAGCATCCCACAAAGCCACCGGGTGAATCTACGATTACTCCTTCACTCCACTCCGGCTTCCACCTCCAGGGCTCATCGGGAAATCGACCTCGCAGCTCCTTCTCCTTGGCACCCTTTCGAAATACGGCTATCGCATAGATCACGAATACTGCGCCCACAACCAATAAACCAGCACCCGGTGCGATGGACATCCACACCCCTTGATCTTGCTTGACGATCTTGATAACCCCACCAAGCAACGTCATCAGCGCCATCATGACAACCATGCACCCGATCGCCATAATTATCGTTGCGCCCATGGTGTCTCGGAACATCTCGTTGGGACTACTGGACGGTCTTGTCTGCTGCATATTTTGGCTTTTTTTCAGCATACCATCAAAGGTGCAAGGCTAAGACGCAAACTTTATCGACTCAGATCACCCGCAGGTTCAAATGTCAGTCAGCAACGGCGCTCTTTTCCGCGACCTTTCGCCAACAAATCGAGTTTTAGAGAACTGTCGATCTGCGATTCCGGGGATGACCCATTCGATAGTCAGGTTCAGCTCTTTTCCATCTGCAAACTCAACCGAATCTGGAAGCATCTCCCGGTACGAGGCCTTGTAACGGCGGCTGGTGTCGTTCCATTCAAACTCGATACGCATGGGCGCTTCCTCCCGCAATTTAAAAACCGTATTCGCCCCTTCCTTCAGAGCCATTGAATGGATCAACACACCCTCCTCGGGCCTATCGTGGGACCAGAAGTCGATGTGCAAGGTGTAGGGGGCCGAGTATGTACGGTACCCGAAAAGCGGAAGGCGACCTACGGTCCTCACCTTGCTCCATATTCGGCTCCGGACGTAGGGATCTGGATTGGAATCAAAAACATGGTTGGTTGTGAAATCTTCTCTTTTAACTGTTCCGCACCCCGCCACCAAGCATGTGTATCCTCCAGCCAAAATGAGGAGCAAGACTACAATCAGTCGTTTTACTTTCATTATCTTCCTCGTGTTACAGCCCACGACGGCAACCGCCACTAAGCACTAAAACCGGGCAAACTTGCCTGCGGAGAGCCATGCAGCAGTATGGTGCAGTGGCTTGTTTCGCAGGTGCGAGCATCAAGATTCTGCAAGCTACACGCACCTATTTTCCCTTGTTGAAAATGTTCGAGTAATGGCTTTCGTTGCGACGCAGCCGTTATCGCCGACTCCCGGCCATCTTCTGTATGTCGGCCAACGCCGCTCGCATCTCATCAAGGCGGTTTTTCAGGTGAGGTTTACCCGCCAGATTATTTTTCTCTTCAGGATCTTCTGCCAGATTGTACAGTTCTTCGCCATCGGGCCACTTACCGTAACGCCAACGCTGATTTCGCAATGCATAACCCAGAGCAGGCCCTCGGGAAACCACGCTGTACGCAAACTTCTTTTTACCCATGCGCTCCGGGTGGCCCAGCAGCGGGCGCAGCGAAACGCCCTGCAAATGCTTCGGAGGGGTAAGACCTGTAAGATCCGCCAACGTAGGATAAATATCCACTAACTCGACCATTGCCTGTGAGGAAGTACCCGGCTTTGTTAATCCGGGTACCCGCACGATAAAAGGTACCTTGGCGCCAATATCAAACAAGGTCACTTTCCCCCAGAGGAAATGGTCTCCGAGATGATAGCCATGATCAGACGTGAAAATGACGATCGTGTTATCCTCCTGTCCACTGGCCTTCAACGCGTCAAAAACCAATTTCAGTTGGGCGTCAATGAATGAAACACAAGCATGATACGCCTGCATGTATTCTCGGCGAAGGGCATCGTTTTCCGTAGCCGTTTCAAAGCCAAAAGCCTCGTAACGCTTGTTAATCGCCGTCTTCGGGAGCGCGTCCCACAGGTTCGGTCGATCCGGTTTGTAAACAATCTCATTTAACGGGTACTGATCAAAATATGCATCGGGCGCCAGGAATGGGACATGGGGTTTTTGAATACCGCAGGCGATGAAAAATGGTTTATTCCCGTGTTCCTTACCTTTTAGCCAGGCAGCAACTTGTCGCGCATTTTTCCCATCTTTGTGTTGAGCATCAGAGAGTCCACTGCGCCCGTAGCCCGGTGGCGTCTGATTCGTCAACTTACCAGCGACTTCTTTTTGAATCGTTTTCCATTTCTTACGATTCGTCCCTTTATCGATCGATCCATGCTCCGCTTCGAACATCTCCCGAGCCTTGGCAACCACCGGGAGTTCATCGTTATCGAATCGCAAAAACTCATGCCAGGCACGCTCCCCATGTTCATGCCGTGTGGAGTGGAACACCTTACCTACACTCGCAGTCCAATATCCATTCCGCTTGAAAAACTCTGGCATTGAGACCGTATCGGCGCGTTCAACTCGAATATCTGCCGTATTGTTCAATACGCCACTCGACTCCGGATATAAACCATTGAGAAAAGACGCCCGCGACGGACCACACACCGGATATTGGCAAAATGCACGCTGAAAGGTGATACCCTCGGCAGCAAACCTCGCCAGATTCGGCGTATGAATGGGGCCGTAACCCGAGGGCGCAACATGGGTGTTCAAATCGTCGCATACGATGAATAACACGTTCTTACCATTGCTGGCCTGCGGTACGGACTTCCCGGTTTCAGCGGACTTCGGCTTCTTCAATGTTACCGCCGCACCTTTCTCCCAACGAAAGGTGTTACCTTCATAAACCAGATCCTTGTGTTTATTCAACTTGGGGTTGGGTGGCGCGAAAGTTTTCGGTGCATACTTGCGCATCTCCGCCTTTATACCGGCATACCCCTGTTCGCCCGCAAGGTTGACCCACTCGTTCGGGTCGCGCTTCAAATCGTATAATTCTTCGCCATCATCTCCATAACGAATATACCGCCAATCTCGATTGATGGTCGCATATTCGCCAGCATGCATGTGCGGAAGAAAGACGGTCCGATCTTTCGCACCTGAAGGTTTGGCCAGCGTTTTCGCTAACGACTGCCCCTCAAGCACCTGGCGGGGTCGGGGTAAGTCGCACATCTCGACCAAGGTGGGATACATGTCAATAAGGCTGACCGAAACATCGGTTACAGCCCCTTTGGCGACCCCTGGACCAGCCCAGATGAACGGCACGTTGGATGTGCGCTCCCACAGCGTATGCTTTCCCCAATCTCCCTTTTCCCCGTGGTGGTAACCATGATCGCTCCACAACACCACGATGGTATTATCCGCGTAGGGGCTACGATCCAAGGCATCAAGCACCCGACCGATCATCTCATCTGCGTAACTGATACACGCCAAATATCCGTGAATTGCATCATCGACCGCGTTCAAACTTTCTAACCGCTGATGAATTCGCGAACGGTTGGTTTTCATTTTCTTAATTTTCTCGGGCAGATCATCCAGATCACCTTCTTTGTAGGGGGGAAGCTCAATTTGCGCTGCATCGTACAGATCAAAATATTTTTGCGGGCAATAGTTCGGGAAGTGCGGGGCATAAAGGCCCACCCCGATAAAGAATGGTTTTTCGTGTTCTTTCTTCAACTGTTCCACGGCCCAGTTTATGCGAATGGTATCCGCCATCTCCTCCTCTTTATCGTCAGGGATGCTCCCCCACTCCAGAAACAACCCACCCGTGACCTTCTGGCCCCGGTTATAGATACTGGCCGGAAAAGGCTCTGGGAATGGTGTATCCTCCCCCCAGGAATCCAAGGGCCACCCGGCTTTACGCTGCTTCGAATTACGCAGAAAGAATCCCGTCCAGCCACGAGTATCAATCATTCCCTCCGGGTGATGAAACAACTTGCCGGCTCCGAATGTATCGTATCCCGCCTTCGCAAAACTCATCTGCAAAGCCTCAATCTGCGGGTGGTGCGTAAAATAATTCGCGTCCTGGTAGCAACCCGTAGTAGAAGCGAATTGACCACTGAAAATAGCCGCGCGAGAGGGCGCACAATAAACCCCGGCCGTGTGGGCATTCAGGAAATTAACTCCGCGTGCCGCGAGACGATCGAAGTTGGGAGTGATCGCACTTGGCGTGCTTCCCATGCAACCGATCCAGTCATTCATATCGTCAACAGCAATAAACAACACGTTCGGTCGCTTCGCAGCAACCGCCGTATGGACGACCAGAAAAATAATAAAGAGGGATAGCGTCTTTTTCATGTGTGAAATACCTACGACAAACAGATCAGAAATCAGACCAACAATCAGGTAGAAAATAAGGGCGTCTCACCCCTCTCGCAAAAGCTTCGTACCCCGGCAAAGAAGCGAAAACACGACGTATTCCAATGGCCCACCCAGTAGGCCATAGACAGCGTCTTGCCAATATGTTAGCCTCGCTATCATGCCTATTGAAACTCAAACCGAGCGCGAAGCTTTGATCCGATTGATGTCTCTGGCCAAATACCAAGACGCAAAACTCTCCATTGCGGAGAATGATACGTTCAAGCGCATCATAGAAGATATCGGCTGGGATTCAGGAACCACCATTGATATTTTCATCGACGATGCGACCGGACGTGCGCGCGAAGCCCTGATTTCTGACGATGCGACCGCGGCATTTATCGATGAACAAACTAAAGCATTTACCGATGCGGCAGCGCGTCAGACCGCGCTGAGCAAGATTGAATCCGTACTGAAAGCGGATGGAATCGATCCCGACGAACAGCCCTTTATCGCTTGGATACGAAACGCATGGGGTATGGAGTAGCCGTACAACCCTTGATTGCCGAGGTCATACCACAATCGACACGTCAAATTACGTGACCACCACCCAAACCACCCCTACAGGGCTTTATCCTTCATAATGACAAACGTACTTTACGGGTACTTCCGGAATTTTGTTCAATATGTACAACTGCCTGGGCGGGTAAACGCCCTTTTCACACCCGACGGAATACGTGAATCCATCCATTGAAGGGGGTATAAATGCAGCACCCCTCACCTATCAACGCCGTTCTTGATACCTTCTTACACTGACCATCGAGTTGGATTCTATAAGACCGCCCCATTCCCCGAGCGACATTATTGTATTCCGTATGATTGGTCGCCAGTGAACTCAATCGGCAACATTCAAGCAGGTGCAATTTGGCCAGCAGTTGGGCCAAAACAGGACCCTATCGTCACGCACCAATCTTCAAAATCTGCATGCTTTCACTCAACACCATCAGAACAATACGATAACAACCGTTTTATTCAGCGGTATACGCTGGCGCAACCCCTAACAAGCAGGCGTAGCATTTACAGGGAGCACCCACCATATTTCGTAACATCAGACGCTGTGATTATTGAAAGATGGTTGCCTACCCAATTGATTGACCAGCGATCGAAAAGAAGCACCCTGCAAAAGAACTGCAAGTCTCGTCGCGAAGGTATCATCCGATGCCTCATTCTGCTTATCACCCACCACGGCGTCGGATGCCACTCCCTTTTCAGTAGAGTTCCAAGCCGATGCGTTAAATTCAGTTAACGCCTGAGCCTGCTTTACGACGGTTTATTAACAACAGTCATCACGAACTTTTCCACAAGTTCAAAGTATCCCTGCGTCTGTTTAAAACTCTCTTCACCATGACCACCCTGCAATTCCACCCATTGCTTTGGTTCCGCGGCCGCTTCGTATAATTCCCGTCCCATATCAAAAGGAATTTTACGATCGTCCCTGCTATGCGCAAAGAGTTTGCGCATATGCAAATGGGGAACTTTAGCCAATGAATCATAGGTTATTGTAGTGAAAACGCCGGGCAACAAAAACGGATAAAATCGCCTTCCCATCAACTTGATAGAGGTAAAAGTACTCTCAATGATCAACCCCTGCACCTCACGTTCGGAAGCCAACTCAATCGCGGTGGCCCCACCCAGGCTTTGTCCAATCACGATGATGGGCAAGCATTCCTCACGCTTCCGTTGTTTATTCATAACAAAGTCGTACGCAGCGATACCGTCATGCCGGGTTGCCTGCAAACCCGGCCGCCCCTCACTTTTTCCGTACCCCTGGTAGTCGTACATCAGCACATTTACCGGCAGCTTGTTTACTTGTTCCGCGAACCACAAACGTTGCGTTATGTTATCCGCATTACCATGACAATGAATGATCGTTCCCCGTGCTTCCTTTTTCTCAAACCACCAACCGTGGATACGCCTGCCATTTCCCGTCTCCATCCAAGCATCTTCAAAACTCAACCCAACGGAGGAAGGGTCACCTGCGTCTAAACGACTCGGTTCGTAGATCAGTTTAAATTCGGCAACCCGAAACAGAACATAGATCAGGAGCGGCACGAAAAACAAAGCAGCGATGAATGTATAAATCATGAATTAAATACTTTTATAGATATTTTATGTGTGACCCTTTTTAGGTAATTAAAATCGTATACGCTTTCCGAAATTATCTTAAGATATGCACATCCGAATCGCTTCACTGCGACAATCACCTTTCTTTTCAGGCCTCAAACACTCGTTTAAGACCACTGCTTGATCCGCGAGATAATGAAGGGCCAGGCATTCATTTTCAAAAAGCCACTTGCATTTTTTCATAATTACCATTCACACCAAGATCTATTAACTCCTTATATTTTTTTGAACCAGCAATGCACTGGTTTGATTCATATATGAGACTAAACCGCCGATCAAAACCCACAGCTTCGCTCCTCTGGCTCATTTGCCGTTGTGAAATACCTCCGACGATCAAGTCTTTTTTCCAGTCAACCGTCAAAAAATTGACTATTTTTTTGCCCGTCAACCGCGCCATCAAATCAAAAAGTTGAAAATTAAAAAAAAACAAAACAGTCCAAGATGTGGTACTCGCAACGTGCATTTATACTACATCTTGTATTTTTAAAAGTTTGTGATGATCTGCAAATATTATCGCTTGTCCAATCATCATGACTTCCCTACGATGCCGTCACGCAGGGTTTACAGCTGAGGAAGCGCCTTGTTAATAATTTGTTGAAAACCCGAATTATGCCGTCCGTATCCATGGTGTGGGAGAGGTCAGCCACGAGGGTTTTATTAACAGGTTAATCACTGCCTGTTGATAATAAATCGACAAGTTATGCAAAGGCGAGTTGTGTATATGAGGAGCCGTGGCTGATTATCAAATTAGCGGAATGCCCATCCCGGTCGGGAATTGCCCCGACCCGAACTGAGGCTTTCGTTCATTCGGTAAAACCAGTCACCTGACATGTCTACCAGCGCCTGACGTACGTTGTGCGAGCGAAAGAATAGATGTAAGATTTTACGAGATGTTGCTGGGTGAGACAGCGCACCGATCGAAGAAGAATTTATCAGTAAACCAGAGGGTCCATACAGGTGCAAGAGACAATTGATCAGGCATGGAATGGCACGTGCGACGTGCTTAAAGAAACCTTATCTGCGGATGTATTTGAACGCTGGATTTCCGTCATCCAACCGGTCAAACTGACCGAAAAAAACTTAACCCTGAGTGTCAGTAATGACTTTTACTGCACCTGGCTTGAAGAGAACTACATAAGCCTGATTTCATCGGCCTTCACCTCTCATACCGGTCTTGAAGTAAAAGTGCATCTTTCCGTACAGCGGGAAGAGAACAGCACCAATGAGCCCGAAACGAAGACGGCAGAAGTACGAATTACCGAACAGACCGTCAGCAACAATAATTTAGCGCCGACACGGGAAGACAAGCCACTACCCATCGTGGCAACACCGAAGGGAAAAACCCGCCCGCGGGCCAAGGACTTCCAACTCAACCCCAACTTTACGTTTGAATCTTTTATTGTGGGCTCTTCCAATGAGTTTGCACACGCCGCGTGTTCTGCAGTAGCTCATGCTCCGGCCAAGGCCTACAATCCACTATTCATGTATGGCGGAGTGGGACTCGGAAAAACCCACCTCATGCAGGCGATCGGGAACCACGCGATCAAGAATGGAAAATATAAGGTCGCTTATCTGTCCTCAGAAGCGTTCACCAACGAGTACATTGACGCCCTGATGCGCAAGGATCTACACACGTTCCGCAAGAAGTATCGGCACGTCGACCTGCTTCTCATCGACGATATCCAGTTCCTCGGAGGTAAGGAACAATTTCAAGAAGAGTTCTTTCACACCTTTAACGCCCTGTTTGACGGGCATAAGCAGATCGTTCTCGCTTGCGATCGTCCCGCCAATCAAATCCCCGGACTCGAGAAACGCTTAGTGAGTCGCTTTGAGTGGGGGTTGGCCACTGAACTCGAAGTACCCTCGGTCGAAACTCGTATCGCCATTTTAAACCAGAAAGCCGAAAAGAATGGTTATAACGTCAGCCAAGAGGTAATTACCTTCCTCGCCGAACGAATCAGCTCGAACGTTCGCCGCCTTGAGGGTGCACTGATTCGCGCAGCCTCTTTTTCTTCCCTGACTCGGAAAGAGATCACCATGGAGAAGCTTGAAGCGCTCCTTCACGACGCACTTGATCCAAAAGAAGAAGAAATGCTTTCCATGGAGAAGATTCAGCGCTCTGTGGCGGAGTATTATGACTTACGTTTCAGTGACATGATGAGTAAAAAGCGCCCGGCGAACATCGCTTTTCCGCGGCAGATTGCCATGTATCTCTGCCGGGAGTTGACCGATTATTCGTTGCCCGCCATTGGCGAAGCCTTTGCCAAGAATCACGCCACCGTCTTACATGCCTGGCGACAAATTAACAAAAAGCGTCAGGAAGACCCTGCAGTCAATCAAACGCTCACCCTCTTGAAGCACCGCTTGTCACAGCGCTAGAGTCGTCTGGCGACCCGGCAAGCAAGCATAAAAGAGCTGCGGTGCCGTACATCATCCGGGCGGTTTAGGCGCCAAAACACCAAAAAAGGCGCTTTTTTGGAAAACAAAGAAGCGCCTTGTCAAAAGTTCCTTCAAACGGGAATCAATGACCCGCTATTATTTCCTTCAACTCGCTGGAAATCTCTTCCTTCAGGGTCGGGGAAAAGCCCACGTGTACTTTTTTAATCAAACCGTCTTTACCAACAATCACGGTCTGGGGAATGCCCTGCACGCCAAAAAGGTCGCCAACGGCGCCATCACTATCCAGAGCAACTGTCAGGTCATTCCACTTTTGCTTATCGAGGAATTTCTGGATTCTGCTCTCCTTTTCGCGCTGATTCACTGCAATCAGGATCACATTCTGATCTTTAAAGGCATCTGCCGCCGCCATCAATTCGGGCAGCGCACGCACACAAGGGCCACACCAGGTCGCCCAAAAGTCAAGGATCACCACATTCTTGCCCCGGTGCTCACTGAGTTTAAAAACATCTCCGTTCAACAGGTTTAAATCAAAATCTGCCGCCTGCTTGCCTACGAGCTGCTGGCCTGGATCATCACCGCCGCCACCCATCATAGCGCGCATGAGGTCCATAAAACTGTCGTACTGCTCAATATCGCCCAAATTGGGGACAAAGACTTTGCCCTCGAGATCTTCGTTGATTTTCCAACCTTTGTATTCTCCGGAAACCTCCATCTTCATACCTGAGAGCATTGGATTCCCGCCCCCTTCTTCGGCCATTGCCTTCAGGAAGCCGTTCATGTCAGGCACCACTTTTACCAACGTCGGATTCTCACCCTTACTGATCCAGATGTCCATATTCATGACTTGAGTACGGCCCATTACATTTTGCTCGGCAGACACCCCCAGGCGATGGGTCATTATGCCATCCGCTTCTTCTTCACCACCGTAAGAAAGCCGAGTGATATTGTCATCCCACTTTTCGTCCGCCTTGTGCAGTACAAGTGACTTCAAGGTTGCAACCGCAAGGTTCTGATCGAGAAAGGGATTCATCTCCGCTTCTTTCTGGTAGCCCAGCTTCTCGCTGGTAAAGAAGGCTTGGAGATCAGGCAAATCTTTATGCTGAATAGCTCCTTGCCCGGCAATCAGGACTGTGCCTACACCCTGATCATAAAAAGCATCCGCACTACCCATACCCGCCGCATCACCCCGGGTTACGAGGCTGAATTGATCACGGCCATTGAGGTTAAATTGCTGACTGAGCGTCTGCTTGATGTTTTCGCCACCGAGAGCAGGGTCATCCGATGAAATCGCCACATTGAACAAAGTATCAACTTGTATGGTTTTCGCATCTTTCAAGTGCGCAACCACGTTCTCCATGACCGTCCTGGCCTTCGTGTCGAATTCTTTTTTGCGGTCCGCATCCTGAGAAAAGCCCATGCTGATCGATGCAACAAAGATGGTAAACGCGCTTACTAAACGTTTCATGTAGGAAGTTCCTTGGTTAATTCGTTCTCACCCGCGAGGATGTCTCGCGCGCACCGAAATATAACACTGCTTCAAGCGGCGGAAATAAAAAACCCCGCTTAATTTCGCTGGATAGAGCCGCTGACTTATAATTTACCAACCATATTATAATCGCTTCACTGACCCAGCCGGTCTATATTCATCCTGTGTCTTGGAATCCAAACAAACTCGGAGGTATTACATGGACCCAATTGGCCTGATTTTAGGCATTATAATATTCTCATTTTTGCGCTGTATCGCCGGCGGTTTTTATACCGTACGACCCGACCAGCGCGCCGTGATTACCAGTTTCGGCGCAGTACAGAAACTCCCCGGTGGTGGCGAGCCACCCCCTCTGAGCGATGACGAACTGGAGCGATATGACTATCCCCAGATCCGCGTAATCGGACCGGGTGGACCCTACTTCAAAATGCCCTGGCAAAAAGTGCACAAAGTAAGCGTTGCCACCCAGACGGTCGACATTGTTTGGGATCCGACCAAAAGCCAGAACACCATCGAAGCGGTCACCAAAGACAACTTGACGACCGGCGTGAACGGCCAACTTCGTTTTCGAATCAGTGAAAACAATCTTTACCCCTACCTCTTTGGTGTCGATTCACCGCTTGAGCACGTAATGGGATACTTCGTATCCGTACTCCGCGAACGCATTGCAAATTTTGTGGACCCCAAGGGCGCGAGTCTTTTGGAAGAAGAAGACCTTGAAGGCGACGAAGTCGGAGCAAGTGCTGTCGAACTCTCCGAAGGCGTTTCCATCAACGATCTCAGGAAAAATTTACCGCTCCTGAACCAATTCATGGAAGAACAGTGTGCGTCCACAGCGGGACGATACGGCATTGAACTCGACGCCGCACTTATCACTGAAATCGACCCGCCTGCAGAGGTCGATCGAGCCCTGTCCGCCATCAACAGCACCCGGAACCAGGTCGCAGCAGACATCAGCACAGCCAGGGCAGATGCGGAGCAACAGATTACCATGAGCGCTCGCGCGGTAGAAATTGCCACCAATAATGCAGAAGCGGAAGTGGCACCCCTGAGCGAGCTTGCCACGACACTCGTGGGGATTAAGAATGCTGGCGGCTCGGAGTGTCTACGCTCTTACTTACGCAATCTGCGCATTCCGTTGTACGGAAGGGCGGGCCGAGTC
>Ga0181574_10003878_pt1 | contig 13098 bp, 6 predicted proteins | sample 101ome_24_FD_145600 | JGI IMG/M metagenome (GOLD analysis project Ga0181574, IMG submission 145600) | Coastal salt marsh microbial communities from the Groves Creek Marsh, Skidaway Island, Georgia - 101410AT metaG (spades assembly) | ecosystem: Environmental > Aquatic > Marine > Intertidal zone... | reverse complement strand
CCATCTTTTTACATATTCTATGTTTGGATTCTGTCAATATCTATACTCGGTCGAAATATCAGGGATTTTCAAGCCAGAGGAATTTATGCAATAAAATCGTAGCCAGTTGGGTCACCTTGATATACCTCACACTGGTACACTGATTACCGTTACCGGAGAAAAAGACCATGAATACACCCAGCAGAAACACCCGACGTGATTTTATCAAGAAGGCCTCGGTCACCATCGGTGCGCCAATGATTGTCCCATCCTCTGTCTTGGGGCTGAACGGTAAGGTCGCGCCCAGCAACCAGATTGTGCTCGGCGGGGTGGGTATCGGGCGCCGCGGTCGAAAGGTTCTCGATTGCTTCCACAAGCAACCCGAAATACGATTTGTAACTACCGCCGATCCACAGAAAGAACGTCGGGAAAGTATTCGGAAATACGTATCCAAGCTGTATTCCAACGAGGAGTGCAAACCCGTCGAGGATATGTACGAAGTTTTCGAACGCGACGACATCGACGTCGTCCTCGTCACGACGGGCGATCGCTGGCATGCCACCGCGTCTATTCTCGCGGCACAACACGGTAAAGACATTTATTCTGAGAAGCCCTGCACCATGACCATTCGCGAGTCACAGGAACTCGACGATGCCATTTTACGCTACGGGCGTGTTTTCCAGGCCGGCACCCAGCGGCGCAGTGTTGACAACTTCAGCGTTGCCGCCAATCTCGCAATGAGCGGTAAACTAGGCAACCTGACTGCGGTCTATGCCGGCATCATCAAACTGGAAGATGATCTTCCCTGGCTACCCGGAGAACCCGAACCTGACAAATCAGAGATCGACTGGAATCGATGGCTCGGGCCCTCTCCATGGCGGCCCTACAACAAAGCCTATTGCAATGGGCGATGGCGTGGACATCACGGACTCGCTACGGGTTACAAACTTTTGGAATGGGGTTCGCACACCATTGATCTCTGTCAATGGGCCGCAAAAAAAGATGGAACCACTCCCGTCGAGTACGAGGCCATTGACGACACCACCGTACACGCCAAATACGCAGATGGCCTGAAATTGATCATGCGCCTCGCCGGATTCAAAGGTGAGGGCGACTGGAAGCCCGGCCTTGGCAGTTGCCCGGTTCGTTTTGAGGGTGACGAGGGCTGGGTCGAAGCAGGTGACTTCGGCAAGATCGAAGTCAGCAATCCGAAACTTCTTGAAGGGCAGACCTATAATCCTGAACTGTACGGTACAGACCCGATCAAACACGTGCGCAACTTTATCGACTGTGTAAAGACCCGCGAGAAGCCTGTGTGCAACTCGACGGTTGCTCGCTACGGCCACGTGGCTGGACATGCGGCAGCTATCAGTTGGAAATTGGGTCGCAAACTGTCCTTCAATCCAGAAACTGAATCGTTCATCAAAGACCCCGAGGCCGATCGCATGCGCAGCCGTGCTCGCCGTGCTCCGTGGAATGTCTAAACTCTCTCGAAAGATCCCTGATATGAAATTGCAACCATGGACATTACTCATCCTCGCCGCATCATTTGCTTTTACCTGCCGTGCCGACGAGAGCTCTGCACTGGCAACGCTCTCCGACTCCACAACAGATTTGCATGCTAAAGCTATGGCCTGCGACGAACTGGGGCGCGTGGGCACTGGCAAAGCGGTTCCCCCACTGGCAAAACTGCTCGCCGATGTACAACTTCATGACTACGCCCGCGATGCCCTCGAGCGCATTCCCGATGCCGGTGCGGGCAAAGCACTGGTTGATGCACTGGGCAACCTCAAGGGCGACCTGCAGATCGGAGTCATCATCAGTCTTGGTGACCGACGGGAAGCCACAGCGGTTTCGGCGTTGAGCAAGATGGCCGGGCAACCCGATACCGTCGGAGCCTCCGCCGTTTCTTCACTGGCTAAAATTGCTTCCGATGATGCCGGAAAGGTCATCACGAAATTGCTATCGAGCAACAACGCCACCGTGAAAACAAATGCCGCTCATGCCGCGCTTAAAGCCGCACAACGCATGGATAAAGCAGGAAATGAAAAAGGTGCAAAGAAACTTCGAAGCGCTGTCGCAAAATCCGACGTACCCGCATTTCTGAAAGCCGCAGCAAAGTAGGCCTGCAACAGGGAAGGTCCCGGCTTACCCGAATGCGTGAGCGGAAGTTTGGCGCCTCACCCTGGTACAGCGGCAACTGCACCGCTCGTTCGAGATACCTCTCACGCCTCATTTTTCCGGAAAGCTATTTATGAAACAGGTGTTCATTTCACTTTTGTGCTTAGCCTTCGTGCACGCGAACGCTGACCGCCCAAATATCATCTTCCTATTTGCGGACGACCAACGTGCAGACACCATCGGCGCCCACGGCAATGCGCACATCAACACCCCACACCTCGATCGCATGGCCAAAAATGGATTCAGCTTTCGCAGGAATTATTGCGCAGGCTCTTTCAGTGGAGCGGTATGTGTAGCCAGTCGAGCCATGTTGATGACCGGCAAACACTGGATGAACCTTCCCGCCAAACGTCCGGCTTCGAACTGGGAAGACGCCATTTCGCTGCCGGCACTACTTGGCGAAAAGGGCAACTACACCTCCTTCATTATCGGCAAATGGCACAACGGAAAGAGCACCCTCGATCGATCCTTCAGCAATGGACGCGCGTTATACATGGGCGGCATGGCGAATCACGCCGACTTCCAGATTCAAGACCTGACAGACGGGAAACTCACGCCAAAGCGGGCGGCGAATGGATTTTCCAGTACGGTATTCGCGGATGAAGCGGTAGCCTATTTGCAAAATGCCGGATCCGATCAACCTTTCTTTCTCTATGTTTCCTTTATGGCTCCCCACGACCCGCGAAACCCGCCCATAAAGTATCGCGAAATGTACTATCGGGACCGCCCTCCCCTGCCTCCGAACTATCAACCTACCCACCCTTTTCAAAATGCGCCCCAAGTCACTGCTGGACGCGACGAAGGCCTCGCCCCCTGGCCACGCACGAAAGAAGTGATCAGCGACCAGTTGTGCGAATACTATGGGCTGATTACCCATCTTGACGAACAGGTGGGACGCATCCTTCATGCATTGAACAAAAGTCCACACGCTGATAATACGATTGTGATTTACACTGCTGATCATGGCCTCGCAATGGGTAGCCATGGGCTGCTGGGCAAACAGAACGTATACGAGCAAAGTATGGCCTGCCCACTCATCCTTCAGGGGCCGGGCATCCCCAAGGGAGCAGAAAGCAAGGCCTTCACCTATGTCCACGACCTGTACGCCACAATCTGCGATGCAGCAAAAGTTGAGACACCTCCAGACATCGATGCAAAGAACCTCGCCCCCATTATGAATGGCGCTGTAAGCAGCGTGAGGGATTCTTTATTCCTTCCCTTCCAGGATAACCAACGGGCGGTATCTGACGGTACGTGGAAGTTGCATATATACCCTCAGATTAATCACCAGCTGTTATTCAATCTCGCCAAAGATCCCCATGAAATGAATAACCTCACTCATACACCGGAACACGGAGAAACGCTCCAACGCATGCAAGCTCTCATGGCCTCCTGGCGCAAAACGCTTAATGACCCATACCCTTTGCACGTAGAGAATCCCGTGTCCAAGACCCCCACCTTTGACAACACCAAGCGGGTCCTCGACATCTGGCAACCCGAGTGGATCCGTGATAAATATTTCGGAGGAAGAAGCGCTACAAACCACGGTAAGCCGTCCAAAAAATAACCCGTAAAAGCAACAGGAAGATGGCCCAGGAAAGTCTCGGGTTCAATGCAAACCTTGTCGACTTACTGATCATGTTCATCCATTTAAACCGCGTTAACCCGTTATGACGTACAAATACTTCACGATCTTACTCGTTCTTTTTCTGCTCACAGGCACCGGCATGATCCCCGGATTTACTCCCAGTACCATGGCCGCATCCAAAGGTGATGCCACCGCTCCAGACTTCACCAAGGGTGAGCCTATTCCAGAGGGATACACCCACGATTGGAATCTGGGCCCCACTGGACTACGCGGCTGGATACATTGTGAACGCTTGACCACGACGGATGCACGGCAGATTCGCATCACCAAGGTAGATCCAGGCTCTCCGGCCGATGGGATCATACACGTGGACGACATCATTCTCGGTATCGATGGAAAACCGTTTGATGGCGATGCGCGCGAACGCTTTGCACGAGCGATCACCCAGGCAGAAAAGAACGGCACTTTGTCTTTACTCAGATGGAGCGGAGGGACCACGGATCGAGTTACCCTGCAGCTTCAGAAAATGGGCAGCTATAGTCCAACGGCTCCGTTCAACTGCGCAAAATCGGCCAAGATCATGAAGCAAGGCTGGGACGCATTGGCAAAAAGAATGGCCGATGAATCCGGTCGTAGCGACAGCATTCCCCGCGCGCTGAATGCACTGGCACTACTTTCCAGCGGAGACCCCCAGTATCACCCGGTACTCCGCAGGCAGGCGGAAATTCTTTCCGAACATGACCCCAAACAACAGGGCCGAAGCTGGCACTATGCCTACATCAATATGTTTCTCGCAGAGTATGTTCTCGCAACAGGAGATCGCACCCTGATCGAGAACGGCCTCAAGCGACTAACCCAGCGTGTCGTTGAGGGACAAAGCGATGTCGGATCCTGGGGCCACGGATTTATTATTCCAAAGACCCAGCGCCTGGGTGGCTACGGCATGATGAACTCGCCGGGAATCCCCTTAACCTTTGCCATGGTATTGGCTCGCGAAGCGGCTGTAGCGGTACCCGGACTAGACGAAGCGATCGCGAAGAGCAAGCGTCTGCTTCGATTTTACGTCGGGAAGGGGGCTATCCCTTACGGCGATCATCGCCCCTGGATCCAAACACACTGCGACAACGGAAAGAATGAGATGGCCGCATTGCTCTTCGACTTCGAAGGAGACAGAGAGGCTACCGAGTATTTCTCTCACATGGCGCTGGCCTCTCATGGCGCCGAACGAGACACGGGCCATACCGGCAACTTTTTCAATATCACTTGGGCCTTGCCGGGCGTTGCGCGCTCCGGCCCTCAGGCCACCGGCGCATGGATGCAGGAATTTGGTTGGCATTACGACCTTGCACGTCGCTGGGATGGCACGTTTCCGTATCAGGGAGCCCCGGAACCTCGTCCACAGTCCTATAAAAACTGGGACTGCACCGGCGCATACCTCCTCGGTTACACGCAGGCATTACGCCACACATATTTCACGGGCAAAAAGCCCAGTTGCGCTCCTCAACTAGACCAACCAACAGCCGAAAGCATCGTCGATGATGGCCGCGGCTGGACAAACAAAGACCGCAACAGCTATTACGACGCGCTAACCACACCGGACTTACTCGAACGTCTTTCCAGTTGGTCACCGACCGTCCGCGAGCGTACGGCCGCGGCCCTTTCGCGAAAACCTGACGACATCATTGACGAATTAATCACCAGGTTGAACGCCACTGATATCCACACCCGCTACGGAGCCTGTCAGGCCATCAAAATGCAGAGGGGAAAGGCTGCAGCAACGATTCCGGCTCTCATGAAAGCGTACGAAACAAAGGATGTATGGTTGCGCATTCTGGTTGCCGAGGCCCTCGCTGGCATTGGCCAAACTGCACGCCCGATGGCTTCGGAACTTCTATCAGGTTTTGCTGAAACTGACGCCGATATGGATCCACGCAATATGCAACAAAGATACCTTTCTTTTGCCTACTTCAATCGTCGCGGTGGCTTATTCGGAAATTCGCTCGAGGGCATCGACCGAGAATTAATCTATCGCGCCGTACGCATGGGACTACAAAATGAAGATGGCCGAGCCCGATCCAGCTTCGGATCGGTATATCAAAACCTCAGCTTTGAAGAGCTGCAACCCATCATGATAGATATTGTTCGCGCTACCCTCACCCCTGCTCCCAGCGGAATTATGTTTGCGGACGGAATCCAGAACAGCGGTCTGGAATTATTGAGTAAAAATCATGTCAGCGAAGGCGTGGAAATGCTCGCCCACTACGCCCGCCACATGAAAAAGCATGGCAGCCAGAAACGCATTATAACCGTCATGAAGATGCTGGAACGTTACGGGGCACATGCCCAACGAGTTATCGATCATCTGGAAGAAACCGCCGTATACTTCGAGACCACCGAAGAGGATTTTCCCCGCAAACTCGGCAAAGAGAAAGCCAAAGTCGTGCGAGAAGCCATCAAACGCATTCAGGCTTCAACGCAGCGACCCGAGCTGATCCAGTTGCGCCGCGGATCGTGAAGTATCCGCTCACAGCAGCATCCAATTAATCAATAAAATCAACCAGTCCGTTTTCCGGAATGGTCTTTTTGTGGATTTTACCATCCTGTTTGTACTCAAGCATCAACTGCTTTACCACCCCAGGAGCCGGATCGCGCCCGGCAATTTTATTGGAAATTTTCACCGCAGAGCTGGTCTGTAAATGACGCTCCAACCGCTCCTTTACATCCATTTGCTGCTTCACATTACCCATGACGCCGTAGACGGCGCTGATCAACTGCACGTTTAACGGGCGTCGGTAAACCGCATGGCGCTTGTCACCACCGGATACGAAGTAGGCGACCAGGTCCCGCAACTCATCAGCGTTCATGGCATTAATCAGCGCGGGTGGCATCATGGAAATTTTTGAGTATTCACGAGACTTCACATCAGCCAGCTTTACCCGACGAATCTTTTCCGGCTCGATACCAGACTCCACGATAGCAAGCTCACCCTTGCCCTCCGAAACGATGCGACCACGAATGGTGGTACCATCCTTCAGCCTGGTTTCATGCTGGGTCCATTGCTCTGAAATTACTTTACTAGGCTCAAGGATTGATTCGAGGATTGAGGCATAATCACTGCGTTTGGCCAAGTTGGTCAGATCGGGACCAATGCCTCCACCCGCATCTTCACCGAAGCGATGGCAAGCAATACACAATCCCGCCTGATACATCTTGCGACCATTGGCATGACTCTGCTGAGCAAGCGGTTTTTCGTTTAACACCTTAAGTGCTGATTCCATAGTCCATGCTACACCGGGCCCTTCAGCTGAAGGCAGCTTACTGAGATCAACGGTTTTAATTTCACCGGTCAGGTATTTCAGGGCGAAGGCATCCTCCTCCGGCACGGAAGCAATGGCATCGGTCCGGATCTTCTGCAAATAACCCGTGAACATATTACCCCCCTTCTTAGTCATCAGGTCTTTGACCCAACCGAGGTAAAACTTGCGATCGTCGAGAGTCCAACCCGTGGTCACATCTTTCAGACAGAAAAGATAGTGCATGTTCAAGGTATTCGGTTCGGTTTCCATCGACTGTAGAATCTTACCGCCATAGCCCTTGTTACGCTTCATAATCTCCGCATCATAGCCCGCGGCTTTCGCTTCCGTGACGCGCATAAGGGCGACCGTTTTCTTTACCACATTCGGATGCTCCAGGTAGGCCAGTACCCGGCATAACTCTTCGTTCAGGTTATCGTCCTTGGCTGGGAAATGAGGATCAAGCTGATCACCAATAGCTTTTCTCAATGCCTCATCTGGCATTCCCTGTCGACTCATGACCACGGCGTAGGTACGTATCAATGCGAGCTTACCCATCTTGTCGAGCTTGGCAAAGTGGACCTTGTTCAGTCGTTGAAGAATCGCCGGCATACTTCCCTCGACATCCGAGCGTGCCAGACCCAGCAAAGCATGAATGGCCGTCAGGTCATCGGCTTCTCCATACGCTTTATTTGCCCAACTCGCAGGATCCTGCCACTCGACAGCAATGCGTGCGGCATAACGCAAATGGTAATCATCACTTCCAAGATAAGGCCACGCTGTGTTGACGGCCTTCGGATCTGCGTGACCGTGAAAGTCCTCCAGCATGCGACGGGTCTTTCGGGCTTCGGCAAAGGTCTGATCCAGCGGAGACAACTCCGTCGAAGCATCTCCCTTATAGTATACCCGATACAGGTAAGACTGCTGCCCGCGCCCACCAACACAGAAGTACATATGGCCATCAGGACCGATCACCACATCTGTCAATGCCAGGGATTGCTCCTTTGAAACAAATTCACGTTTTTCCGCCGTATATGAGGAACCTGTGGGTTTCAGATGAATGCTGTACATGGTCGCGAAAGTCCAATCGCAAAGGAAAATGGCATCGCGGTACTCGGTAGGGAACTTGGCATTGGTCCCTTCAATTACGCCGGTTGGGCATCCGGGGCCCAAATCAATTACCGATCCCACTGTATCGGGAAAATACTTCCGCCACTTTTTAGAGGTGGCGCGCCAACCGTTTTCACCACCGGACACCCCATGATTCAAGCGGGTGGGTCGATACCAGGGCGCACCGATATCCCATTCCATATCCGCATCGTAAACAAACATTTCGCCATGGCGATTCAGACAGAAATCCACTGGGTTACGATACCCCATATTCATCATTTCCCGCTGCTTACCATCAGGGCTGAAGCGCATGACCCAGCCCGCGGGCGCCTTGCCTCCCGCATTGTGCCCATAGGCATAATTCTTGAGCAGCACATCATCGCGCCAGTTCTGCCGAATGCGCGACTCGGTATACTCCGGCGGACGGGTCGAATTACCGGCAATCACATACAAACCTTCCCCGTCTTCGGTCACGATAATCGAATGCGGACCGTGTTCACCGCCACCATTCATGGCAGAAATTGTTTCCTGAGGGCCCAATTCTCCGTTTGCCAATACCTTTGCACGGGACAGGGTCCGGTTTCCCATCATGTAGAGGTGATCAAACGCATACAGCATTCCCCAGGCCGAAGACTTCACATTCAATTTGGTAATTGTGCTCTCATCAAATTTTTCGCCGAGCTTCGGAATCTTCATGCGGAAGGTACCCGCATTCCCCTGATCGGAAACGGTAAGCTGCCCCTGGGTATCAAAGGCCATGGAGATCCACGACCCGTACTTCTTCTTGTCCACGGTATACAACAACTCCGCGCCAAAGCCCGGTTGCAAATTCAAACCCGTGGTTGGATCTTTAACGGTTCCCTTGCCAAGACGCTTAAGGCGAATGTTCCGATAATCCACGGTCATTGCCGCACCAGCATGCAATTGAAGCCCAATCTTCCCCTTCTTGATGCGACCTTCAAAATCATCTGTCAGGTCAATCGCCACCTCGCCATTCAATTTATGTACAATGTGATTACCCTTACAGATGACTTCGTAGGTCTGCCACTCCGCGGGATCAATTTTACTTGGCGCACTCTCTGATACCACGGTTTTCTTTCCGCCGGCATCTATGGTCATCTTCTGGCCGCGCTTGACAATGATACCACGCTCCTTTTCGCCGTATATCATTGCCAGAAACGGTGGATTCGGGTGCATATCACATTGATATCCCTTCATCACAAAATTGGTCTCATCTACAATCAGGCTGCGGTACTGAACGCCCGAATTATTGCCAGCAACTCGCGCCTCAAACGCAAGATGGAAATCTTCAACATCCTCTCCTTCGAGAATCAAAAAGGTGTTACCCTTGACCTTGTTCCCGTGAGTGCTGCCATGAATGGCACCATCTTTCACCGACCATAAGGACGTGTTACCCTTCCAGCCAGTGAGGTCTTTGCCATTGAAGAGGTTCTCGGCCCCGGGGAGATCTACCTGATAGGGTGACTGCTCGGCCAAAGCAGGGAAAAGTGATAACAAAGCAACTAAACCGAAAGTGCCGACAACAAAGGAGTTCATGGTTTTCTTCATGGATGAGTTATTGAGCTTATACATCAGCAGGTCAATCCAATCATCGATTGATCTTAAAAAAAGACGAACAGACTGCTAGTTTCCTTCCAGGTCCGAATACTGCACCTATGCATACAGTGCCAACTTTTAAGCATAACCCTGAGAATGATGAGGAATCATGAAACCGTTTCGCTTTGTTACCACCATACTTTCATTTTTAGCCGCCAACGTTCTCGCAGAGGATATAAAACGTGAAATGCCTAAAGAGAATGTGGTTGAGATCCCCGCCATCAGCGACGGCCTATGCGTACATAACCTGTTTCAATCAAACATGGTTATTCAACGCGACAAACCGGTGACTATCTGGGGGTGGGCCATGCCCAATGACACCATTACCGTCTCATTCGCGGGTCAAAATGAGACGGCAACCACTGGTGACAATCGCGGTTGGAAGGTCACTCTCGCTCCCCTGCCCGCGAATAACGAAGCACAAACGCTTATCGTAAAAAGTGCCAACAGCACCATCACACTCGAAAACATCCTGATCGGAGACGTTTGGATCCTTGGCGGACAAAGCAACATGGAGCATCCGCTTTCACGCGTGGAAAGCGGCAGCCTCGAAATTGTATCTGCTCATTTCTCCAACATCCGCATACTCACGGTTCCCGCACAAAATGGTCCGGATATCAAACCGGGCTTTCCTCGACTGCATGAGTGGAGCGGCTGGTTCGGGCGCCATTTCCGAAAGGGTGATTGGGATATTTGCTCGCCCGAAATTGCACGCGAGTTGTCTGCCATCGGATACGTATTTGCCCGACGCCTTCACATGGCCACCCAAATTCCGATTGGCGTGATCGATGCTTCCCGCGGAGGCACTACCGTCGAAACCTGGACTCCGGACACCATACTGCGAACGATGGAAACCGACGTTGTGAAGGCCAAATTAGCCGAATGGGACGAGAAAGTTGCCGCCTTCAACCCACAAGAAGATCTCGAAAACCGTATCGCGAATCACCATCGCTGGGTCGAAAACATGCAAAAACAAGGTCGTGAAATTCCCAAGGATCGAACCGTACCAACCGACCTGCGCCCGGGTCCGGCCATGGATCAGAATCGCCCTGGAAATTGTTATGCGAGCATGATTGCTCCCCTTGCCGGCTTTGCCGTAAAAGGCGCCATCTTTCACCAAGGATACAACAACGCCTTGGGCTCCGGGTCGGCTGGCGCAGCCATGTACCGGGAGATTTTCCCGAAAATGATTACTGCGTGGCGCATTGCATTTAACAATCCGGAAATGCCGTTTGGCATTATTTCACTGTGCACCGCAGGAGCACCCCAGACCCGCGATAATTACCTCGAAGCCATGATGAACGATGGCATGGCCATCCGCGAAGCCCAATACCAGACCTTCCTCGAGTTCTACAAAGCGAAAGATCAGCATATCGGCTTTGCGAGCAGCTATGACAAGCGACGTTCCTGGTACCACCCCCAAATGAAACTACCCGTGGGTGAGCGAATAGCCAAATGGGCACTGGCAACCCAATACGGCTTCGAACGAGACATAAAATGGAAACCACCCATGCTTACCGACATGAAGGTGGAATCTGGACGCCTTGTTCTTCATCTCGACAGCCACGTTCGCGCAGCCAACGATGGCGCGATCGAGGGCTTCGCCATTGCCGGGGAGGATCGTCGCTTTCAACCCGCCAATGCCGATTATCTTGAAATTGGAAAGGACAACAAAAACCGACCCAAACTGGACAGAAGAGCTCTGGTACTCACCAGCCCCCTGGTCTCGAACCCCGTACATTTCCGCTATGCATGGGGTCGCAACCCCATGGGCAACCTGCATGTAGCCGATCACAACGATATTCCCTTTGCCACACAACGTAGCGACAGCTGGAAAATCGAGGAGGTCCCGGTCGCCTTTCCGGGAGATGACAAACTATCTGCCAAGGACCTCGCCCGTCGGCATCGTAACGAGGCGAAAAAACTCTTACGCCTTGATGACATTGGCCGAAGACTCGCTGAGGCTCAGGCCTTTATTGATGCCCACCAGGCATCCTACGAAACCGAGCGTGAGAAGTGGGAAGCGAAATTCAATGCCGGCAAAAGTAAGCAGTAAAGCCAACATTATGCATCGATAACCACCTGGCCCAACCAAGTTCCACGTTCCAACGATTCACCGCATTTAACTACTGGCGTTTTCCGGCTTTCACATCTGGCCGAGCAGGCTCTGGGTCAAAGAAGCGCGCCTGCTTTCCAACCCGATTCCAATCCCCAATATCTGCTCTTACATGCTCGATGTAGTCCATGAGTCGAGCAACCATATCAGGGTGCTGCGCAGCCAAGTTATTTGACTCAGAAATATCCGCGTCGAGATCATAGAGCAGGGGTTTTTCAACCGCAATGACATCTTCCGCCTTGCTGTAATGCGCCCACGTCTTATCGATCTTACGGGGTACGTGCAACTTCCACTTGCCTGCCCGGACAGCCTGCAACTGAGTGCGTTGATAGTAATAGTACGCTTCAGTGGGGCTGGTTGCCCCATCCACGCCATGAATCAAATCACGTATGTCATGCCCATCGATCACCCGGTCATCGGGAACCTTTGCTCCAGCCAGTCCGGCCAGCGTCGGCAACAGATCCATGGTGGAAGCGATCTCATCACTCACTCGACCGGCAGGCACTCTCCCCGGTGCCCAAACAATAAAGGGTACGCGTAAACCTCCCTCCCACGTCGATGTCTTCGCACCTCGCAACGGCAACGCGCTCCCCCCATGCGCCTCCGCGTCCGGCCCGATGATTCGCATGTGCCCTTTACTGCGTCCCAAGTACCAGGGCCCGTTGTCACAGGTAAAGATCACGTACGTATTGTTATCCAATCCTTCCGCCTTCAACACCTCGAAGATTCGTCCCACGTTCCAATCAATTTCCTCAATAACGTCACCGTATAATCCTCGCTTGGATTTCCCTTTAAACTTTTCGGATGCATCGAGCCGCACGTGCGGCATGGGGTGAGCCAGGTAGACAAAAAACGGCTTCTTCTTGCTCCGCCTGATAAAAGCCATGGCCTCATCGGTCAACCGCTGGGTGGTCAGCGCCATATCTGCGTTCTTTTCGATCATTTCCTCGTTGCGGATATAATGAATGATCTGATCATTACTCGACGGCGTACCGAAGTAGTAGTCAAACCCCTGCTTGCGCGGCAATAACTCCGGAAGATACTTAGTCTGGCTGTGACCAGCGAGGTCCCACTTCCCAAAAGCCCCAGATGTATACCCCACCTCTTTCAACACTTCAGCGATGGTTACTTCATCGAGATGCATCTGAGGATGGGTGGTCACCTTGTTTTTTACCTTAGCGACGCGCAATGGGTAGCAACCCGTCATCAACGAA
>Ga0181574_10003876_pt1 | contig 13099 bp, 7 predicted proteins | sample 101ome_24_FD_145600 | JGI IMG/M metagenome (GOLD analysis project Ga0181574, IMG submission 145600) | Coastal salt marsh microbial communities from the Groves Creek Marsh, Skidaway Island, Georgia - 101410AT metaG (spades assembly) | ecosystem: Environmental > Aquatic > Marine > Intertidal zone... | reverse complement strand
TTCCGTTCGGCCCTGCTGGTGTTGGGGTAAGGATCTCAAAGGAGTAGGCTCCTGTTCCGCCTACTGCGGAGACATCGATCGTTGCATCGTCGCTGTAGTCACATGTCTCGTTTGTAAATCCTGCGACGGACAATACTACCTGATCCGGTTGGGTAATGTTTTGTGTCAATGTATTTGTACACCCGTTTTGGTCTGTTACCAATAGTGTGTAGTCTGTTCCTCCTGCTCCTACATAATCTCCTGTTAATGATCCGAATGATGCTGTTGTTCCATTTTGAGGTCCTACTGTGGTCGGCGCTGTGATCTCAAAGTCATATACTCCCGTTCCTCCTGTTGCTGAAAGATCGATCGTTGCATCGTCGCTGTAGTCACACGTCTCGTTTGTGAACGCATCGATCGCCAGCACAACTGGTGTTGGTTCTGTGATCGTGATATCTGATGTAGCCTGACACCCATTGATATCTGTAATCGTTACTGTATAATCTCCTGCTGGAAGCCCTGTTGGATTTTGATCTATTGATAACACTCCGGATGCCGGGTTGGTATCCCAAGAATATGTGTAGTCTGTTGGTAATGTTCCGGCGCCACCTGTCGGTGTTGAGCTTAATGTTCCATCATTTGCTCCTGTACACGTAACATCAAAACCATTATAGTTCGACGTAACCGCACTTGTAACCGCTATTAATGGCGGCTCTGTAAGTGTGATCGTTGTATCCGATATACATCCGTTTGCGTCAGTAATTGTCAGTGTGTATGTCCCCGCTGGCACTCCACTTATATCCTCAGTTATTGCAGTATATCCCGCACCATCTGTCCAAGAATATGTGTAGCCCGGCGTTCCGTTCAATGTCGTAATATCAATCGACCCATCACTCAACCCAAAACAGCTGATGTTGTCCCCACTTGGATACACAAATGATGTCCCTGTTTGCCCAAGACCTGATGGCTCTGTAAGTGTAATAGACCCAGTTACAACACACCCGTTAGCATCTGTTACTGTAAGGTTATATGTGCCAGCTGTTAAAGTTGTAAGGTCCTCAGATGTCGACGTGAATCCTCCAGGACCAGTCCATGCAAATGTATAAGGCGCTACTCCTGCTGAAACATCAATATCTATTGTACCATCTGGGTTACAACCAGAAAGGTTAAAGCCTCCTGCATATATCGAAGGCGTGATCGCATCCAGGGATAGAATCGTTGGCTCCGTTACGACGATTTGGTTTGTGATAGTACAGCCGTTTGCATCTGTTACCAATACATCATATGTTCCTGCTGTTAAGCCTGATGGGGTTTGTAATGTCTCCTGACCGGCAGGGATTGTTCCGTTACCTGTTGTCCATAAGTAAGTATATCCAGGTGTACCTCCAGCTGGGACTGCATCAACTCCTCCATCGTCTACGGTACCCACACTGATGTCTCCACATGATACACCGAACGTGTTATAATCCGTTGTATTAGATGTTGTTGTTGTTAATGGATCCGGTTGGGTAATGTCCTGTGTTACCTGCGCTGTACATCCGTTTGCGTCTGTAACTTCCATGGTGTACGTTGTTGCGCCAGGCAGGTAATCTCCTGTTAATCCTGTAAAAGAGCCTGTACCGTTAGGTCCTGCTGGTGTTGGGGTAAGGATCTCAAAGGAGTAGGCTCCTGTTCCGCCTACTGCGGAGACATCGATCGTTGCATCGTCGCTGTAGTCACACGTCTCGTTTGTGAAACCTGCGACGGACAATACTACCTGATCCGGTTGGGTAATGTCTTGTGTTACCTGCGCTGTACATCCGTTTGCGTCTGTAACTTCCATGGTGTACGTTGTAGCACCTGGCAAGTAATCTCCTGTTAATCCTGTGAAAGAACCTGTTCCGTTCGGCCCTGCTGGTGTTGGGGTAAGGATCTCAAAGGAGTAGGCTCCTGTTCCGCCTACTGCGGAGACATCGATCGTTGCATCGTCGCTGTAGTCACACGTCTCGTTTGTGAAGCCGGCAACGGATAATACTACTTGATCCGGTTGGGTAATATCTTGTGTTACCTGTGCTGTACATCCGTTTGCATCTGTAACTTCCATGGTGTACGTTGTAGCGCCTGGTAGGTAATCTCCTGTTAATCCTGTGAACGAGCCTGTTCCGTTCGGTCCTACAGCTGTTGGGGTAAGGATCTCAAAGGAGTAGGCTCCTGTTCCGCCTACTGCGGAGACATCGATCGTTGCATCGTCGCTGTAGTCACATGTCTCGTTTGACGTAGCGTCTACAGAGATTACAAGTGGTGCTGGTTCTATTATGGTGGCATTTGCTACAGCTGTACACCCATTTTCATCTGTTACTGTAACATTGTACGTGCCCGGAGCAAGACCTGATAAATCCTCTGTGTCGTCATTATCTCCCGTTCCATCGTTATCCCAATCATACTGTGTTCCTCCATCAAAATAATCCGGAACTCCAGGTACAATAACAAGGTCAATAGAGCCGTTTCCTGCCCCATTGCAATTAATAGGTGTTGGTGTTGCTGTGAGCGATCCAGGGGTAAACTCTGTAAGGTCAATTATGATGCTTGCCGGAGTAATAGGACAACCCAAGTTGTTCGTTGGGGTCAGTGTTAATGTAACCTGTCCAGTGGCTACTCCATCAGGCGTCCATGTTACTGTTTGTGGATCATTATTTGGAGCTGTCGCTGTTCCGTCAATATTTGTGGTGCTGAACGTCCCAACATTGGGACTAGCCGCCCATTCTCCTGTGTACGTTTCCGTAACATATCCCTCTAGGTTGATTGGAACAAGCAGGTCGTAACAGACAGACGTTGATGATGAGTTGATAAAGGACTCTATGTCTGTTGTGAATTCAAAAACCTCAACCGTGTCAATTGCCTCTGTACATCCAGTGGCATCAAAAATTGTCAGCTGATACTCACCTGTGGTTAGCACGTCAATTTGATCTGTAGTTGTAAGAACTCCCTCATGTGTTTCATCTTCAATTCCGCTTGCGGCGTTCCCAGAAATGCCAACCCATTGGAACGTAAATGGCGCTGTTCCTCCAATAGCTGTTCCCGTAAGTGTTTCTTCAATGGTCGAGCCTTGACAGAGGGCTATGTCATCACCTGCATCCGCAAAAAGAGTGGGGTAAATCGTAACACTCACAGTGTCACAGTAGGAGGCGGCGCTACATGCACCCAAAACATCACCACAAACCTCATAAGATAAGGTTGCTGGATAATCTCCCCCTGGAGTAACTAGTACTGTAGTCAAATCTTGGTCATATATAACCCCTGATGTTCCAGTTAAAGTTCCGTCTAAATCAGATAGTAGATCATTGAAAAAATTAGTTGCCTGAGGATTCCCCGAGCCATCATTTTGAGGAATAGAGCTCCAAGTTACTGTTGTCGGATCGAGGCCGACTACCTGCAATGTATCAAAACATCCATCAGCAGTAATAACATCTCCTCCTGTCGCTGGAGCAGGAATAGATTGAATCTCGTAACAATTTTCATTGTTTCCTGGTTTACAAAAAGTTATTATGAACGGTCCCGTTCCGGATAAACATAGCGGAGTTCCAACGGAAGTTAGAGGTCCACAATCAACCTGATAAAAAAGAGACCCTGATGGCTCCGCCCCACAGCCGTCTCCGATTCCGAAACTAATTCCCTCAGCATTCGCATCAAGGGTTACGGCAAACTGAACACAATTATTATCGGTTCCACAGCAGTCTCCCTCCCGCGTTTGTGGATCACTTAACCAAGTTCCATTCGGGAAGCCCGTTAAGTCCACCTCATACGTTGGCGTTCCATTGCAATTCAATGTGTCTGTAAAGACCCCAGGAGGGTTCTCGTTTACAGGTGTTGTCTGCTGCGAAAATGTATGATTTACGCAGAAAAAGTACATTACTAAGAAAAATAGAAACGTATGTTTCGTCTTTTTCTTTATGGTCGACATGGTTATTAGTATGTTCATTCTTTCAAGGAGGTAATCTTGTAATATTTTAAATTTTGAGTTGTTTTTGACGGGAAGATTCGTTCAGTTGAGATAACAAGCCTTTGAAATCACAGAACTCTAGAAGTAGTTTTTGGGATGATGTGCACATTCTTAATCAAGTAATAAATTCGATCAATTCCTGATCTCTGTTTGTGTTTATTTTTAACGTTTATAGCCACAAAAGGTTGCCAAAACAATAAAAAAAATTACCGCATAGACTCTTTTATATTGATTGGTCGTTATCAAAAAGAAAAAAGCAGTTTTCAAAATTTTCCTCAATGTAGTAAAAACTGCAAATTGTTTTGAAAAATTACTCGCTAATTCAGGCTGACATTCACTTAATACTACTTTCCGATACAGAAATTAGCGAAAATGTTTCCAAGAAGATCATCTGTGGAAATTTCACCAGTAATCGAGCCTAAATAAAACATTGCTTGACGAATATCCATAGCAACAAAGTCTCCTGAAACATCTGAAATTAAGCCATTGTGAGCAGCACTTAATGAATCAATCGTTTTATCAATTGCCTCTTTATGTCTAAGATTAGTGAGAATTATGTCATTCTGCATGTCGTACCCTTCTTCAATAGATGATATAAGTTGTTCCTTTAGCTGCTCTAATCCTTCCCCAGACTTTGCGGAAATACAATTGAATTGTTCACTTATTTTACCGATACTAATATCCTTTTTATTTGCAACCTTGAGTATGTGCTTTTGTTTATGCGTTTCTTTCAACTCATTGACCCAACGGTCGACCTCCATTATACTTTTTGCATCTGAAGCATCCGCCAGGGTGATCACAATTTTCGCTTTTTCTATTGACTGCTTGGAGCGCTCGATTCCAATTGATTCGATTGTATCGTTACTCTCTCTTATTCCTGCAGTGTCAATTAATCTGAACACCATTCCACCGAAGTTAATTGTCTCTTCAATAACGTCTCTTGTTGTGCCCGCAATATCGCTAACTATTGCCCTTTCCTCACCAAGCAATTGGTTTAGAAGGGTGCTTTTCCCAGTGTTTGGCGCCCCGACAATTGCAACAGGAACACCTTCCTTAATCGCATTACCCAACTCGAAAGAATTTCTCGTTTTTTCAAGATATTCTAAAACATTTTGAACAAGGACTATTAGGTCTTTTCTATCTGCGAATTCAACGTCCTCCTCGGAAAAGTCCAGCTCTAATTCTACCAGCGACGCGAAGTGTATAAGTTTGTCTCTAAGGCCCTTTAAAATATTAGAAAGGCCTCCTCTTAGTTGTCTAAGAGCAAGGTCATGTGACGCTTTAGACGACGAGGCAATTAAATCTGCTACAGCCTCTGCTTGAGAAAGGTCGAGATTGCCATTTATGAACGCTCTTTTTGTAAACTCTCCTGGTTCAGCTAATCGACATCCCGCCTCTACTAAAATCGAAAGGGTTTTTTCTTGTATGTATCTTGATCCATGACACGCAATCTCAACCGTCTCCTCTCCTGTGTAGCTTTTGCCTGTTTGAAAAAAGGTAATTAACACCTCGTCAAGCGGCTCTCCATTCCATAAAAACAAGCCGAAATAACTTTTATGGCTTTCCGCATTTCTGAGGTCTCGTGAGAAGTTTTTAGATACTATTTCTTTTGCGTCTTTGCCGCTCACACGAATAACACTTATTGCACCCGGGTTATTTCCCGTAGCCACCGCACAGATTGTATCATTAATCTCACTCATCGCTGCAAAGTTAGTTTAAATAAAAGGTTCTATTCCTTTATTAAACTTCTTCCCTTTAGAAAAAAAACAATTACCGCAGATACAATAACAATGATGGATATGCCTTGTGAGTGAGAAATCCATCCATCAATTAAAAATCCTCTTGCTTCGTCCCCTCGAAAAATCTCAATAATCGACCTGCCTATACTATAAAAAACCAAATAGAGGAGAAATAGGTCGCCCTCAGATTTTCTTTTGCTTCTCATCAAAAAATGTAAGATTAATGCAATACATCCGATCATCAATACCTCATAAAGTTGAGTTGGGTGAAGAGGTGTGTTTAAGGGAGATGCAGAACAGGAAGGGTCCGAAAACGTAACACCCCAGGGTAAATCTGTTGGCAATCCATGACAACAACCTGCAAGAAAACAACCTATTCTGCCAAAAAAATGCACGATACATATGGCAATAGCTCCGTAATCAAGCGTTTTCCACACAGGCCAATTGTTCTTTCTAAAATAGAAAAACGCCGTGGGAATAATAAAAATGAGAGAACCGTAGAAAACAAAACCTTTTCCAAGGTTATTTAAAAGTTTAGAGGGGCTTTCTATATAACTTTTTAGGTCTTCCAGATAATAAAATATTTTCCCCCCTAAAGCTGCGGCTATTATTACTAAAAGGAAGAATTTCACAACCTCATCCTCCTGTATATTTAATTTTATTGAGAGGTTTTTAGACATGTATAAAAATGCCAAATATGTGCCAAGGGCTATAAATACTCCATACGAGTATATATGCAGGGAGCCGATGTTAAATAATTCAGGTAGCATGGTTTAAAATAATCGCTATTAATGTTGTTTTATTTTAATTACAGCTTTAACACCCTGAAAGATTCTTCTTTATTTGCGTTCCTAATTTTGACAATAAAAACACCTCTGGGTAGCACGCTCAAATCATATCTGTTTGAACTTGACTTGTAGAACTTGACTAATAATCTGTTGTAAATGTCAAACACCAATAATTCATCATATTGATTTGATCCGGAAACAACTAATTCTCCTTTCGTTGGATTTGGATAAACTGCCATTTTATTGCTTTCCTTTATCGCTATTGATGCGCATGCATCAACAACTAATGCTTGTTGGGTTGTATTGGAGCATCCCATAACATCCGTATATGTATACACTATTGTGTGTGTTCCAACCCCCGCTGTTCCAGGATCAAATGCCCCGGCCACAACTCCTGGCCCTGAATATATCCCTCCTGTAGGCAAGCCGCCCGTTAAGGCAAATAATGGGTCATACACACAATATTGACCAAACGGATCTTGAGTAACCGTTGGGGGTGCAGAAATTAGTAGGTCTGCTCCATTGTCTGTGCCGGTCACTGATGGGTTCGTGCTTAGCACGCGAATTCTATAGCCTGCTCCCGCCAATAAAGTTCCTGGAGTGGTACATGAAATAGTTTGTGCCCCGGACGCTGCAGAGCTCAGACTACCAATCGCTGTTGGTGAAAGAAAAGACCCATTAGCATCAGATATTTCAGCAGTAAAAACATTCCCATTCGTATATGCTCCTGTAGCCGTAAAATTAACTGTCAACGAAGTTGTTGTTCCTTCACACCAGGCATCTGGTGCAACATCGTTAGTCGTTGAAATGGCATTTGATCCACCACCACCCATCATGGCAGAAATTGTAACATCATCTACAGCAAACGCTGGGTCTAAACCAGACCCCCCATTTGTCCATTGAAAACGAACTCTCACATCCGATTGTCCAGCTGCTTGAGCGCTTAGGTCGATGGTTTCTTGAGTCCAGCTCGACACACCGGCGTATGTTCCCACTAACGTCCAAGTTGCCCCTCCATCAACACTTACGTGCGCAGTTCCGTAAGAGGTTCCTGCAGCACCCATGCACAAGTACCAAAACTCTAATGAAACAGAGCTTGCGGCTGAAGCATCAACTCCTGTTGCTAAATCTGCGTTTTGCAAGCTTGCTGATCCCGTATCAAAATTCGCATTACACGCATTTAAGAAGCTACACCCTAATCCACTCATTATATGCATGTAGTTGGTGTTTCCTCCTGGTTGATTGGGTGTGTCTGTCACAAAACCTCCACCTGAGTAAACATTATTTACAATCCAGGCATTATCTCCCGAACCGTTAAAACTCCAATTAGAAGTCCCTGATTCAAAGTCATCCTGAAACAATGTTGTTTGCCCAAATGAGGTAAGTGTAAAAAGTGCAGCACCAAGTGCTGATAGTAGTAGTTTCTTCATGGTCAATAAATTAGTATAGGTTAAAATAGTGAATTCTATTCTTCGTACTATCTCTTCGAACGAAAAAAGTCTTTCAAGAGTTGTCCGCATTCATCCTCCATAACCCCCCTCACTATTTCGGTCTTGGGGTGAAAAATGTTTTTCGGCAATTCGGTCGCCCCTCTTTTTTCATCGGATGCTCCGAACACAACTTTATCAATTTGCGACCAATAAAGAGCACCTGCACACATGACACATGGTTCAAGTGTTACATACAGCGTACACTTTTTAAGATACTTACCACCGATATGATTCGCCGCGGCTGTAATCGCTTGCATTTCTGCATGTGCCGTGACATCATTCAACGTCTCAGATAAATTGTGACCTCTAGCAATCACCTGATTTCCAGATACGACAATTGCCCCAACAGGAACCTCATCTTTTGCGAAAGCCTCCTGTGCCTCTTTTAAGGCAAACTTCATAAAATGTTCATCTGAATACGGATCGAGCATATTGTTCTTTTTACGAAGTAAGGAATTTATTCAATGTGCACACAAAATAATTACATTCGCATATGTCGAGAAATATACCTTTTCTTTCTCCAGGAGATACAATTGGAATCTGTGCACCAGCAAAAGCAATTGAAGAATCATTGGTTAATGAGGCGGTTTCATTTCTAAAATCAAATGGGTTCAACTCTTTTATTACGCCGAACTGTTGCGGACGTCATAATTATTTCTCTGGAACAATTGCAGAGAGACTCTCCGATTTTCAGCTACTTTTAGACAGCCCTGAAATTAAGGCAATTTGGTGCGCAAGAGGCGGATATGGGACTGTCCAAATAATGGATCTTTTGAATTGGGCTTCTTTTATACGATCACCCAAATGGATCTTAGGTTTTAGTGATATCACTTTTATTCATGGAAAACTTAATCGACTCGGGTATCCAAGTGTTCACTGCACGATGCCGCTGAATATTCCTTCCAACTCAGGTGAAGCAAAATCTACATTACTCGATAGCATACAAGGGAAGAGTTATGAAATAAAAACTTTTTCAGACCCCAACAACCGAACAGGAAGTGCCGAAGCCGAAATTATCGGAGGAAATCTTTCCATTTTACAGGCTTTGGCCGGCACAGATGATCAACCCAATTTTCACAATAAAATTCTCTACATCGAAGACCTTTGTGAGCACCTCTACTCTATCGACCGCATGATGCAGTCACTGCGAAAATCAGGTGCTCTATCTGTTATATCGGGTCTGATCGTAGGTGGTATGACAGAGTTGAAGGATACTAACCCTGGATTTGGTATGGGTGTTGAGCCTCTCATTCTGGAATATTTTCAATATCGCAATATTCCTGTCGCCTTTAATTTTCCAGCAGGGCATATTGATGACAACAACGCAATTGTGTTCGGACGAAAAGCATTTTTTGAGGTCTCAAAAGACGATGTTTGTTTATCCTTTTAACTTGGTTATTTAGATAGAGTCTAAATAAGGTGGGGGTTAGTCCAATAACTCTTATACTATGTAAATTTGTGCGGATAAAAATATTTACAACACACTTACCAAAATGAGTAAATCAGCAATTTTGTCTTCGTCGATCGCAAAAAAATGGTGGATGGCGCTGACAGGACTCTTCCTTTGTTTGTTCTTAGTTGGTCATCTTTTAGGAAATCTTCAACTAATATTTATTACTGGAGAAGAGGGTAGAATGGCCTTCAATGATTATGCCTACTTCATGACACACAACCCTGCAATTAAAATACTTTCGTATCTAACGTACTTCTCAATCCTCTTTCATGCGATTGATGGTTTGATGCTCACGATTCAAAACAAAAAAGCACGTCCAGTAAAATATGCCTACAATAAGCCTGGTGCGAACAGCTCAACTCCGTCTAGGTATATGGCTATTCTTGGAAGTGCTATTTTAATTTTTATCGTTTTGCATATGTCCAACTTTTGGGGGCAAATGCATTTTGGGGGAATAGAGCTTCATAAAGTAGCTATTGAAAACCCGATGGGAGGAGGTAATGAAGAATATTACATAAACAGAAATGGGGGGTTCTTGCCTGTGGCGTCTTTCGTTGATGGAGAAGATGGGGCGCCGGCCCAAATGGAAATTAAAAACGACACCAAGTTTTATAATTCACAATTTAATCTGAGTATGGGTGAAGGACAAAAAGATCTTCATTCACTGGTAATGGCTTTCTTCGGTCAAGACAAGTCGAAGTATGGTTTCGAAGCGAATAAAAACGCAATCGTCGCTGTGATCGTTTATGTCGTTGCTATGCTTGTGCTAATGTTCCATTTGTGGCATGGGTTTGCATCGGCCTTCCAAACATTGGGTGTTAAAAATGAGCGCTTCACTCCTATTATCGAGAATTTTGGAAAAGCATTTTCAATGTTGGTACCGATAGCATTTGCTATCATTCCGATCCTTATTTATCTGAACAAATAGAATTGAAATAATACAAGATATGTCAGTATTAGACTCCAAGATACCTGCTGGTCCAATTAAAGATAAGTGGACTAATCACAAAAACAACATTAACGTAGTTAACCCTGCGAACAAACGTTTGATAGACGTTATCGTAGTAGGAACTGGTCTTGCAGGAGGTTCTGCTTCAGCTTCGCTTGCTGAGCTAGGATACAACGTAAAATCATTCTGCTTCCAGGATTCACCAAGACGTGCACACTCGATTGCTGCACAAGGGGGAATCAACGCTGCAAAGAATTACCAAAATGACGGTGACAGTATTTACCGTCTTTTCTACGATACTGTGAAAGGTGGTGACTACCGTGCTCGTGAGGCAAACGTTTACCGTCTTGCAGAAGTTTCAGCAAACATTATTGATCAGTGTGTTGCACAAGGTGTACCATTTGCACGTGAATATGGAGGTCTTCTAGATAACCGTTCATTTGGGGGTGTACTTGTATCGCGAACATTCTACGCTAAAGGTCAGACAGGGCAGCAGTTGTTGCTTGGTGCATACTCTGCTATGAACCGTCAGATCGGTAAAGGAAAGATCAAAATGTACAACCGTCATGAAATGCTTGAATTAGTGATCGTAGACGGTAAGGCTAGAGGTATCATCGCTCGTAACCTGGTAACTGGAGAGTTAGAAAGACACTCAGCACACGCTGTAGTTATCGCTTCAGGAGGTTACGGAAACGTCTTCTTCCTTTCAACAAACGCAATGGGATCGAATGTAACTGCAGCGTGGAGAATCCACAAGAAAGGAGCTTACTTCGCGAACCCTTGTTATACACAGATCCACCCGACATGTATTCCTCGTTCAGGAGATTATCAATCCAAGTTGACACTAATGTCAGAGTCTCTTCGTAATGACGGAAGAATCTGGGTCCCTAAAAACATGGAAGACGTTGAGGCGATCCGAAAAGGAACGAAGAAGCCAACGGATCTTTCAGAAGAAGAAAGAGATTATTACTTGGAGAGAAGATACCCTGCATTCGGTAACCTAGTGCCTCGTGATGTTGCTTCACGTGCAGCCAAAGAAAGATGTGATGCGGGATACGGTGTAAACGAAACTGGAGAGGCTGTTTATCTTGACTTCTCTTCTGCAATCATGCGTTACGGAAAGGAAAAAGCTACCGTTGATGGTGAGTACAATGCTTCTGAAGACCGCATCCGTGAGCTTGGTGAAGGGGTTGTTGAAGCGAAATACGGTAACCTTTTCCAGATGTATGAAAAGATCACAGATGACAACCCTTACAAAACACCGATGAAGATCTACCCAGCGGTGCATTACACAATGGGAGGTGTTTGGGTTGATTATAACTTGATGACAACAATTCCTGGGTGCTACGCGGCAGGAGAGGCTAACTTCTCTGACCACGGAGCAAACAGACTTGGAGCCAGTGCCTTGATGCAAGGTTTGGCAGATGGTTACTTTGTATTACCATACACTATTGGTGACTACTTAGCGGATGATATACGTACTGGACCTATTTCTGCTGAAACAGCAGAGTTTGAAGAAGCTGAAAATGCGGTAAAAACACGTCTTGAAAAGTTTATTAACAATAAGGGGTCTAAGTCGGTAGACCACTTCCACAGGCGACTTGGAAAAGTAATGTGGAACAATGTTGGAATGGCGAGAAACGAACAAGGACTGAAGGAAGCCATAGCCGAGATCCGTCAGATACGTGAGGAATTCTACAAAGAAGTATTTATTCCGGGTGGAATGTATGAATTTAACCCTGAGCTGGAAAAAGCTACACGTGTTGAAGATTTCTTAGAGCTAGGTGAGTTGTTTGCCTACGATGCATTGGAGAGAAAAGAGTCGTGCGGGGGTCACTTCCGTGAAGAGTCAGCAGAGGAAGATGGCCCTCAAAAAGGAGAAGCAAAGCGTGACGATAAAAATTATGCTTACGTAGCCGCGTGGGAGTGGACTGGTAATCCCGAACAACCCAAACTGCACAAAGAAGAGCTTACATTTAATGATATTGAGCTAAAACAACGCTCATACAAATAGGAATAGTGATGAAATTAACACTTAAAATTTGGAGACAAAAAAGCCCTAATGACAAGGGTAAATTAGAAACTTACTCACTAGACAATGTTTCTGAACACATGTCGTTCCTTGAGATGATGGATGTTTTGAATGAACAGTTGATCGGCGAGGGAAAAGAGCCTGTTGCTTTTGATCATGACTGCCGAGAAGGAATTTGTGGAAGCTGTTCTATGCATATTAATGGGGAACCGCATGGTCCGGATCGTGGCGTAACAACCTGTCAACTCCATATGCGTAAGTTTAAGAATGAAGATACTATATATATAGAGCCGTTTCGAGCAAAAGGTTTTCCGGTTATTAAAGATCTCGTTGTAGATCGAAGTGCTTTTGATCGCATTCAGCATGCTGGAGGTTTTATCTCTGTTAATACGTCCGGAAATACTCAAGATGCAAACGCCACTCCGATACCAAAAGCAGACGCCGACAAGGCTTTTGATGCAGCAACCTGCATTGGTTGTGGGGCTTGTGTTGCGGCCTGTAAAAATGCTTCTGCCATGTTGTTTGTATCGGCGAAAGTTTCTCAGTTTGCCTTGTTGCCCCAAGGAAAAGTTGAAAGTAAACAAAGGGTTCTCAATATGGTGGAGCAAATGGATAAGGAAGGGTTTGGTAATTGCACAAACACAGGGGCTTGTGCTGTTGAGTGTCCTAAGGGTATTTCTCTTGAAAATA